>ERZ808245.1120-NODE-1120-length-11416-cov-7.027814_pt1 | contig 11416 bp, 17 predicted proteins | sample MGYA00521243_ERZ808245 | MGnify/ENA primary metagenome ERZ808245 (study PRJEB31516, sample SAMN03275576) | gut metagenome | biome: mammalia-associated habitat; material: feces | host: Papio cynocephalus | place: Kenya | collected 2012-07-07 ... | reverse complement strand
AAAGAAGCATTCGCTGAGGAGCTGCGCCGTTCTCTTTTCTACTATTACTGCAGTAAATGTGAATGGGAAGTTGTCATCGGACCTTGGTGCGGAGATCGGGACACGAAGGAAATCAAAGTCGATGTCTATATGCAGGTCATGAACAACTGGGATATCTTCGTGGATTATGTTTGGAACGAAGGAAAGAAGCAAAGACGATGAGTGTGAGCACAGATACAGAGCGGATTTTCCGAATCGGTGGCTATGTAAAGCGGGCAAAACTGAATCTGCGCAATGAGCGTGAGATAAGAGCCTTTCATCGAAATGCGATTGAAAGACGGTTTGGTGATTTTGAGGATGGCACACTCGTGGATGTTTATATCGACATCACCGGTTATAAAGAAACGGCCAAGCGTCCTGAGATGCTGCGGCTTATGCGGGACTGTGCAGATGGAAAAGTGAATCTGATTTTTGCAGAAACCAAAGGATATTTGAGTGCAAACACACGAGAGTTCTGCTACTGGCTCCATTTCATCTTTAATCTGAAAGAACGGGTAGACATCATAACCGACGATGACCAGTTCAACATCAACACGATTCTCAACGCAGACAAGCAGCGTGAGGCACTGATAAAAATGGCTGAAGACTACATTTATCTGAATCCGCCTGACCACCAGAAGTGGTTGAATGGAGTGGTTTCTGCCATCACAAACTTACGGGAGGACGGATAAGGATATGGCAAAGGATGAAAACAAGGAATCGGAAATCCGAGGCGATGAGCAAGAAATCGTAGACCAGCGGCTTCCGGTGTGGCGTCCGCAGGATGCTGACCGAGAATATTACCGGTATGAAACGAAGAAGAGAATCCAGCATTATACGGTTCCGCCGCAGACTATTTTCCGTCCAGCAAAACCAACGCCTACCATTCGAGATGCAGAGCATAAGCGTGTTGCAGTTTATGCCCGTGTGAGTACGAAGAGCAAAGAGCAGGTCTCCTCCATCGAAAACCAAACAAAGTACTATACAGAGAAGATTGCCAAAACGCCCAACTGGGATCTGGCGGAAATATACAGTGACGAGGGCAAATCCGGCACATCGAAAAAATGGCGTCCAGAGTTCAAACGAATGCTGGAAGATGCGTCGAAGAAGAAAATGGATTTGATCGTTTGTGCCAGTGTGTCTCGTTTTGCCCGTAACATCTCTGACCTGATTGAGGAAGTGCGGAAACTAAGAACGACGAATCCGTCAAACCCGGTCGGCGTGTATTTTGAAACGGAGGACCTTTATACGCTGGACCCAAACATCAACGAAAGGCTTCAAATGCAAGGCCTCTTTGCAGAATGGGAATCCGGCAATAAGAGCCGCCGCATGATCCTATCTTATGATCAGAGAATTTGCACAGGACAGTTTCCACTATCCGATCTGCTCGGATTACGACACACAATAGAGGGTGGCTTTATCATCGAGGAAGAAGAGGCGAAGACGGTTAAGTATATTTTCCTTGCTACTCTGTGTGGGTACACAGCGGAAGAAATTGCAGAGGTGTTGACGGAGAAGCAACGGCCAACACTTCGAGGCCGTACTGAATGGACGCCCTCAATGGTGAAAGCAATTATGGAGAATGAAAGGCGTTGGGGCGATCTTGAAGTTCGTAAAAGGGTCGTCATTGACTACAAGGAAAAAGTGACGGCGAAAAATGACGGCCTTAGAGAAGGTGCCTATATTCCTCATTACCACGAGGGTATCGTATCTCCCGAAATCGCAAGAGCAGCACATATGATGCGAGCCAGCCGATACAAGTTCGGAAGTGTCCCGGATGTTTATGTGATCGATAGTGGAGCACTGAAAGGCTTCGTCAGTATCTCCCCGACATGGAGCGGCATCGACAATCGGGCTTTTCAGGATATTTCACGCCAAGTTTACAACGAGGATGAGTTTTGCGAGCTTCAGCGTCGGGCGAATATCATGAACGGCAGAACACACAGCAATGTCGTTTCCATGACGCTGAATGATTACCGGGTTGCACCCGGTGTCATGTTCATGACCCGTAGTGATCCGCAACTTACATTTTCGCAAAGAAGTATGAAATTGAATGCGGTCTGTTGGGAAAAACTTGGGCAGCAGAAATATGTAGAGTTCTTGTACCACCCGGTACTGGAAGTAATCGCAGTACGAAGCTGCAATGCCACAAACCCCAATGCGGTGCTATGGGACGAAACGAAAAAGTCGGGTCTTCAACTATGTACTTCCGCATTCTCAAACGCCGTCTATGATAAGCTCGATTGGATGAGAAAGTATAAATTCAGATTCAGAGGTGTGACCCGTGTCAGAGGGGGCGAAAGGATCATTTTCTTTTTTCTTGATGAACCGCAGATCTTGGTTGGAAAGGATAAAAAGAGCCTTGATGCTATGGACACCTCAGATTCAATCGTAAAGTACATTCCCTATAAGGAAAGCGAGTGTGGCGAAGCGGCTGGTTTGACAGCCGGAATCGCTTACCCTGAGAACTGGCAGGAACAAGTTGGTGTCAGTTATGAGATCAAACAGCAACGAGGGCGTGTCCTTGATGCGGTGTCTTCAGCAGATATTCGCAACCATGGTACAAAAGTAGTGAACCCTTTTATAGGAGTAATCCCTACACACGGAGAGCTTGAAGATGAATTAGAACAAATCTATGAGGCAATGTAACCGGAGGACAATATGGATAACGATAATTTTTCCTTTCTCGCTGATGCAGAAAGCTCGATAACGGGAGATAAAACCGAAGGGTACACGCCCAAGGAGCAGGAGCTGATTCATCAACTGGTTCAAGAACGACTGGGCAAGAAAAATGCCATCGAGTTTGAATCGCTCGATGACTATGTCGTTCCGCCCAAAATGTTCTTCTCCATGATTAAGAAACCGGCTGTGAGTATTCGTGCAAACAGAATGGAATTTAGTATGTCAGCGATCCGGCTGTTTGAGGGTGTACAGCATGTCCTTCCTATGCTCAGTGAGAATAAAAAGCGAATGGTTGTGGCCATCTGTGCGGAAGAAGAAATCTCTTCGATTGAATGGGCAAGACTAAAGAAAGATAAGTGGGTCAACCGTTCTATATCCTGCCCGGAATATGTCCAGAGCATTTATAAGATGATGAACTGGAATAAGGATTGCCGGTATAAGGTCTACGGACGGCTTGCCAATTCTGAGCGAGGGCTGGTTCTGGTATTTGATCTTGCATCCGCTGTTATGTTTGATCCGCTGCCGGAGGAGTACTTTGACAAGCACACCGGCAAAATGAAGAAACGCATTGTTAAATACTATCCTGATGAGATCCGCATGAAGTTGGGCAGGAGTTATTCGGATTATGAAGCCCTTCAGCAACGAAGCAGCTTCGAATCACTATCCGGATACATGGACACCAGCGGAGGCGCTGTTCCCGCTACAGTTTCTGAAGAGCTGGCTGCTTCCATCAGTATGCAGGAGCAGGAGAAGAAACGGGAGACTTTGTTTGGCACGATTATTGGAAATGGAGGTGACGATGATGTCCGAAACAACGAATGAGGATAGAATGTACCCAATCGAAATGACGCTGCAAGGCGCTCGCTGCTGTATCAGTATCGGCAAGGGCGTTATAAAAGCCTTGGGAAAGCCGAGCCATGTCTCAATTAAAATTTCGGACAGCCATGATTCTTTGAGCGTTTTCCCTTGTGATGAGGATGATGTGATGGCTTTCCGAGTTCCGCTGAAACTGTTCACCGATCACAGATGCGTCATGAGGATCAACAGCAAGCAATTTGTTCATGGAATCATGCGGACAAACCAGATGGACACTTCAAAGACATATGTTTTATCCGGCGAGTTTCTGGAAGAGAAGAATACAGCAGTATTCTCGTTAGTTGAGGGCGTCAGTCTTCGTACACAAAAAGGGATGGCGCAGTCATGAACGATTTCGTCAGAGAGTTTTTTGAGGATCAGCCTGAATTACTCAGGCGATATGAACGCAACGAGGCACGATATATCTTGCAGCTTCCGAAGAACTACGATACAATTAGCATTGACTTTGGAATTGATAAGAATGAGATGAAGTGGCTGGTGATTGCCCTTGCCGAGCTTGATCTGACCATTGATGAATGGCTCTGCTTTAAGATGAAAGAGCTGATTCTGGCCGACAGACTATCCAAGGAAAACAGAGGCGAAGAATAAGGGATTATGCGCTACTATGTTATCTCCGATGTTCACGGATACTATACGCAGATGAAGTCTGCTTTGGAAAAGGCAGGCTTCTTTTCTGATACAACTCCTCATAAGTTAATCATGCTCGGAGATTTATTTGATCGAGGGCATGAGGCGAAACAGCTTCAGCAGTTCATATTGGAGCAGATGGAGCAAGACAAGATAATTCTCATTCGTGGAAACCATGAGGACCTATTTGTGGAGCTTGTGACCACGGATGCAGGGATGCCATATAGCTATCACAAATCAAACGGAACTTATGATACTGCACTCCAGTTGACGGACTTTGATCCAGTGATGGCATCTATACGCCATTATGATTTTGCCGATGCAGCGAAAGACACACCGTTTTACAAAGAGATTATCCAAGCGATGCGTGATTACTTTGAGACGGAACACTATGTTTTCACGCATGGCTGGATACCAAGCATTCCAAACAGGGATAAAAGCTACAGCTATATTTCTTCTTGGAGAGAAGCAGACCGTGAGCAATGGAATCAAGCAAGATGGTTCAATGGCATGGATGCAGCACAGACCGCAGATGAGAATAAGACCATTGTTTGCAGACACTGGCATACTTCGTATGGCCATAGCAAATACGAACACAAGGGGAGCGAGTTTGGAGAAGATGCGGACTTCTCTCCCTATTATGGTCCCGGAATTATTGCCATAGATGCCTGTACAGCGTTCAGTGGAAAGGTAAATTGTCTTGTGATAGAGGATTAACGGCGTGGCGTAGTACGGGATTGAACTTTGCATATCCGTTTATAACCACGCTTTAGACGGGCACAATATAAAGAGTGAATGTAAGCAGAGTATTGAAGTTTTTTCTGGATTCCTTACGGAACGACCTGAAACCCATTGAAATTCTGAGATTCTACTGTTATAATATTAACTACAATCTTTCGGAGGTGCGAAAGGTTGGAGTTGCACCACATACACCACTTGGAGCACCACTATGGTGTATGCTTTCAGCAGGGAAATGTACAGAGTTATCACACACGGGAAAATGTGACCTGTAAGCAAAGCACAGTATTAACAGGGCTTCTACACAGCTATTCCATGTGAGGAATCTTATCCCGACCATGCGCCCGTAACAGCTTGGCTATAAAGTAGGCGGCTGCCGATGGCAGCCGCCTACTTTTTTCAGATCACATAGTCGTTGCCGTGCTCGCGCTGGCGGTCGATCAAGTCCTGCAGCGTGACACCCGCGAGATAATCCTCGATCACGCGGTCTAAGCCCTGCCAGAGCGGGAGAGTCGGGCAATTCGCGCTGCGCGGGCAGGTGTTGACCTCGCAATCCAGACAGGCCACGGGGGCAAGGCTTCCCTCGGTCAGGCGCAGAATGTCCCGCGCGGTGTAGTCCTCCGGCCGGCGGGCCAGCCGGTAGCCGCCTTGATAGCCGCGGTTCGTGAGCAGGAAACCGGCGCGACTGAGCGTCGGAACGATCTGCTCGAGGTATTTTTTGGAGATATCCTGCCGTTGGGCAACGTCCTTGAGCGATATGCAGCCGTCTCCCTGATGCTCCGCAAGGTCGAGCATTAGGCGCAGCGCATAGCGTCCCTTGGTCGAGATACGCATAGGCTCACCTTCCGTTTTTTAAGTCTTTTCTCTATAATACCATATACTTTGTAGGAATTCAAGCGCAGCGCCCGCCGTGCTTGAATTTTGTTTGAAAAGCAAGAGCGCCGTTGGGGGCACTCTCACTTCTTATTCTCCGTGCCGATGTCGTCCACCAGCACGAACATGAGACGCACAGCGCTGACGTCGTCGGCCGGACACAGAAGATCCGATCCGTATGGCAGCATCTCGTCTCGTCCCTCCCGTCACGCAGATGAAGTTTGCGGCACCCTGCCGCTGCCACCCAACTCAAACACCGCATCGCGCTGCATGACCAGCTCGCTCGCGCCCGCACCGAGCCAGAGCGCGGCGGGATCAAAGTCCCGGCAACAGGGTCGGCTGTCCACCAGCGCCGCGCACGGACTCGATGATGTAGCTATAGAGCTCCATCGTTAGAACTCGATATCGGCCGTTTTGCGATCGGAGCCGCACAGTACCGGGATTGACCAGCTCGGCGCGCATAACCGTGTGCATATACTCGTTGGCCTTGTCGCGTATTGTCGTGCGTGGGTCCATCAGATCGTGCTCGATCCAGATCATATGATAGCCGCGCTCACGGCCTCGTTCGTTGAGAACGCCCTGTACGATCGTCATATTCTTGCACGCGACGTTCTAATACATGATGGTGTCGATGTTCTGATGCCCATCGTTGCCGTTGGCAAGCTCGGCTATCCTGGCCTCGCCGAGCAGGCGCCGTGCGGCGACAAATGCGGCATGGTCGCGCTCGCCGATCCCGGTTGGTGCGGCAAGGTCGAGGATATCCGTCCCTGTATCAGCTGCCAGAAGATTTGCGTCAACCAGTTCGTCGAGGTCGGTCATCTTCAATGCGCCGTCAATCCGCGCACCGGCTTTGAGGACGTCATGCCTCATAAGTTCTCGAAAGCCGAGAAGGCAAGGCGCGTCGTGCCCGAGAGCTACCATATCGGCGATTTCCTGCAGGCAGCCTGCTCACCAGCAGCCGTGCCGCGTGGAGTCCCGCCGTCCTCCTCTGATCTCTCCCGAAAAGAATACATTGCTTTCTTGCAGGAAAGCCTTTCTCGCCTGCCACTGCGGCAGCAGGTGCTTCGGACCCGCATCCATAAAAAACAGCAGCTCCTGCGAGCTGCTGTTTTTTTCAAACGGTTGGGTGAAATTACTTGATCTCGACCTTCGCGCCAGCTTCCTCGAGCTGCTTCTTGAGGGCCTCGGCATCGTCCTTGGAGATGCCTTCCTTGACGGCCTTGGGAGCGGACTCGACAAAGCCCTTGGCCTCGGCAAGACCCAGACCGGTGAGCTCGCGGACGACCTTGATGACCTTGATTTTCGCAGCGGCGTCGAAGCCGGCGAGGATGACGTCGAACTCGGTCTTCTCCTCGGCAGCGGGAGCGGCAGCGCCGGCAGCGGGAGCGGCCATGGCGGCGGCGGAAACGCCGAACTCTTCCTCGAGCGCGTGAACGAGCTCAGAGAGCTCCAGAACGGTAAGGCCCTTGATCTCTTCGATCATAGCAGTGATCTTTTCAGACATTGTAATATCCTCCTGATTTAGATTGTTGTTTGTTTTGTTGTTTGGTTGCCGGATTTACTCGGCAGTGGCTTCGGCCGCCTCAGCGGGAGCGCCGTCCTTTTCAGCGATCTGCTTGAGGACGCAGGCAAGGCTGGTGATGGGCGCGAGCATCGTGCCGAGCACCTGGGCCTGCAGGACAGGCAGTGCAGGGATCGCGGCGAGCGCATTGATGGTGGCCATATCGACGACCTTGCCATCCATGAAGCCGCCCTTGATCTCAAACTTGCCGTTGAGCTTCTTGGCGTAATCGGCGATCACGCGGGCGGGAGCGACGGGGTCGCTCGCGACGGCGAGAGCCGTGGTGCCGTTGAGCTGCTCATCGAGCTCATTGAGACCGACGTTGTTGAAAGCAAAGCGAAGGAGCGTATTCTTGACGACGGCATAATCGACTTCGTTCTTGCGGCACTCGGCGCGAAGAGCAGTGTCCTCCGCGACGGTGATGCCCTTGTAGTCGACGATGATACCGGCGGCCGCGCCCTGCAGCTTCTCGGTCAGAGAGGCCACGATCGCCTGCTTTTCAGACAGGACTTTTGCGTTAGGCATTCTTGTTTTCACCTCCGTTAGATTTGCGGCATAGCTCCCTATGCCCGGGGAAAGAGGCGTTCTAAAAAGGAAACCGTCCTCATGCCGAAAGACACAAGGACGGTGTAAGCAATCATAACGATTTGCCATCCTCGGCAGGACTTACGAGGTGTGACCCTCCCCTGCTGTCTTTGGAACGCTCCATTATTATATTCAGAGCCTGTACAAATGTCAAGCCCCAAATATCACATTTGCGCGCTCTTAAAGCTTTGCGGTGTTCATCTTCACGCCGGGGCCCATGGTAGAGGCGGCGACGCAGGACTTGATATACTGGCCCTTGGCGGCGGCGGGCTTGGCCTTGACGATGGCGCCCATGAGAGCGTTGAAGTTCTCAGTGAGCTTCTCGGGGCCAAAGGAGACCTTGCCGATGGGGCAGTGGATGATGTTGGTCTTGTCGAGACGGTACTCGACCTTACCGGCCTTGACTTCCTTGACAGCCTTGGCGACGTCGGGCGTAACGGTGCCGGCCTTGGGGGAGGGCATCAAGCCCTTGGGGCCGAGGACCTTACCGAGGCGGCCGACAACACCCATCATGTCGGGGGAAGCGACGACGACGTCGAAATCGAACCAGTTTTCCTTCTGGATCTTCTCGACCATGTCCATCTCGCCGACGTAATCGGCGCCGGCCTCGCGGGCAGCGTCGGCCTTGTCGCCCTTGGCGAAGACGAGAACGCGCGCGGTCTTACCGGTACCGTTGGGCAAAACGATCGCGCCGCGGACCTGCTGGTCGGCGTGACGGGAGTCGACGCCCAACTTGACGTGCAGCTCGACGGTCTCGTCGAACTTCGCGGAAGCGGTCTTGCAGATCAAGCCGAAGCCCTCTGCGGCGTCATACTGCGTATTCTTTTCGATCTGCTTGGCAGCATCTTGATACTTTTTACCTCTGAACATTTCCGTATACCTCCCTTACTCTTCGACCACGACGCCCATGGAGCGCGCGGTGCCGGCGATCATGCTCATCGCGGACTCGAGAGACGCGGCGTTGAGGTCGCGCATCTTCATCTCGGCGATCTTCTGAACGGAGGCCTTGGAAATGGTGGCGACCTTGGTCTTGTTGGGGACGCCGGAACCGGACTCGATGTTGCACTCCTTCTTGATCAGGACCGCAGCGGGAGGAGTCTTGGTGATGAAGCTGAAGGAACGGTCGGCATACACCGTGATGACGACGGGGATGATAAGACCCATGTCGTTCTTGGTGCGCTCGTTGAATTCCTTCGTGAAAGCCGCGATGTTGACGCCGTGCTGACCGAGCGCGGGGCCGACAGGGGGCGCGGGAGTTGCTTTACCAGCGGGGATCTGCAGCTTAACGTAGCCGACTACTTTCTGTGCCATTTTAGGCACCTCCTTGATTATAAATGTGGTAACGGCCGCCCCTAAGGCGGGCCGCCCTTGGCGAGACGCACAGCGTCTCTCCCACTTTGCCGGGATACCGGCTCATCGCTTCTGGCGATTCTTGCTTATCTTTCGACCACTTCGACCTGATCGAGCTCGAGCTCGACGGGCGTTTCGCGGCCAAACATGGAAACGACCACGCACACGCGGTTCTTCTCCGGCTCGATCTCCTCGACCGTGCCGAGGAAGGTGGCCAGAGGACCGTCCGTGATCTTGACCTGGTCGCCGACGTTGTAGGCCACGACGATCTCGCGGCGCTCCATGCCGAGGGCCAGGACCTCATCCTCCGTTAGGGGGATGGCGTTGGTGGCGCTGCCGACAAAGCCGGTCACGCCGCGGATATTGCGGATCAGATGCCAGGTGTCGTCCGTCATAACCATCTTGACCATCACATAGCCCGGGAAGGTCTTGCGCTCGACCTCCTTCACCGCGCCGGATTCCGTGACCTCGGTCACCGTTTCCATGGGGATCTGGATGTCGAGGATCATATCCTCCAGATGGCGGTTCGCCACGAACTTCTCAATGGCGGTCTTGACGGCGTTTTCATAACCGGAATAGGTATGGACAACATACCACTTCGCGTTATCAGCCATTTCCTGCGCCCTCTTAGCCGGCGAACACGCCGAGCAGAGACTTGACGGCCAACATAGCCACGGCGTCAAAGACCCAGATGCAGACGCCCACGCACAGGGAGCACAGAAGCACCGTGCCGGTGTTCTTCGCCGTATCCTTGCCGGTGGGCCAAACGACCTTTTTCAGCTCGCTTTTCATTTCGCGGAACCACTTGCCGCGATCCTTTTTCTTCTCTTCTGCCATTGTTACACTACCTTTCCTAACTTACTTGGTTTCGGTATGAACGGTGTGCTTTTTGCAGAAGCGGCAATACTTGTTCAGCTCAAGCTTGTCAGGGGTATTCTTCTTGTTCTTCATCGTATTGTAGTTTCTCTGCTTGCACTCGTTACATCTCAGAGTGACCTTCACGCGCATAACGGCACCTCCTTATTATGGCAGCTTCCCGTCCTGCGGGACTGCCGATTGCCTCCCTGCTCTTGAATTAAGAGCGGCTCTCTTTCGCGGCGCGAAAAGCGAAAAAGCGCACAAAAAGAAAGCCCTCTTTCACAGGTAAGTAGAATAGTAGCACAAGGCAAGCGTCCCGTCAAGCACAAATTGCTTGAAAAATGAGAAATTTTCGCTATAATGGTGTCACTACAAATGCTGAGAGGTTTTTCCCATGAAAATTATGGCCATTGACTACGGCGACGCGCACACCGGCATCGCCGTTTCCGACGCGCTTTTGACGCTCGCGGGCTTCACCACCGTCATCACCGCCTACCGCCCCGAGGCGGTTGCGGCGGAGATCCAAAAGCTCATCGCCGAGCACGGCGTCACCGAGCTGGTGCTCGGCCACCCGCTGAATATGGACGGCACGCACGGCCCGCGGGCGGAAAAGGCGGAGGGCTTCGCGGCGCTGCTGCGCGAGACGACCAGCCTCCCTGTCACGCTTTGGGACGAGCGGCGCACGACTGTGGACGCGCACAATATCCTCATGGCCGGTGGAAAGAACGCGAAGCAGCGCAAAAAGACGGTGGACGCCGTAGCCGCGAGCCTAATGCTTGAGGGCTATCTCACCTTCAAAAAGCGGCAGAAATAGCGGAAAAAGAAAGCGCAGGCGCACCAATGTCATTAAGTTAGGTCTTTATGTGTAGACAATCATAACGACCCACAAACCGGCGGTTTGATCCGCTCCCCCTAAAAGAAACTATTACAACCACAGCCTCCGAAAAGGGCGTCGAAGATTTGACGCCGCATTACTAGGCAGCCGCTTCAAGCGGCTGCCTTTTTATTCTTGTCACCCGTAAACGGGTCTACCTGTTCCTTGATGCTGATCTGATGGCGCAGTCCTTCTCCGGCTGATTTCAGATATACTCCGCAATTCGGATTTCATTTTTTCCTACCGTACCAGTAGTGCGACAACTTATCCCACTACGAGAGAAAATTGGGTACTACTCCGTGGAAAGCCGAAATAGGAATGGACAATCTCACAAATCCCTCAATGGTACTTGCCGAGCAGATACTTACCATAGA
>ERZ808245.1116-NODE-1116-length-11451-cov-3.587487_pt1 | contig 11451 bp, 7 predicted proteins | sample MGYA00521243_ERZ808245 | MGnify/ENA primary metagenome ERZ808245 (study PRJEB31516, sample SAMN03275576) | gut metagenome | biome: mammalia-associated habitat; material: feces | host: Papio cynocephalus | place: Kenya | collected 2012-07-07 ... | reverse complement strand
AAACTCCTGCAGGTCAGCCTCGAAGGCTCCATAGGATAAACCCACCTTCCCTTTGTCTCCGCCAGCATGCACCTCCAGTATCTTTCGGACTATAGGCTGCACCAATGTACTGAATATCAAATGTATTTTTGCTTATATCAGAAAAAAAGCGTACTTTTGCATTTGGAGAGTAGCAACGAAAGAATGGTATTATGAGTGAGAGAGAGAAAAATAATCGTATAGACTATTTCATTTGCTGCATTGGTGCATTTGCAAACCGGTTTTCTATCAGCAATGCAGAAGCCTACCGCTATTTGCAGGCGTTAGGCGGTTTGCGTTACCTGTATGACAATTACGAGTATGAGCATACGCAAAGTATTGAGACTGCTGTTGAAGATATGGGACGGATTTGTATGCGCCGCGGGGGAGCGTTGTTGCTATGATTCTTTACCATGGTTCCAATATGAAAATTGATACCATTGACTTGAAAAAAGGTCAACGGGGTAAAGATTTTGGGCAAGGTTTTTATCTGACTGCTGTAAAAACAGATGCAGCAAGTATGGCACAAACTGCTGTTCAACGTGAGCAGTGCGGTGTGCCGACTCTTAATACCTACTTTTTTGATGAGAGCGCATTCACTGACAGCGAGTTGAAGGTGAAGGTCTTTGAGGGTTACTCTATTGAGTGGGCGCGATTTGTAAATGCCAATCGCAGCAACGGAAGCAATCAGCCCATTCATGATTACGATATGGTCTATGGCCCGATTGCTGATGACCGAATCGGATTGCAGATGTGGCGAATGGCACAAGGTTATATTGATGAGGAGCGGTTTGCAAAGGAAATAGAGTATATCCGACCTACATTCCAGTATTTTATTGGTACAGAAAAAGCCCTCAAATACTTGAAGAAATATGAGTGAATGGGAACAACATAACGCCGATGTACAATTTATGAAAGAGTGCGTCATCTCTGGTGTGGTCAAACTCATTATTGAGGACAGAGGGAAGAGTATTGAGGAGGCTATGCAGTTGTTTTATACGTCAGAAACCTTTGCCAAGTTGGATAACGAGCAGACTAAACTCTATACGCAAAGTCCTGTGTATGTATATGATATGCTGACGGCTGAAATAGGTTAGTCATCAGCATATTTTCTTCTTTCAACACGCTGCTTTATCTCTCCATCTTGTTCTACAAGAACAAGACACGAGGTTCGTTGCTCTTGCAAGATAAACATTTCTAAAAAGAATCATTTCAACGCGGTTGTTATGTCATTATGTTGCCAGTGCTGGTCTCTGTTGAATGCTTTTCTTTGACTCCTTGGATAGAATGATTACATTGCACCTTTCCTTCTCTAATCCCTTTGCTCTTCCTTAGTCCTGTGTTATCTGAACAAAATCATTATTCGCCTATTATTGATATCTCAGGCATCCGGGTTTTGAATTCAGGGTCAATATTATGACATTGTTCTTTCACTATGCCACGACGATGGATCGCAGGTTGCAGACAGTATATATTAAACTCCGATATATTGACATCTTCCAACCTACGCCAATGCGGAAATAGAAGTTTCATATAGCCTACCGTAATACGTTTAATGGCATTGCTATCACGTACATCGGCCCTTAACTCAAACTTAACAAGTTGATCAAAAAGAAGGCCATACGTATTTTGTGTACGCATGGCGTGCAGAATCTCTGAGAAATACTCCACATTGATTGTCCATCCCTTGAATATCATACTTTTATTGACTCGAGGTAGAAGCCACCCCTCAATAAAGCAATGGAAACGATCTAAAAGCGCGGACTCGCGGAAGTTCTCTGGCAAATTCTGAAAATAGAAATTGGATGCTGGCATATTCTGCGACGTCAATGGGATATTGCCCATAAGCATTAATCCACATTCGGATGAGAACTCGTTATTATCAATAGTTGTCTTGCCACTCTCAAGATATGATTTCAGTGCGGCTTGAATCTCTGCTGGTTCCTGAAAAACGATAGTCTGGATTTCATCGAATACAGTAAAGTCATGGTTTTTGATAATGCCATTTTGCTGTTTCGTTTTATCAAAGAACAGTTTTGCACGAGTCACCTTGCCTCCACTAACAAGCCAACCATACTTCGACAAGTTTCCGAAAACGTAACTCTTACCTGTACCCTTAGGAGCTAACTCTATTACATTTAGGCGAGGTTCTATAAAGATAAGCAAGCGGGTTAGGAACTCCAGTTTCTGTGTAAGGGACGCAAAGCCGTCTGGATCATACTCCATCGCAGAAAGAAGTACATCAGTCCACTCTTGAGTGGTAAAATACGAACGTGCTTCTGCAAAGTAATTGATGTCTACTGATTTATATGGTTTGAATGGCTTGTAATCTACCATCTGAATATGGTTCTTCTTTCCATCGTCATCAGGAAGCAGACATAGTTTGATAATTCCCCAACGCTCACCTTCCACAAAATCGCCTTGATGTTGTGAATAGATATACTCAGGGATAATACCTTCCCGTTGCTTAATGCCATAGTCCGGGATAGCAAACTGGCGTTCATTCTTGACGATATCAATAAACACCACAAAACGAGCAAGCAACATTACTTCCTCTCCACTCTGGAGCCTGTCCTTGACGCTCCCCTGCTGTGTTGGGATAACATTATCCAAAAATTGAGTCAACCCTTGTTTGTCCAACTCGCCGGTTTGAGGATTAAGGTAACGTTTCATCAAAAAATCCTTGACAAATGATGGTAAATTACGACCGGCGAAGAGGCTGGCTGTAGATGCAGGATCCTTGTATATTGACATGGCAGTGAAACGCTGCCGAATCTTATTTATAATGTCTTCTTTCATAAACTGTTAAAAATCAAAAAGGTTATTCTCTTGGACACCGGTTGTAACGGAAATCTTGAATTCCTTTTCCACACTACCGATAGACAGCATTACACGATTCTCGTTAGCATCCAAAATCAAATTATCAGACTCATATATATCCTTGGACATATTATGCAGTTTATACGGACATCCATTGTAAAAAACTATAGGCATATCAGTACTGGGAATGTTCTTTATTGAGAAATGAACACGAGGATTAGAGCCACTAACTTCCGGTGTCAGCAACTCTGCATCCCAATCCGTCGCAACTGGACTGCTGGATATGATGAATATCGGCACAAGTACTTCTTCTGGCGTACATCCTCCATGGCTGCCCTGACCTGAAGGAACCTTTGCACATAAAGATGCATGCTTCAATGCACAAAGTGTCTTCTTGTCATCTAGGGTAATATAATTCGTATCAAGCATCTCACTTTCATGGGGACGAATAGCAACTCGACCATGATGATCACTTTCGACACCCGCCATATTCAGCCCCTGAACAAGTTGAGACATGTATGTTAATCCATGGTCAGAAATTATAGCAATCTTTTTGCCGATGAACTTCTGAAGAATTTCCTCGATTGTATTACGAACAAGTTCTATTTCCTTATTAATAGTGAATGGAGCGATATTGTCTGTTTGGTGGGCTAACGCATCCAAGTCTCCCATTTTTTCTAATGTCGCGCCTTTCGGCAAAAGGCGCAGGATGTCTGCCTTGTTGATATCAGTTTTAGTTGGAAGATTCGCACGCGCAATCTTTATCTCATTCAGGAAAACCAACTGCTCCTTTTTCTCTGAAATAATTTGCTTAACGAGCGGCACCCAGTCGATACCTAAACCATCTACCCAATAGAATACCTCAATATCTTTACGACTTTTTAGCGTGGTATAGGTGTTTTTGTAGTTATCGTACCAGCTATGGAAGTTGGCCTCTGATGCATTGCATGCATTGATGGTATCACTGACACCTTGCGTATAGCGGTTGCATATTTTAGCCACCTTATAGTTATAGAAGTATTGCTCTATCCAGCCGTCTAAATCCGCAGGCACACCGACTCCTTCTTTGAGATAGCAATATAAATCAGGATAGAAATCTTTTACATCGGTATCCAATATCTTGCCACTGCCTAACCATTGAATGGCAATCTCTTTCTCCTTTATGGAAATTCCGGTAAAATGCTTCATCGCACTGGAATATCCGATGACATCTTGCAACTCAAGAAGACGCTTCGACAATATACTATCGGCAGCATTAGAGAGCCGAACATGTTGAGAAGATGCGTATTTGAGGCAGTAGCAACGGATTTCCGTATCTTCATCATTATCTGGTATAGCGCAAGCCATTTTTTCAATGAACTCATTTGTGCTATAATGGGTTATATCACGGAGCAGACTGCAAATATACCCCACTTCGTGTTCCTTGTTTGCGTAGTATCGTGCAAGCAACCAGCGGTCGAAGTTGTCAGCATGGCTAAACCAAAGCCTGATAAAATTCTTATAATCATCAATCTCATCTGTGCTGAGTTGGGAGCGTACAAACTTATTGAAGTTAAATCCCTCACTCACATCAATCCGCTCGGCTAGTTTTCCCCAGTTGTCCTCGTCGCTCCCGTCGCTCATTAGCGGTTGTATCCCTCCGAAAGACAGTGCGAGACCGTGAGCGAGAAACTCGTAAGCATTCTTACACGTTTCATAACTGAATGCGTTGTCTGGCTGTGCAAAATGCGCATTGGCATATATGGCACGAGATTTGCAAATTATTTGTGGCGATATCTGAATTTTTGTATCTTTCCATATCTTGAGCCATTCACGGATATTGTTGACTACTGTATAATTTTTGTCTATACCCTTCACTCCGAAGTCCGTATTTTCTGTAAGAATAAGTTTGTATGTAAACTCATTATTCTCCGTAATGAGACGCCAGATGATAGCTTGGCTATCATTGCTGAAGGTCTCCATTTTACCTTCCAATCCCACAATCGGGATATAGACGCGCATATGATTTTTTACAGCTTCAGTATCTGACTGTATAGCCTTGATAGTCTTAAGCAGTGCATCAAAAGATTTGTTGTTCTCATTGTCGTAGAAACGCGCTAACTCGGAAAAAGGAGCAATGACACAATCTTTGGGGCTTTTCTTCTTGATGTGCTCGGCGATTCTGTCTGCTAACTCTACACATGTTATCATGAGATCCGGATAGTTGCTATCTATCCACTGATCCACGCTCTCAACATGTGCACCGCGCTCGCTCTGCAGAAAATCTACAAAGTCGTAGCAATCTCTGAAGTTATCGAAGAGCACAAAACGAATGGGATAACGATCTAGCGTAGATGCACCAACACCTTTCGCCTGCTTATCCTCTGCTACCCATTGCTTGAGCTCATCAATATGGTAGAATCGCTTAAACATACTTCATCAAAATATCAATGATATATCCGTTTTCAGCGTTAATCAGGTTCTCCAATGCTTCTTTTAGATTGGGATTTCCTGCTACTTTATGCATTGCGGAAGAACGCTTTTGTTTAAGTTCCTCTTCCTCAATATTGATAGCTTCTCGCCATTCGTTATCTCCCAAACTACAACCTGCGTTTCCGGAATTCCCGCCACCTTGACTATTCCCTTCGGCGCGTTCCCACTGCTGGCGAATTCGCCAATCCTTGAGCTTTTCTTTCACTTCATCTTCTGTCCACATACCTACTTCACTCATAAGGTGCCCGTGAAGGTATTGGATAGCTGTATCCACCTCGTCATCTTTCACGTTGACAATGTCTATGTCTTTGATATAGGCAACAAAACCCTTGCGGAAATTGTCTTCGCTGGGAAGAAGCAGATTTCCAAAATCTGTCTTCAACGCATCATAGCCACTGATGGTAGCATCCAGCAGATTCGGATTCTTCATACTCTCAGGATCGCTGACTACCTTCATAAGATTTCCAATGAATTCCCTAAGATTATCTGTGCAGTCAGTAGCATATTTCAATGACCAAAGAGGATATCCCTTTTCCTTGCTGTACTCATGGAGAACGGCCCAACGTGCATCTTTCAAACTGCTAATATCCGAGTATCCTTTTAGTTTGTTCAAATTAAACATCTTAATCAGATACTTTGATACTTTACCCGCCTCTTTGCTCTCAAACATAAAAACCAACTTGTTGCTGGACTTGCCGGACTCCCAGGCTCGGAATAATTCCACAACATCATCTACCAAATGTTGTGCTGTACGAGGCTTGCCATTAGCATCAAAAATAACATTGGCATATTTGCGCATTGCAAATGCCACCATGCCCATAGGAGCATAACTTTGAAATAAACCAAATGGAGGTTGGGTCAGACCTATTAGTTTGTCTCCTAAATTGAAACTTTGGTTCTTGTTAGTATGTTTGCCGCCAAGCCACTCATCTACATAATCACACACTAGCTTTAATGGATGGTCATCTGCAATACCTTCTTTCCAGTCGAGATTTTCATCAACACTATCCTGAAGTAAAAGTTCAAAGTGTTTGGCTTGTGGTACGAGTTTGTCTATTATGTCTTGTTTTGTATCATAAGAAAGTATGGTATCTACAGTTGACTTTACCGAGGCCTTCTTCCAGTATGTTGAGCTGCCTTTTGAGCGAATTAGTTCCAATGATTCTGGGCCATTCGTAAAAATCGAAGGGGCTATCGCACTATTAATAGTGCTGGTCATTTTACTACCATATACAGTGATATTTTCGCCTTTCAGATAAAAGGTAACGTTGTTACCTCGCATTTTTGTAACCCATGCTTTAATCATTTCCCCTGCTTGTTGAGAATAAGTTTGGTGCTGCTGCGGAAGACCATGACTCTGGGCACATTGGGCGTTAGCTTGATATTCTATAAATCGTTCATAGTCTTTTTCTCCCATAGGAGTCTCCATTACCACAAAAACTATAGAGACATACTTATCGTCTTTAGAGTACTTCTCGGAAATCTCTTTGAGTTGAATAATCTCTTGCGCAGTTCTACCAACCATGATGGCTAAGAACGTCTCATAGGACATCGCCTGGCTTTTCGCAACTTCAATACGATTGATTAAAGTGTATTCATTTCCCTGTAAACTAAAAAAATGATAGTTCAGAGGCCTTAATACCAAAGATAAATGTGAATTAAAGAAAGTACGAGCAGTATCACCAAATTTTATTACCTGGTCAGAATAGAGATAACTTGAACATTTCAGTTGTTCTTTTATTTTCTGTATCTCTTCTCCTGGAAGAGCGGTGAAAAGAATAGAGAAGTTCCCATTGGGCTGACGTTGTATGACACTCTTGTCATTGAAGAAATCAAGTATCTCCGCCAATTGACCTTCATATTCTGTACCAACAAACAAGTTTTGGATATTCTCCAAACTCGGAGTGACGGTACTACTATTTGCAATGTTATTCAGAGCATTCAACAGCAAGACGCCTTTGAATACTTTCAAATATGCCTCGCCCTGATGTTCAACAGCTAAATGGTGACTATTAAACCGCTCGGTTACAGCACCAAATCGAGAAGCATCAGCTTCAAAATAACTTTGAACATAATCCCAAAGATAATCTGCGGTAATGGTCCGGCCGTTCAAGTAGGCCATATCATCTTCAAGAAATTCACGCACAGCATCACTCGCCAAGAAATCGAAGACGCTTCGGCTACTTGATCCCGCCTCTCGTGCAAAGTATGTCGCCAAGTTAGCAGTACCCGGATGTAATGGGAAAAGATTTTTAATATTCTCCTTCGTCTCTTCCGCATTCGCACTCGAGGAACTAAACATATCCAACAAATCTGGATGTTGGCCAAAGAAACGCTCCTGATATTTAAAATACAAGTCGTAGTTTACAACTTTGAACTTCTTAGACATGATTTTGAAAGCACTCACTGGCTCCATGTTATACGTTACATAATGGTAACGGCCTTTCGTGCGTTCACGCTCCTTTTCTTCTAGTGTAAGAAGTGCCGATGGATGTGATATGAACAAGAAGTAAGTATCGTTTCCCATATTCATGGTAGCCTCTGCGATTTCTTGAATCTTAGTCAATAGCGGTCTTCCTATTGAACTTGTCATAATCTCTGTAAACTCATCCCAAATCAGCAAAAGCCCGTTATAATCCGAACGAGCGCGAAGTACTTCTTGCACATCAAATATCCACTGCTGTAGATTATGGCTTTGGAGACGAATATCATATCCCCCTTTACGTAATGCTTGCCTTACACAATCAAGAACATCTGTATCCGATGCCACTAAACGTTGCTTGAGTTTCGCAACATCAGGAGCCTTACTGGCAAGTAAAGAATTTTGAGCAATAAGGGACTCCCAAAAATGAGGTTGGGAATCGATGTGTTCAATGTAACTGTCAAAATCAGTTTGTACGGTAATATCTAAACCTGCATCAGACAATGCTTTTTTTATTTCACGCTGTAACTGAAGAGATAAATCTTCCTCATGAGAGATGTTCTGTTGGCCATACAGATTCACAGGAAACAACCGCTTTGATTCCCGAAGGGAGAATATAGAATTACGTAGCGTCTCGTATTTATCCTTTTGGTATTCCTCCTCTACATAATCTTTGATATCTTCCACTTTATCGCAAAGCAAGTGTTGGATAACTGCTCCTGCGTGAGATTTGCCGGAACCGTATGTCCCGGCAATCCAAATAGATTTGTGAGTGTCCGCATCATTGTTACGAACAGCACTAACAACCTTTTTCAGAAGGTCATTAAACTGTTCATTTGCAATAAATGTTTTCCATTCTCCGGTGCTTTCCTCTTTGATATTATACGCAGGGCGCATCTGACGGAGAGTTACAATTGTACTGTAAGGCATATTGTGTATTGATTTTATCTGTTATTTCAAAAAATGTTGGATAATTGTTTCTCTAAATTCATTTCTTATTTCTTCATTTTGGAGCATGTTCCAAAGTCCGTCTTCAAAAGTTGCATACTCAACGCTTTCTCTTAGAAATTTCGCAGAAGGTGTCTTTTTATTAGTACACCCCTTTATGACATAAAACTCTTCATTTTTTAAATAATAAAAGGGATATTCTGCGGGGGTAATATATCCATCCCTGAACTGTGAATATAATTTCTTGTAACTTGACACTAGAATATCATTAAAAACGATATGATTGCTAAGTATTTCTCCATTTGAAATTCCGTCAAAGATGGCTAATAGCATTACGGGTTTTGCTATATTAACGACTCCTCTTTTTTTAGCCACATTGATGGATAAAAACTGGTTTTTGTAATATGAACAAGCGAGAGGAGAAACCATTATAATACCATCATATTTAGTACTGCAATTGAAGACAAATCATCACGTAGTGTAATGCTGTCTTGTCCCATATTCAGTTCTGCTACTAGAAGACGATTTGATGCAGAATTCAATTGTCGAAGTAATTTCTCAAATGTAGACTTTTCAATGCCAAACTCTTTCGCAGGACCGGACTGACAAGTATCTTGATAGAAATCTGCTATTCTAAGATAACGGGTGCCGCGTTCTTCAGCGTATTTGTATAACGAATATGCTATAGCGGTTTCAGATAGGTCCGTAAATGCAGAACGTAGGTATATTTTACCATCACTGCTATTTCCTTGTCTTAGAATTTCACCAATAGGCGAATAGTTGAATAACTGCATAAAACCTCCAATAGCATAGGTTATGGACGTACGAGCACCCTCAAATTCGTTTAATGCTAACTCGTCCAGCATTGGTTTTGAGAATGTCTGACCAGGCTTAATAGTATTGATAAACCAATTAACCAGCGTAGATCCATATGCAAAGTTTGTCCAAATTAGTTCCCAAATCAAATCATGTTCATCCTCATAATGTTCAACGCAAAAAGTCCCCAACTCAGTTATATGCTTTTTACGATCAATAATTCCTGCATCTATTAGCCATGCCTTGAAACTATCTTCTTGTTTATTACCGAGAGAATTGGATTCCCAGAATTCTTCTGAACTAATTAGGTATTCCTGAAGCCATTCTTCGTGGATACCAAAGGTGCCTATACGGGTTACACCACCGCCCTTAGCATTTGTTTCTGTATTCATAATAAGTGAATTTGCTACAATGCATCCATTGTCATGAAATGTAAGACACTTGTGGCAATGTATACATTTTGTCTTGTCAATATTTACTGTAGGATAAACAGACAGCGCGCCTGTTGGGCATTCCACTTCACATCCTTCGCAGTTTATGCAATAAGCACTTTTATATATAACTCGTTTTAACATGGAAACTAACTCTGGGTCAGTTACGTCATGCAAAGTAAATGTGTAATTGAAACCTGCCTTATATTCGATCTCAAATTGGTAGACATGCTTATTGAATCGCATTTCTCCTTTCTTGTGTTTATCATCTATCCTATTTATGGAATAATCACACAACACGGGAAGCCAAACTTCAATATCTTTTCGACCATTTACAACTTGTGCCACACATGTAGGGAATTGCTTGGGGAAAATAACTTTTGTTTTAGACCCTACGTTATTTCCACTAGCTCTTAATTTCCACTTGTGTTCTTTGATGTATTCATTCAGATTAGGAATATGGCGGTTTTTTGCGTAGTCTACCAACTTCTTCAAAAACGGCTCCAATTCATCTGAATATGTTGAATTTACAATCATGTCATCCCAAGGGGAAGAGAACGGACAAATCAAACAGCCAACACGCGGCTTTCCAACACGGTAAGCATCGTTAAGAGGTAATTTGTGCCCAAGGAGATACAGGAATACCTCGGTGGCATTCCAATTTAATATGGGGCGGGCATTGATAACTGTGTCATGTTTGACACCACGACCGATTCTATCATAACTGGAACGGCTTGAACTTTCTTCGGCTCTGACACCTTCAAAGGCTAATGCTTTTGCTTGCTTGTTACCTTCCACCTTGAGTGACCTGTAAAGAGGAGCTGTTTTCATAATAGCACAGCACCAGCGGTGTTTATCACTAGGAGTGCCTATCTTATCCCAATAATTGAGAACACTCTCGTGGTTGCGAGCTATTGAGAATTTCAAGTCTGGAAACTGCTTCTTATAATGACGCTGAATCTGAGAATACAATTTCAGCGAAGGAGGCAACTCGTAACCGGTATCACTATAGATAACTTCAAACTCCGTGCTCGGTATGGCTCTGGTACACAAATCAAGCACCACCTGACTGTCTTTCCCACCGGAGAACGAGGCTATGAACTTATCTATCTTGGTCGTTTGATAGACCTTCTTGCCCTGCTCCTCTGCTTTGTCCAAAGGCATAATGTCAAAAGAGTCACAGTCTTCACGAACGATGGCCATTTTTTCTTTGCGCTTAATTTCAAGTTTCTTGACCATTGCCTCATAATCGAGTTGATTGGCTTCTACTCGGGCAACGCTCTTGCGTGCACCTGCATACTGAGTAAACACCTCATGAATAAACTCTATCGCTTCACTTTCTATCAGAAACATGAACTCCTTCGTGCGCTCAAGCATCTTCTTTACATCTACAGGAGTGAGTGACATCTTCTCACAACCTGGCTGGAAGACTATTGTTGCAGGGTCATAAATATTGGCTCCCTTGGCCTCAAACATCATCTCGCCTCGGTACCAATACTGCTTGTTCAGAGCCCATAGCAATGG
>ERZ808245.1114-NODE-1114-length-11455-cov-6.840000_pt1 | contig 11455 bp, 3 predicted proteins | sample MGYA00521243_ERZ808245 | MGnify/ENA primary metagenome ERZ808245 (study PRJEB31516, sample SAMN03275576) | gut metagenome | biome: mammalia-associated habitat; material: feces | host: Papio cynocephalus | place: Kenya | collected 2012-07-07 ... | reverse complement strand
TATCCGTGAATGGCAACATGACAAGCACTTTCTCGCCATCCGTCTATGCCTCCGCCCCTGCTCCTTATGCCTCGTTCAACAATGATTTTGGCACTTGGGGCAATGCCTATAATCCCTTGGATGGCGGTGTCTCTGCCATTGACGAACAAACCCCATTTGGCGGTCTCTTTGGTGAGCAACGCGGTATCTCAGGCAGGCGGAGGGTTGGGATAGAAGACCAGTATCTCGGTTGGCTAAGCAACGCATGGGCAGATGGTAATACCTCACTCACCGAGGAACAACTGCGTGAACTATACAGCAGGATGACAGGTGATGGCGATTTTACAAATGAGGAACGCTGGAACTCTTTCCTCAATTGGTTCAAGCAGCAGCAGGCTAATGCTGATTTCAAGTGGCGTTTCGTGCCGTTATCTGATGGCATACCGTGTTTGTTGCTTTTAGCCGCAGTCTATATTCTCGTAGTATATCGTATTCGCAAAAGAAAGACAGATGTGCGGACGACTATGTAAATATGGTGTGTCGCTTGTCTTGGCGGCGGGGACTCCGGTAGCCTATGCGCAGTCTGTTCCTGACGGTCTCACGTGTCAGACTGCCATTCCCGTGGATACAGCCTATCGCGGTTCTGTACCTCAAGCGGGTACTTACTACTATTCGGCTTGGACATACGACTTGCCCATGACCTGCTATTTCTACCCGACAGACCCGAATGCGGCGGCACCTGATTTGGAGGTGGATTTCACATGTACCCCCGGGCAGTACGATGACCCTAAGTTGGCGGAGGTGGTAAGGACAGCCCAAGAGAGTGGTGTAGCCATACCGTTTCAGTTCTATTTCAATCGCATATATGCTACAGAGACCACCCCGCTCTGCTACAAACTTACTATTCCTGAATCAAATCGTGAGATATTGGCGGCTTTGGGTGTCTCCTACAATGTACAGGCTTTTGTCAAAGTGCAGGCACCTTGTTCCGGCAATGTGCGTATGGCACCCGACACATCCTTTCAGACATGTGTAGATAATTCCCATTGGTTGACACTGCCTGATGCAATGCAGGCAGGTGTGACACATACCGGTGACAGTTATGTTCTGCCTTTCTCGGATTGGCAGAACGATAGCATCCGTTTTCGCTGGACAGGCACTACTTCATCTGTGCGGATATGGATAGGCGAGATATGCGATTTCGAGTTTCAGACTACGGGCGACAAGCACGCCCTTGATTATCTTGACCTATCTCCCGATGCAGGCAACGGTGAACACATATACAACTATACCAAGCAGGATATCTCGAATTTTATCAAGAATTTCGGGCATGGTGGTGTCTATTACCTGCGTATTGTCTCTGCCGAGGATGCACAACTCATTGTGGAGCAGAAACCGATGTCGGAGGCAATGGCCAAGGCTATCCCGCTGATGTTTGACCAGCCGGTACATCTCGCGGCTAACGATACGGCACAAGTCTATTATTTCCCCGCCAAGTGGTGCACATCTGACGTGCTATTTACCGCTACACCTTCTACGGCTATCACGAGTTATTTTGCTTCCGTACCTGCTTTTGCTGCGGAGGCAAGTGATGCCCATATCTTGAAGGTCTATCCCTTTGTGCAGAGTACTATGGAATCAACATTGGGGCTGTCGCTTACACAAATGAAATCACTCAACAGCGAGGGGGGCGACTATGTATTTGTGAAGTTTGATGCTGCTACTGCCACTACCCTCACGCCATCGCTATGGAGCGTAGGAGAATGTGTACAGAAGGCTCCCGAACTATATCCCAATGATAGCATACGTATAGCCAAACGTTCCTCATTACCATGGCGTATCCGTCCGGAGGAGTGGGCAAAGCAAGATGTGCGTATCACGTGGAAAAATAGTAGTTCGTCCATCAAACTGTTCTTGGGGGACACTTGCACAGGGTACAACCTAAGTGCTACGAGTTCTAATCCGCACCTGCTGTGGCATGGTGAGATTACCCGTCGCAAGGATGGCACTATGGATACGGTGGTGATATCCAAAGAGCAGATGTCTGCTTTCACGCCCGATGCGGATGGATTCTTGTATTTCCGATTCTCCAATACGGCTCGTGGGGATTTGTTGGTCTCACAGGCAGAACCAGATATACCTCCTTCCCCTATTGTTCCCACTGCTACCATTGCATTGGAGTGCTTGCCTGATGGTGATATTCGTATCACCGTATCGCAAGAGCAGGACATGACACTATCCGCAGGAACCTCCGTATTGAGACAATGGCACCAACTACAGGGAGATAACCATGCTTATACTTTTACCCCGCAGGCAGGTGCTACCTACACTTTGCACGGAGCGGAAGAAACCATAGTAATCAAATAATCTGGTAATAAATAGAGTTGTAATATGAAAACAAAATACGATATGAATACGAAGAGTTATCATTCTGTCAATCTCACCGTATGGATGGTGTGTGTTGTATGGCTGTTGTGCGGTATAGGTAGTACTGCCCATGCTAAAGAGGTGAGTGTGGGCTTTTCTGCAAGTGGAAGTTCTACAGCATCTGACTGGTCTACATATTTTGGAACAACACAAAATTGGATTACTTTGAGTGATTGGGATGCAAAAAACAATATTCAGAGTTCCATAACATGGGAAAATACCGGTGTGTATGAGGGAAAGATGTGTTTATCTTATTTTACAGGATTGTTGGACGTCGAGAATGGTGGTGCTTTATTTACGGTTCGTCAAGGGTGTTATATCCACAATTATAGTTTAACTTGTGGCTACAATTCTGACAAAAAAGAAACTACTATTAAAACATCCGAAGTGAAGACAAGTTTAGGAACAATTGTATGGAAAACATCCGATGGTAACGATAAGACGCTATCTATATCGATTTATGATAAAAAGACGTTGTATGTGTATGGCACAGGACAATATGGAGGTGTGATGAAAAATATATCGCTGCTGTCAAAAGTGTCATTCGTAGTATGGATCCCGGAGGCGGTAAGTCCTACACAGGCAACTTTTATAGCAACAGAGAATATCAAGCAGCAAGGTGGCTATATGGATATCACCACCAAGTTTCGTGTAAATGAGGCGGTTAGCGCAGAGGATTTTGAGGTGAGTGTGGGAGAAAAGAGCGGTACATCTGCCGGTTCGTTTTCAATAATTAGTAAGACCTTGGATAACAGCAGTGGGATATTGACGGTGGTGGTACGATATACTACAGAAAATTCTTCCGCATGGCAGGGCTCATATTCGGGTAAGGTGACGATTACGCCCAAGGTTACGTACGAGGGATATAATGACCAATCGGCATCTGCTACTGTATCCGGTGAGGCGAGTGATGGGCTCTCTAATCCCGGTTTAACTTGGATTCTGCCCAAAGACGAGAATGAGCACTGTGTTTTGTATGTAGGAGATGAATATACAAAGGAAAAATTTGTATTCACTCAATCAGCAGGAGAATTGACATATACAACAACGAATAGCAATGTGATTTCTATTGCCAATGGCGTACTGATGGTGAAAAGTGTTGGAGATGCTACACTGACAGTCTCTCAAGCAGCAACTGCTACGCACAAAACTGCAGGTCCTGTGGAGATCACTGTGCAGGTCAAGAAGCGAACGCCGCAGTTTGTGTTCTCTCCGTATGGGACATCACCCTCCCAGCCGGGAGACCTCTATCCTGGTACACCATATAACCGATTCATTAGCGTCTCTACGGCAGACCCGCACAACAATATGCCGACGATGCACTATATGTCTTCTGATAATGATTTGCTGACAATAGACGCAAATGGTACTGCTCAAACCAAAGCAGGAATGGGTAAGGTTGGACTAACTGTTACTTCTGAAGAAACCAAAGAATGGAATGCAGCAAATGCCTCATATGAAATAAGTATCATAAAGGATCCACGGACACTCCCATTGTACGTAACTCAGGATTTGTTGAAAAATAGTCAATTCCTTACATCTGAGGGAGGAGGTTCCGCTGAAGGAAAGGAAGAAAAGTTACAGATAGGTGTAAATAGCAATTCTAAACATACAACAAGTGCCATCATTTCTTTTATTGGGGTTCCTTCTAAAATCACATTCACTGCAACTCCTGCGGAATGGACTGTAGTGGCATTGTCAAGTGGATCATTTTCTTATCAACAAGGATATAAGGATAACAATGGTGATTATGTATGGAGTTCATTGTCTGGCAGTGGGGCAATTCTGAACGAGAATACTCGGTATGTAAAATTTACACATGTAGGACCTAATTATGGGTACATAGAGGACCTATGTATCGCTTCTGCCAGCACTTATAAAGTCCAAAACGCAGACGAGGATATAGATATATCTTCCTTAACAATAAACCGCGAGGAAGGGAGTAATGCGGTAGCCACTGCCGATTTCGGTATTCGGTATGTGGATATCAAGTCGTTAACGTTGAGCCCTTCTGCAGGCATTACCGTGGATAAGACTGCATTAGACTATCACGACGGACTGGGTATTGGCACTAATGGTAAAGTACGCATCTCTGTCAGCGTGGATAAGGATGTAACGAGTGGCACAATCACCATCACCGGTGAAAATAATGCAGACGATGCGCTGCAGGAGATAGTATTGAATATCAATGTGGAGACTACCCACGGCAGGCACTATGCCAAGGCTACTGCCCAAACAAGTAGCGGAAGAGGGACTATCTATGTAGGCACCACTAATGTACAGCTGAGTGAGTCGGCGTATAGTACTTCAGTCGTTGCAGTCAATGAGTGCGCTGCTACGGCAGGCGCGTCCGACGAATTGCCATTTTATTTTTACGCCAAGTCGGAGCCGGGCTATGGGTTCAAAGAATGGGTAGATGCACAGGGTAATATAATTAGTAATGCTGCTGATTATAGTGAGAATGTATCGGCAACTTCTACGGATGCTGACAAGCCGACATCCATTACACGTATTGCCAACTTTGCCGAGTCGTGTGTATTGAAGGGCATGGATACTACACTGCCTATACTGACATCGCTCACAGGTAGCGTGACCGGTGAAGTGGAGTTTACATCGGAATATGTGGCTGCTGCCACTGACCTGGCAGAGGCTGAGTTTGTAGGTGACCATGCAGGCTTTACTATCGAGGGCACTCCTCGTTGCGAACAAGGCAAGGTCTATGTGACAGTCAGGTACACGGGCACAGGATTAGTTGCTCAGCAGGCGGCAACCTTGCAGTTACAGGGCAAATATCAGCAGGAGAATATCCCTACTGCTCATATCACGGTACCTATCAATATCACACCGACTTTTTCGATGCCTGCCGATTATTCCTTTGGTGCAGTCGATGTCACTACGCCTACGTACACATCGTTATTGCTTTCTCCAACGGCAACTGGTGACTTTGCAGATAAGAACATCACATGGCATGCGCGTATAGATTGCACCGATGCCAATGTGTTTGCCGTGACATCCGAGACGAGTTCCACAGGCTTCTATGTGACATATTCTCCAAAAGAGAACAAGACCTATACGGCGCAGTTGTATATCTATGCTGTTTACACCGACGAGCAGGGCAATACAGCGCAGAGCCCCGAACAGAGTTGCACGATATCGGGTAGCGTCAATGCACCTACGGAAACCATCTTGCGTTTAGACAAGACAGAATATACCTTCCCTGACATCTATGGCACTATGACAGGCACTCTGCCTGTAGCATTGGTGTGCAACAATGTTACCGTTACCGAGACAGACATCACATGGTCGGGGAATGATGAAGCCGGTGTATTCGCACATACGGCAACGATAAATGCCTTCGCAGGTACTATCACCATTACGGCGCATTTAGCCGATGCTCCTACTGAGCAGAGTGGTCCCTATACAGCGACCCTCACGGTACGAGGCAAGAGTAAGGATGATGACAAGGATTATACGACTTCTATCAAGGTAACGGCTACATTTATGCCCAAAATCAAAAATACCTTGGCTTTTTGTATGCCCGAAACGTGGTATGTGGATATGAAGGACTGGCCTGTTATCAAAGACATTAACTCGGATGCACCTATTACCATCACTTCTTCCGCTTCCGACATCTTGATGATAGATAATACCCGATATACGGCATCGGGCAACAGCAATGGCAGAACAGGTGAGGTGACCATCACGGTTTCGCAACCAGCAACGGATAAATACGAGGAGGCAAGCCTGACATTGACCAATGAGGTCGTAAAGCATACGCCTGTGTTTACATTCACGTATGGTCAGCAGTTGTGGAAGAATACTACGTTTGCCGATTTTGTCAAGTTCGATAATACCGACGAGGAGGCTGATTTCACCGTGTCCTTGTCGCAGGCATCCGATGCAAGTTACCTCTCCGTATCAGGCAAGTCTATTACTACTCGTCATACTGTGGGTACCTACAATATCCACATTACAGCACCCGGGACTCCCAATTATGCTGCGGTGGACCAAGATGTTCAGATAGAGGTTGTCAAAGCACCGCAACATGTAGAGGCTACTCTGACAAAAGGTTTGTTCAATAATACGGAACCGCTATTATATCCTGGTACGAAAATGGCTGCCACGTTCACAACGGACAGTCGTGATGTCGTGTGGGCAAGTGATGATGTCAATGCAGCGGATAGCATATGGCTGGGACATACGTGGAGCAATAGCGGGTGTGATACTACGGGAACAATCGTAAACAATCAGTTTGCTTTTACGCAAAACAATGCATACATCACATTCCGTTTTATGGGTGTACCTGACCGCGTCCATTTTTCTATTGCGGTAGAAAAAGATAAGTATGTGGGTAGTGTGGAATTGCAGTGTAGTACGGATGGTAATACGTGGAAAACTATCGGACAATACTCCTCTATAGGAGAGGCATTGTCTGTATCTTTGGAACCAGATGTACGTTATATACAATTCCAATACACAGAAGATAGCCAAACTCAGGGATGGGTTACTATTCAGAATCTGGTTATTACCGAATTCTCCGGTGTTACAATTACTCCCGCTGAAGTGGAATTTGTTCGTGGAGACAACGGATCGTATGAGCCGCAAACCGTTATTATCAAAGCGGCAAACTGGGGCGGAAGTATCAATTTGGCTAATACGAATCCGAATTTTCAGTTGACGTATGATGATTTTACAGGAAATGGAGAAGACGAACTTCAAAAGCGTACGGCAACGGTTTCTTATACAGGGGTTGGTGCAGCATCAGATTTATTTACGCTGACATGTTCCAATGGGAAGATTGCTACATTGCATGTCGTGGTCAATCCTTCTATCCCTGCTGTGATTACGTATGATGGTCGTCAGACAGAAATACTAACGGGTACGGAACATCCTACCAGCAACTCTTTCCCCTACAAGGTGAAGACACAGGTAGATGTATCGGCGGCTTTTGCCGGTAAACAGGCAATCTTTGACCGTTTGTATATCTTTGGCTTGACTACCAATACAGACGAGAACGTGGCTACTGATAACGGCGTGTCTTATCATGCCATTGATGTCCCGAACACAAAGAAAGCCTCCAATGCCAAGACACCATGCTATATCTATGATAGAGAAGGTACGGACAAGTACAGATTAGTACAGACCATTCCTAATATGAATGTGGCAGACAAGCCGATAGGGCAAATCACTGCCAATGGGCAGAAGTTGTACTTCACGGGATACTGCCCCTATGGCTCATGCGGTTATACCAAGGATGACAATGGCATTATCGATATCAAGGGGGACGCAGGATCCAAGATAGACTTGTATTTCGACAATTTCGATATGCGTCCCCGTCCTAAGAAAAAGAGCGGTACCACAATAAGACCGGACACTATACAAATTAATTTGCGCACAGAAATGTACCTGACTGGTAGCGGCGCGGCAGTGGTGTTCCAATCTACTTCCAAGAGCACCTCCAATCCGTTCACCCCGTCTATTCACCTTCGCGGTGACAATGTGATTAGTGGTACACAGGCGGCGTATGTGATAGCCTCGTTGTCTTCTTACAAGAAAGAGGCCGGACAGCATTCCTCACCACTGCATATCTTGGCAACGGATAAAGACCAATGCACAACATTGAATGTGGATGATATATGGCAGAAAGCCGATGGCACAGGCACGGAACGCACCAATGGTAGTTTGCAGTTCAATAAGTATGCCCGCAATATGCCTTCCATTGACTTGGGCAACGCCAATTCGGTATTGAATTTTAATGGTGGACAGATTCATTTGCAGAACTCTACACCGCAGTCAGCACAATATATATCTACTTTCGCTATTGCTTATCGTACATATTCTGCTTCGGTGTCTATCATTACGGCTACCATGTATGGCTTGGGCAACGATCAGCCCGGCGGCACCATCAATTTCAATGATGGCTCTATCTATTGTACACCTTTGGCATCCTCTGATGTGGATAAATATGGCACTTATTATTGGGACCTTGAATCCATGAAGTATCCGCAGAATACAAAAATAAATGGTGGTTCCTACCATTGTAAGATATATGCTTGTTCTGCGGCAACGAATAAAGGGGCCTCTCCTACCAACCAATATGGCGATGCCGTGGTTCCCGATACTATTCCGGCTGCTGTCACAGAGCCATATCAATTGGCAACCATTACCTTCCCCGATGATTTGACAAACCAAGAAGAGGGAGACACATACAAAGGAGAGACTTTGGCTGCATACTATCAGCGCAACGGAGTGCATTACAAATACGAGAGTCTTGCTGCTACCGCGGATGGCAAGGTGGTATTGATGTTGCCGTCCAAATATGTCGGTAAGTCTGCTCAGGTGGAAGTTACCGTTACCCCATGGTATCTCTGCTCCCCCTCAATCACGGCAGGAACTGCAACAGGAACCGGTTCTTCCGCGTCGTTGAGTTTCGGTGGAAAATGTACGATTAAGACAGATAAGTCCAATGCCAATAGTAGATTCGCTTGGGCGGAGTTGGATGATTACATAGTAGAGGCCGTTGAAGACAACTATAAGAGTCCTGAGGCAAATGCTTCTCTCACATTGGAGAAAGTAGATGGTGAAGCCGTACGTTATCAAACGGTAGAGAATACATCCTCCTATGCTTTTGAGGATGAGATGTATGTCTTCAAGCCAATACCTGAAGCCGATGATTGGATGCTCTTTACTCCTCCTTTCGATGTTAGTGAGGTCTATGTATTGGAGTCTTATCCCGAGGAAGAACTAAAAAAAATAGGTACCACTGGTGAGGCCGACTTGATTGCGCAGGCAAAAGCATCAATGGATATGTTCTATTTCTTGTGCTCTGGCATTTATTCCAGCAAAGATGGCGTTGTGGCACCTTTCGACAATCTCTATAATAATTGGGTAACGTATGAGCGAAAAAAAGATACTGAGTCTGGGTGGTACACCTCGGGAACCTATAACCTTCGTGGCAAGCGACTATTGGAGCATTTCACAGGCAGCAACTGGGATGCAGACTACTATCTGTATGCTTCGGAAGAACCTTGGACGTATGACGGCACAAAATTTACCAATGGTTGGCACTATGCTCCTGCGGCTACAGAGGTGCAACACGGAACGAAGACGCACAAAGTCCTGATGCACAAAGGACAGGTGTATGCCATGAATTTCCCATTTATGTATCGTGGCTATCGTAATCAAACTGGGAACTATGATTATTGGACGGGTAAATATTTGATATTTAAGGGCCTTGGACCACAGACTATAGAGGGTTCGGATTATATCTCCACCATGGAGCAGGCATTTACAGAAGCAGGCAAGGCTGTGTTGCGTGGAAATGCTACGTTTGCAGACCTCAGTATAGATGGTGTTAGCAATGCTTTCACACTCTATGATGATGGAAAGACAAAGACCTTTGTTTCTGCTTCAAGTGGTATTGACCTCGAACCAATGCAGGGTTTCTTGGTGGCCAATGTACCTACACCGCAAGGAATGTGTGTGAAGAGTATATCTATGCAGACCGGTAAGGTTACGTTTGAGGCGGATGCGCCTACAAGTGTACCCACGGTAGGTGGTGACCATACCTTATTGGTTACAAAGACGGATGATGGCATCCGCATTGCTGTCCGCACCCCACAGCATATACGTGTCTATGCTTCGGATGGTGCCCTCGTCTTCGACGGGCATGTGGAGACTTCGGTAGATGTCACTCACCTCTCCGCAGGCATCTATGTCATTCGTGGCGAACACGAAGTGCAGAAGATAATGGTGCAATAATCCCGCAAAACCGATAACCAGTGTATCAACGCCGCAGCATGAGCATAGTGCTCACGCTGCGGCGTTTGGTTATCACCCCAATGGTAGATGCAAAAGGTGCAATAAAGACCACCTTATCTTCTTTTTTGAGGTTTATTTGCGCCTTCATTTGCATATTTGCTGTAAATATATTACCTTTGCAATCGGATTATTGTGAAGTGAAGTATGAACGCAAGTGATTATCAGCAGAATATACATGAATGGTTGGCAAACCAGTCTAAACGGTCTATTGATTATCAATGGGAGATTTTGCACCACAGCCAGATGCACAAAGCCTACGAGCGCGACTTGTAGGTCTTAAGCGCGAGGAACAACATCGCGTGGCAGTACGATGGGCACAAGAGAATGGTTGTTCCATAGACATGTTCGGCGCGTTTGCCAAAGAGCGGCACTTGTTGCTATTTCAAAGTGGCAACGAGAGTGAGAATTGGATTGATACATCCGCCAATCTTGTGTACAAGATGAATATGTTAGTACATGTCGGGGAGAATATCTTGAAACTATTTGAACGCATTGATATGTACAACGACTTGTTTCCGGATACCGCATTACGGTTTGTGGGGTTCCAAGTGATGGGTGTTGCGAATGCTTATCCTGTTTTTGTGCAACCGTTTGTGGATGGGGCTCGTTTTGCTACAAGGGCAGAGATAGAAGCATATATGCAGTCTCGCGGTTTTATGCCAACAGGTGAAGACGGGGTATTTTCAGACGGCAGAATGCTGTTGCGTGATATCAAACCTAAAAATGTTCTAACAACAGAGGAAGGGGCTGCTGTGTTTGTGATTGATGCCGATGTCGCTTTGTTGGGCACTCTATAGGAAGGAATATGAATCTGCTGCAAGGCTTGCGCATACTGTCAGGTTTGTTCTTCCAATGTACTAACTGCTTGTATGCAAGACGTTTCATAACTTCGCTTTTCTAAATCGCCGCAAAGTTACACATTTTCAGCAACATACACAACTACTCCTGCAAAAACTCGACGAACTTTCGCACTATTCGCTGCAAAAACCAGACGAACTTTTGCGTAACACGTGCTTAATGGAATAGTTACACACAACAAAGAGACTGCCTACGCTTATAGACAGTCTCTCTTTTGTTTCCATTCCCATTGCCACTATCCGACAAGAATTATCGGTTAACAGCAGGAGAATGTTTCCTTTTGCTTAGTGTCTGCGGTCGAGGCGGGCACCGTCGGCTTCGGGGTCACGACGTGGACGCTCATCGCGATGCTCCGGGCGGGGACCACGAC
>ERZ808245.1113-NODE-1113-length-11463-cov-6.593969_pt1 | contig 11463 bp, 12 predicted proteins | sample MGYA00521243_ERZ808245 | MGnify/ENA primary metagenome ERZ808245 (study PRJEB31516, sample SAMN03275576) | gut metagenome | biome: mammalia-associated habitat; material: feces | host: Papio cynocephalus | place: Kenya | collected 2012-07-07 ... | reverse complement strand
TAGCGCCAACACGAAAGCGACGGTCTTTAGACCGTCGCTTTTCTTTTTGTGACCGGTGGGGTTATCCGACAAACGCACCATCCACGGTCAGTACCTGCCCGGTGATGAAGGATGCCTTTTCCGAGACGAGGAACGCTACCGCGTTGGCGATGTCCTGCGGCGTGCCCAGCCGTCCGAGGGGCGTCTGCTCGGCAAGGCCATGCAGCACCTCCGGCCCGAGCACCTGCACCATGTCGGTGTCGATCACGCCGGGGGCGACGCAGTTGACGCGGATGCCGCTGGGAGCAAGCTCCATTGCAAGTGAGCGCGTGAGACCGATGAGCGCGTGCTTCGTGCAGGAATAAGTTACCTCGCAGCTCGCGCCGTGCTGACCCCAAATGGAGGAAATGTTGACGATCACACCGGCCTTTTCGTGCAGCATATACGGCAGAACGGCTTGAATGGTGTTGCGCGTGCCGTTGAGATTGACGGCGAAGTAGCGCTCCCACAGCGCGTCGGTCACATCTTGAAAGAGCGCCTGACCGGCGACGCCAGCGTTGTTGACCAACACGGAGATCGGGCCGAAGGCATCCTCGACGCTCTTGACCATCGCGTTGACCTCGTCACGCTTCGAGACATCCGCCTGCACGGCGAGAGCGCGGCAGCCCTCACGGGCAAGCTGCGCGGCAAGCTCCTCCGCCTTATCCCGCCGCTCATAGTAGTTGATGCCGATGGCATAGCCCTCGCGGGCAAGCTGCGCGGCGATGGCGCGGCCGATGCCGCGCGAGGAGCCGGTGACGAGCGCGACCTTGTTTCTGTTTCCCATCGCCGTGCTCACCTGCCCGTGGAGCCGAAACCGCCCTCACCGCGTGCGGTCTCGGGCAGATCGGCGACCTCGTCGAACTCGATGGGCAGATAGGGCAACAGGACGAGCTGCGCGATGCGTTCGCCCGTGCGGACGGTGCGCGGCTCCTCCGCGTCGTTGTGGAGGGCGATAAAGCATTCGCCGCGGTAGTCGCTGTCCACAACGCCGACACAGTTTGCGGGACGCAGGCCCTCACGGCTCGCCAGTCCGCTGCGGGCAAACACGCCGCCAAAGGTGCCCTCGGGCAGCGCCACGGCGATGCCGGTCGGCACCATAACGGTGTGGTGCGCGGGGATGGTCACCTCGCCGTCGCCGCTCAGACAGGCGTAGAGGTCATAACCGGCGGCAAACGCGGAGCCGCTGGTGGGAATGGTAGCGTTGGGGTCTAACTTCTTGATCTTGACTTGAGCCATGGTTTATTGATCCTCCCAGAGTGTGATGCCGCCGCTCGACAGCGTGCGCGGCACGTCGATGATGCGTTGGTTGCTCGAGCCGCGGAAGCGGAGCGAGATATCGTGCAGCTCCTCCACGAAGCGCCCGTCCACGAGCACGTCAACGAGCGAGAGCAGCTCGTCCGTGACCTCGCAGCGGGGATGGGAGCCGTCGGTGTGCAGCTGCTCCCAGGTGAAGCCGGTAAAGGCCCAGATCGTTTTATTCGGCAGCCTCTCACGCACGCGGCGCAGGAAAGGCAGCAGCGCGCGCTGATTTTCGGGCTCGAACGGCTCGCCGCCGAGGAGCGTGAGACCGTTGATGTAGGCGGGCGCAAGCATTTGCAGCAGAGCTTCCTCCGTTTCGGCGGTAAAGGACTGGCCGTAGTCAAACGCCCAGGTCTGCGGCTGAAAGCAGTTTTTGCAGCGGTTGGTGCAGCCGGAGACAAAGAGCGTCACGCGGACGCCCTCGCCGTTGGCGATGTCACAGTTTTTGATCTCTCCGTAGTACATCGCGGACCTCCCCCTATCGGATAAAAATGAGCCGGAGCAACATGGCGAGCGCGTAGAGCACGGGCTGGTGCAGAACGTAAAGGAGCAGCGCGTGACGCCCGACGAGGGCGAGACGCGGCGCTTTGGCCGTGTAGAACCACCGCGGCAGGCGGCCCGCCTTGACATAGCGTCCCGCCCAGGTGCCGAGCAGGAACACGAAGAACCACGGCAGCAGCGGGAAGTAGTCCGCCGAGGCAAAATCGGGCGTGGTGAAGCCGAAGAGCCACAGGTGCGGCGTCTGCGTGGTCACGCCGTCCGCGCAGGGCGCGGTGAGAACGATGAGCGCGAGGCAGAGGACCGGCAGCACCCAGGCGGGCAGCGCCTCCCAGAGCCTTCGCGTTAGGCCGAAGAGCAGCATACAGCTTGCGAGCAGATGCAGCACGCCGAATACGATGGTCATGTCCATAAAATAGGTCACGAGCGTGATGCCGAGGGCGAGCGCCATCGCCTTTGCGCCGCGCTTGAGGTTGCTGCGCGAGAAATCCGAGCTGATGCCGGAAAGGAAGATGAACAGCCCCGCAAAGAAGTAATGCAGCACGTCGAACACCGGGTTGGTGAACAGCCACCACGGCGCGCCGAGAAATTCGCACAGGTCATAGAGAAAGTGATGGAGCACCATCAGGCACACGGCAAGGCCGCGCAGAGCGTCCATCAGCTCGATGCGGGCGGGCCGTTCCATAGGCATCTGCTCTCTGCGATCTGCGGTCATTTGACCGTGCAGCCTGCCGCGCGGATGGCGCCGAGTGCCAGCTCCAGCGTGGGGTCAACGTTTGGATAGTCGAGACGGTAAAGCTCGAACGCGGGCGGCAGCTCCGTGCAGCCGAGGATCAGCACCTCGGCGCCGCGCGCGAGCAGATGCTCGCAGGCCGCGCGGAACGCGGCGACGTCGTGCGTCAGGTCGCCGGCCTTGACGCCGTTGTAGATGACGTCCATCACCGCGGCCTGATCGGCGGCGCTGTCCGGCGTGAGCAAAGCAACACCGCTCTGCTCAAAGGTGCGCTGATAGATGCCGGTCTGCACCGTGCCGTCGGTCGCGAGCAGGCCCGCGCATTTCACACCGCGCGCCTTCAGGGCGTCGCGCGTGAGCGCGATCATGTGCAGCACAGGAATGGTCACGGCCTCGCAGACCTGCTCATAGTAGTTGTGCGCGGTGTTGCAGGGCATGATGAGAAAGTCCGCGCCGATGCTCTCGAGCCGCTTCGCGCTCTTGACCATCTCCGGCACGGGGTCCTCGCCGCCGTGAAGCAGCGCCGCCGTGCGGTCGGCAATGTCCGTGTTCGAGTCAATGCACACGCGCGGATGCGCCTGGTCGCATGCGGCGACGGTGTGCAGCGTGATCTTCTGAAAGAGGTCGGCGGTCGCCAGAGGCCCCATGCCGCCGAGGATGCCGATGACTTTTTTGCTCATGGTACGCTCCTCCGGAAAGCGGTTTTACTTGTCCAGCAGCTTCTGCTCATGGTTCGGCAGCGCTGTGAGCTCGTGGTCGCGGCGGATGATGAGCTTGAGCGCCTCGACCGCAACCTTGACGGAGGAGCTGGTGTCCTCGCTCATGTCCTGATCGAGACCGGCCTTCTCGCGCTCCTGATTCCAGACCACATGGAAGCACGAGCCGCAGCGGCAGCCGAGCGCGTCGGCGACGACGAACAGCGCGGCGGACTCCATCTCGCTAGCCTTGACGCCGAGACGCTTCCAGCTCTCCCACTTCTGCAGAAGCTCATAGTAGACGGGGCTTTTTTCCGGGCTGTGCTGCCCGTAGAAGCTGTCCTTGCACTGCACGACGCCGGTGTGCGTGCGGTAGCCGAGGTTCTCCGACGCCTGACGCAGCGCGAGCGTCACGTCAAAGTTCGCCACGGCGGGATACTCGATGGGCGCGTACTCCAGCGAGGTATGCTCGTAGCGGATCGCGCCGGTGGCGACGACCACGTCGCCGGACTTCACGTTGATGTCGATGCCGCCGCAGGTGCCGGTGCGGATGAAGGTATCCGCGCCAAGCTGATGCAGCTCCTCCATCGCGATGGACGCGCTGGGGCCGCCGATGCCGGTGGAGCAGACCGAGACCTTCTCGCCGAGCAGCGTGCCGGTGTAGGTGGTGTACTCGCGGTTCTGCGCGACCTTGACGGGATTGTCGAACAGCGCGGCGATAGATGGGCAGCGGCCCGGGTCGCCGGGCAGGATCACATAGCGGCCCACCTCGCCCTGCGCGCAGTGGATATGATATTGACGTTCAAGCTCATGCATAAAAAACACCTCACGAATTGAATTGAAAAAACAGTGATATGATTATAGCAAATCCCCCGCGGCAATGCAAGCGGAGGGAAAAAGAAAGAGGGACGCCTGCGCGTCCCTCCTCCGTGTTCGGTTTTCAGAGCATCTTGATCGTGTACCACACGGCAAGCGCGAACAGCAGCACCGCAGCGCCCCAGATCACATAGTACGCGAGGCCTGCGAACAGCGACACCGCAATGGCGGCGATGCACAGCGCCAGCACCGCGCAGGTAAGCGCGTAATTGGCCTTGGCGGGGAGGACGACGGTCTCCTTGTACTTTCCCTCATGCTTTTGCAGCAGCACGGTCAGCACGAGCAGCGCGGCGATGAGCGCCATCGCGATCCAGCAGAAAACGGTCACCAGAGCGGACATGGAGGCGCTGCCGTGGTTGAGCAGCACGGCGGCGGCGATCGTCAGCGTCAGCGCGGCGGTCTGCAAGGAGAACTCACGCTGGTAGAGCAGGAACACCACGCTCAGCAGCATCAGCACGGGAACAAGGATGCACATGGCTGTCGTGCCGGCAGGATAGATCTTGCGCATGAGCTGGCTCGAGAGCGTGAAGAACACGCCGAGACCGAGCAGCCACCGGCCGAGGGCCGCAAAGCGTGTCCACTTGCCGCGCATCACGGTGAACACCACGCCCGCGCCGACCAACGCCGCGCCGACCCAGACCATCGCGTCGAGGAAGTACGAGACCGCCACGACTTGATCGATGGTGCCCTTGACAAAATACTGGTTAATGAGCAGAAGATAAAATTCCGCAATAAAGCCGGCGGTGAAGAGCGTTAGAGCGCTGTTCAAGCTGCGGTTATTCTTGGCGATGCGCGCTTCGCGCTTCGGATCGTTCTTTTTTGCTGCCATCTATACATGACCTCCGAAAGGTTTCCTTCGTTCTTGTGAGTCTGCGCACAGACCCACAGACTGATATGATACCAGAAAGCCGCGCTTTTTGCAAGGTAAATTTTCTGCGCGGCGGAAAAGCGGAGAAAAAAGTGCGCGGTTTATCGGCTTTGTTGCAAAAATCACGGCAATTCCACCACATTTAGTTTATACTTGTTTTTAGCCACCACAAGATATTGTGAAAAAATTTCAAAAACCTCTTGCATTGTGCGCGAGAGTATGCCATAATTTGAAATGCTGACGGTCAAATGCCACAAGATATTGTGTTGTGAGATAGCTTTTATCGGATATTTTAGAGTAAGGGAGAGCTGCTGCATGAGGGTCATCAAGAGAAACGGCGCGGAGGTCGAATTTGATATCGTCAAGATCATTGCCGCCGTCACGAAGGCGAACAGCGCCACGGAGGAGGACGCGCGCATGACGCCGGTCCAGATCCAGCGCATCGCCGAAAGCGTGGAGCTGGCGTGTCAGGGACTGGGCCGCGCGCCCACGGTCGAGGAGATCCAGGACTTCGTCGAGCACCAGATCATGGCGCACGGCGCGTTTGAGGTCGCCAAGCGCTATATCACCTACCGCTACACCCGTTCGCTCGTGCGCAAGAGCAACACGACGGACGACAAGATCCTCTCCCTCATCGAGTGCAACAACGAGGAGGCCAAGCAGGAGAACAGCAACAAGAACCCCGTCGTCAACTCCACGCAGCGTGACTACATGGCGGGCGAGGTCAGCCGCGACCTGACCAACCGCATCCTCCTGCCCGAGGACATCGTCAAGGCGCACGAGGAGGGCATCATCCACTTCCACGACACGGACTACTATGCCCAGCATATGCACAACTGCGACCTCGTGAACCTCGAGGATATGCTGCAGAACGGCACCGTCATCACCGGCACGCTCATCGAGCGTCCGCATTCCTTCGCCACTGCCTGCAACATCGCCACGCAGATCGTCGCGCAGGTGGCGAGCAACCAGTACGGCGGGCAGAGCATCTCGCTCACGCACCTCGCACCGTTCGTGGACGTCAGCCGTCAGAAGATCCGCAAGCAGGTGCTTGCCGAGATCGAAGAGCTCGGCGTCGCGCAGGACGAGGCGAAGATCGCCCGCATCGTGGAAAAGCGCCTGCGCGAAGAGATCCGCCGCGGTGTGCAGACGATTCAGTATCAAGTCGTCACGCTCCTGACCACGAACGGACAGGCCCCCTTCATCACCGTGTTCATGTACCTCAACGAGGCGCGCAGCGAGCAGGAGAAGAAGGACCTCGCTCTCATCATCGAGGAGATGCTGCTCCAGCGCTATGAGGGTGTGAAGAACGAGCAGGGCGTGTGGGTCACGCCCGCGTTCCCTAAGCTCATCTACACGCTCGAGGAGGACAACATCCACGAGGATTCGCCTTACTATTATCTCACCAGACTCGCCGCAAAATGCACGGCGCGCCGCATGGTGCCCGATTACATCAGCGAAAAGAAGATGCTCGAGCTCAAGGGCGACGTGTATCCCTGCATGGGCTGCCGCAGCTTCCTCACGCCCGACCGCTTCACCGATGCGGGCGTGGGCAACATCGCCAATGCTGGCAACTACGAGCCGGGCAAGCACAAGTACTACGGCCGCTTCAACCAGGGCGTCGTGACCATCAACCTGCCCGACGTCGCGCTCTCCTCCGGCGGCAACATCGAAAAGTTCTGGTCCATTTTTGAAGACCGCCTTGAGCTCTGCCACCGCGCGCTCCGCTGCCGCCACGACCGCCTGCGCGGCACGCTCTCCGACGCCGCGCCGATCCTCTGGCAGTACGGCGCCTGTGCCCGTCTCAAGAAGGGTGAGCCCATCGACCGCCTGCTCTACGACGGCTACTCCACCATCTCCCTCGGCTATGCCGGACTCTATGAGTGCGTGAAGTACATGACCGGCAAGAGCCACACCGACCCCGCCGCCACACCGTTTGCCCTGTCCATCATGCAGAAGATGAACGACAAGTGCAAGGAGTGGAAGACTGCCGAGAACATCGACTATTCCCTCTACGGCACGCCGCTCGAGTCTACGACCTACAAGTTTGCCAAGTGTCTGCAAAAGCGCTTCGGCATCATCGAGGGTGTGACCGACAAGGGCTACATCACCAACAGCTACCACGTCCATGTCACCGAGCCGATCGACGCTTTCACCAAGCTCAAGTTCGAGGCGCAGTTCCAGCACCTTTCGCCCGGCGGCGCGATCAGCTACGTCGAGGTTCCCAATATGCAGAACAACCTTGAGGCCGTGCTGCAGGTGATGAAGTTCATCTACGACAACATCATCTACGCCGAGCTGAACACCAAGTCCGACTACTGTCAGGTCTGCGGCTGGGACGGCGAGATCGAGATCGTCGAGGACGGCGGCAAGCTCATCTGGCGCTGCCCGAAGTGCGGCAACACCGATCAGGACAAGATGAACGTCGCCCGTCGTACCTGCGGCTACATCGGCACCCAGTTCTGGAACCAGGGCCGCACGCAGGAGATCAAGGAGCGCGTGCTGCATCTGTAAAGCACCGAAATAACCGAATAACCGAAAAAATTTTTTCGAGCAAATGAACAGAAAAATGAACAATATCCACGAGTAAACTTAAAAATTGAAAATGGACCAAAACGAAGATTTTTGAACAATATGAAGAAAGACAGCGGTTATGCCGTGTGCCGATAAGACAGTAATTTGAGAAAGCTACAAAATCGGCATCTGTCAAGCAGGATTGGACAGCAAAACAGGCGGCACTCAACTTCGGTTGGGTGCTGCCTGTTTTTGTACATCTAAGGGTTGAAAATCACCAATTTTCGTCTCTGTAAGGCAAGGGGAGTGAAAAGGGTGAAATAGTTATCGCTTTTATGCAGTTCTTTTGTGAAACAGCGAATTGCTGTGGAGTGAATACCGTTCGCTGTAAGGTGCGTCTATTTGCGATTGTGTAAAATACCTCACAAAGCTGTAAAACCGATGGGCGGACATTTGGATGCAGAGTATGTTCGACACAAGAAAAACAGAAAATCAACTTATATTCACAGAACAGTTATATTTTATGGTGATTTTTCAGCCGCTTCATTTTTCAAAAGCTCGTTCAATACGGTGGTTTTCCCCGAGCCGAGATAGCCGGTGAGGATCGTGACGGGCGTTTTCTTATGACCGCGCATATATCACACCATCCTCGCGTTGATCAGATGATACCACGTCATCCCGTTTTCCTCATAGGGCTGGAACTCGCCAATGACGGTGATCTCCGCTCCCAACTCCGGATAATCGTCCGGGTAGGTGAAATCGCCCTCCAGTACAAACTCCACACCCTTGGCGCAGCAGGCCGTCGCATCGGCAATGATGCAGGCATAAGCCACCGGCATATCCAGCACGACACCGTTCTCGTCCACCCATTGATACACATTGAACAACCCGGTCATTTTCGCTGTCTTTCCCGCAGGCACAGAGGGAAAGCGCCATGCAGACAGCCAGCAGCAGACAAAAAAGCCGTTTCAATTTGAAAGCTTTACCTTGAGAGAAACAAGTGTCAGTATGTCGATTGTCTCTGTGCAGAGCAGGACTGCCTTGCACAGGGTATATATAAACGCAGCGGTGATCGCTGCGGTAGCACCGGCAAACCCCAGAGATTTCAGCAGGTTTTCACAGGTGCTGATCTGGTGGCAGATGGTGCAGTCTTCGCCGGAGCAGTTATGGTCGGCTTCGGCCGCAATATAGGCCGCAGAGGACAGCATGACAACGGCCAGCACTGCCGCCAGCAAGCCCGTCATAAAGCGAAATTTCTTTGTCATGGCCTGTCCTCCTTTCTGGTCGTTATTTTCCCTTGCAGTCCGAACAAGTCCCGTAGAGGATCGTGTCGGCTGTGTCTAACATAAACTGTTCGCTCTGCGCCAGATGCTTTGCAAGCAAAGCGGCGTTACCATCTGCCATGTGAAAGGTTTTGCCGCATTTGATACAGCTCATGTGCAGCGCACCTTTGCAGCTCTCGGCGTCAAGAAACTGATAGTAGACTTCGCGTGTGCCGCTCTTACTGCTGCGGCGCACTTTTTCCTCTGCTTCCAACTGTGCAAGATTTCGATATACGGCGCTCAGACTGATTTTTTCATCTGCCAGTGCATCCGCAATTTGCCGCGTGGACAGCAGCTCGTCCGGGTGCTGGCTCAAATAGGCAAGCAGAACCTTCCGCTGCCGTGTACTGTAGCTCGGCAAGTCACCACGCCTCCAATTTGCATTTCATTTGCAGATTATTATACAAGCCAAAAGCAAGAAAGTAAATATGCGAACTGTTCGCAAATTATAAATTATCGAATGAACGCAGTTCATTCGATAATCAAAAACACCTTTACTGCGGCCCAATATGCATGGCTACACATTTTAGAACGACAATCTCTGGACGCACGATTCAAAACTCCGCTGCCATTGTGACATAATGTGTGCACACACCTTCGGGGAGGAGTACAGAAGTCTCAATGTCAGACAACAGGAATCACAGGCGACCGATACAGGCCAAATCCTTCGTAGGCGAAAGAGAACTTGGCTTGATCAAGGCGAGGATGGTGCAGCTTGGGATAGAAAATATGAGCGCTTACCTTCGCCAAGTGGCAATCGACGGATATGAGGAAAAAACGGACTCGGCTGAACTTCGTGAGCCGAAAAATCCCCGACTAACTTTCCGAAGATAGATTGATGTCAGCTCCGCAGGAGCGCAGCCGATTTCTCTGAAATCGTTTAGGGGTTTGGGGTATTTCCCCAACAAGATTGCACGGGTGTATAAACACGAGCATTGCTTGCCAAGTGCGTCTCGCAGTTGGCAGGTAATGAGAAGTGGGTACCGCCGTGCATTGCTTGCCGGAATGGCAAGCTCCAGTGTGGGCACTCACCGGATTTGCTTGCTGCACTGCAAGAAAATCCCAGTCAAGGCTCTCTGCTGGTAAGACAGTAAAATCAAATTTCTTGGAACAGGCATGATCTCGGTCATGCCTGTTCCGCTTTTAGCAGCTCATCCACGGGAATGTAGCCCACGAGGTCGTACTCGATATGTACCTTCTGCTTGCGCTTGCCGCTGGACTTGTCGGGCGCATCCACATAGACCGCCTTGACAAGCTCTCTAAGGGCATAGGGGGTCAGCTCCGTGAGGGTGCTGTTCCTCTTTACCCGCTGAACAAACTGCTCTATATTCTCTGCCTGTTGTTCCTGTTCATGGATTTGCTGTTGCAGACCCTTGACCTCGGCTTTGAGGTCTTTCTGTTCCTCGGTGTAGTTCTTGCTCATCATGGCAAAGCGCTCATCGTCCAGCCGACCGGCGACATTGTCCTCGTAAATGCGGATGAAAAGACGGTCAAGCTCTCCGATTCGCTTCTCAGCCTGTGCCAGCCGCTTCTGATGCAGTCGCAGCGATTCCTCACTCTGCACACGGAGCTTTTGCTCCATTTCGGAACGGAAATAAGCCTCATAGCGAGTGACTACCGATATGACCTCCTGAACGTGCTTCCAGACGATCTGTTCCAGCACAATGGCACGGATATAATGTCCGCTGCACTTGTCCTTGTTGGCACGATGGGTGGAGCAGATGAAGAAGTCCTGCCGCTTTTCAAAATAGCTGGTGGTGGAGTAGTAGAGTTTCTGCTTGCAGTCGTTGCAGAACACCAAACCGGAGAACATATTGCTCTTTCCCGTCGCTGTCCTGCGGTGCCGCTGCTGCCGAATCTCCTGCACCTTATCGAAGACTTCCAGAGAGATGATTGCCGGGTGAGTGTTATAGAAAATCTTGCGATTCTCCATTGGATTTTCCCGCTGCTTTTTGTCCCAGATGGAGTTGGTATAGGTCTTGAAATTGACCGTGCAGCCTGTGTACTCCATGTATTCAAGGATGTAAGCAACGGTGCTTTCGTGCCAGCGGTACTCATTCTCCGGGGTCTGATGCGGTGTTTTTCTGCCCTCCCGCTGTTTGTAGGCGGTGGGGTTCAGCACCTTTTCCTTTTCCAACAGGGCGGCGATCTGACTCGGTCCTTTTCCTTCCATGCAGAGTGCAAAGATCCGCTTCACAATCTGTGCCGCTTCCTCGTCGATCGCCCATTTCTTGGGGTCGTCAGGGTCACGCTTATAGCCGTATGGAACGTTGGTGGTCAAGCGCTCTCCACGCTCTCCCTTTGCCTTGTTGACGGCACGGATTTTGCGGCTGGTATCTTTGGCATACCACTCGTTGAACCAGTTCTTGATGCCTGCCATGTCGCTGTCGGTGCTGTTGGGATCGATGGTGTCGAAGTGGTCGTTGATGGCAATATACCGCACACCGTACTGAGGAAACGTGTAGTTGATATAAAGCCCTGTCAGCGAGGAATTACGACCCAGTCTGCTGAGGTCTTTCGTAATCACCGCTTCCACATGACCGGCTTCGATTTCCGCAAGCATCTTCTGAAAGCCGGGGCGGTTGGAAAAATCCACGCCGCTGTACCCGTCATCAATGAAGAACGTCGGGTTCGGAA
>ERZ808245.1110-NODE-1110-length-11489-cov-5.321060_pt1 | contig 11489 bp, 6 predicted proteins | sample MGYA00521243_ERZ808245 | MGnify/ENA primary metagenome ERZ808245 (study PRJEB31516, sample SAMN03275576) | gut metagenome | biome: mammalia-associated habitat; material: feces | host: Papio cynocephalus | place: Kenya | collected 2012-07-07 ... | reverse complement strand
AGAAACTCTTGAAGTTCACCATCGACGACGGCACAGGCACCGAGCGCACCATCTGCTCAGGCATCGCCGCTTACTACGAGCCAGAGCAGCTCATCGGCAAGGATGTACTATTCGTAGCCAACTTTGCCCCTCGCAAGATGATGGGCATCGAGAGCCAGGGTATGATTCTCTCTGCTGTGAATTTCGATGGTAGCCTCAATGTAACCTCCCTCTTGGGCAAGGTAAAGCCAGGCAGCCAAGTTGGATAAGACAAAGTTCAGAACATCAATAAAGAAAAGTCTTTCAAATAAGGAAAAAGTCTTCCAAATAAAGAGAAAGACTTTCCTATAAAAAGAAAGACTTTCCTATAAAGAGAACACTCTCAAATCTGCAATGGATTTGAGAGCGTTTTTTATACTAGCAAAAGAAGATACTGCAAACAAAAACTTACAAAACACTTTTTACAATGTAAAGCGATAACCTACTGTAAAAGTAAATACCTTATTCTTTGAGCTACCACTATTATCGTCGTTAGCCTTGGTCAACCCGATGTTATAGCGAGCATCCAAAATCACATTCATATATTCGTACGACAATCCGACAGGAATAGAGACATCCACTTTTTGGGCAGGCCAAGTATTTTCCACATCCCTACTATCCTTGTACATCGTAGAACCCGTTTTATCCTTCTCCAAATCCGTCTCCTCCGACAGCAGTTTACCATCTCCACACAAAAAGCCAAGTTGCACACCAGCCATAATTGCAAACTGTGGAGCGACGTAGGCCTTCAACATCAAGGGAACGTTGACATAATCCAAATTAAGGTGTCTATTTTTCACACCCGTATATTTTCGAACGTCATTGCTCTTACCAGAATTAACATCTACAACTTGCTCATAATCCCCCCAGCGGCATCCTTGTCGAGCATAATAAGCTCCGAGCGAAACGCCCAAGAAATCCGTGGCACGATATTCCACATCTATCCCTCCAAGAAATCCCACTTGGTTTTTGGATTTCAACTCCTCAACATTTCCTTCCACCAAGTAAAGGGAGTTATTACTCCAGTTGGCTATCGCCACACCGACACGAGGAATCACAGAGAATCTACCTACAGGATTCTCCACACTTTGTGCCATAGTCCCTATCGAAGAGAGCAACAGCAGCATCAAGATTACAATATTCTTTTTCTTCATATACATTTCTTCGTCATCACACATATCATATTCATTGCCTACAATATATGAGATACACCTTAATTATATAACACATCAATAAAACTCAAAAACAAGAAGAATATTGCATTCATTTCGCAAAAGATTCCACCCAAAAGGCTGTTTTAGGCATATAAAAAGCAAGCAAATCGCCCAAAAGTCTAACATATTTGCGGTATATTTTGCATATTTCTAATAAAATTAAACTAAAAATGGTAAATTTCGGAAAAAATTGCGTAAATTTGCAACCAATTTTGGAAAGCAGTAGCTTGAAACAGCCAACGCTTACAAATATATTGCGGATATATATACAAAACAAATATTTATTTAAAAAGACAAACATAGTATTAATTTATAAACAAAGAGAGAGATTTTTATGGAAAAAAGATTCATGATGTTTCTTGCTGGGCTTTTCCTTAGCATAGGAATGGCTTTGGCTCAAACTCAAGTTTCTGGTACTGTAATAGCAGCAGAAGATGGTACTCCAGTCATTGGAGCATCCGTAAAAGTTGCAGGTACCAAGACGGGTACAGTAACCGACATCGATGGAAAATTTAGCATCGAGGCACCAGCCAATGCTAAATTGGAGGTTTCATACATCGGTATGACCACCCAAATCGTAAAAGCAGGCAAGAACCTAAAGATTGTATTGGGATCCGATGAACGTTCATTGGAAGAAATTGTAATTAGCGTACCATACGGTACTCGCAAGAAAGCATCCTTTACAGGTTCAGCAGGTATTGTAGGTGGAGAAAAGATTGCCTCTTCACAGGTCAGCAGTGTGTCAAAGGCTTTGCAAGGCACTGTGGCTGGTCTCCAATCATTCTCAACCAGCGGTCAGCCTGGCGAAGATGCCAGCGTATATATTCGTGGTGTGGGATCAGTAAACGCCTCTACCACGCCTCTTTACGTAGTGGATGGAATCCCATACGATGGCAAATTGGCTAACATCAATAGCCAGGACATTGCGTCCGTCACCGTATTGAAGGATGCAGCAGCCGCTTCCCTCTATGGCTCTCGCGCCGCCAATGGTGTCATCATGATTACCACCAAGCAGGGACAGGAAGGTGCTGCCCCATCCATCGAATTGACAGCCAAGTATGGTTTTTCTAGTCGTGCTGTAGCCGACTACGACCAGTTGAGTACAGACGATTACTTCAAATTGCAATGGGAAGGTATGCGCAATCGTTATGTCAACAATGGAAAAACAGAGGAAGAAGCTGCTGCCTTAGCATCAGCTAACACAGTTAAAGCATTGGGTATCAACCCTTACGGAACAGCCTATCCTGAGCCTATAGACCATAATGGCAACTTAGTGGCCGGTGCCCATATTCTTTGGGATGATAGCTGGGAAGATGCCATGACCCAAAATGCTCACTACACAGACTTAAGCGCACGTGTATCAGGTGGCAGCAAGACTTCTAAATATTACATTTCCTTGGGTTACTTGGACGACCAAGGCGCATATATCTGCTCTGGCTTCAAGCGTTACAATGTACGCACCAACTTAACTTCCGACTTGAAGTCTTGGTTGCAGGTTGGTATGAATCTTTCTGCCTCTCACTCTGTCCAAAGTTATCCTAAGCAGAACGACACAATGACAAATAATGTTGTGTTGTTTGCACGTCAATTGCCATCATTCTATCCAGTATATGAGCGCGACGAAGCCACAGGTGCTTACTTACTCGATGAAAATGGCAATAAGATTTACGACTATGGTAACTACCGTTCAGGCTCATACGCAGGTATGAACCTCGCACAGTCTATGCTTTACGACAAGCATGACCGTAAGCGCGACGCAGTAACTGCACAAGGTTTCATTCTGGTAAAACCTCTTGCTGGACTCACCTACAAGATGACGATGAACCTCGACTACAACAGCTTGTTCCAGCACGACTATACCAACCCAACATACGGCAAGCGCCCTATCGGTTCTTCTTCCAAAGGCAACACCCGTACTACAGGTTTCACCATCAACAACGTAATTAACTACCAACACACTTTCGCACAGAAGCACGACATCACGGTAATGGCAGGTCAGGAGTACTACGAGTACAACACCTCCAACTTTAGTGGTGAACGCTCTAACGTGATTGCCGATGGCTACTACGAGCCAGACGTAGCTTCTACCTTGGTAAGCTTTGGCGGTAATGCCGACCAATACAAGTTGTTGAGTTTCTTCGGTAATGCCGAGTATTCTTACATGAAGAAATACTATGCTTCAGTTTCTCTTCGCTCTGATGGTTCTTCTCGATTCCATCCTGACCATCGTTGGGGTACATTCTGGTCTTTCGGTGGTTCTTGGCGCATCATCAACGAGAAATTCATGGAGCCAGCCACAAAATGGTTGAACAACTTGACTCTCCGTGCCAGCTATGGTGCACAAGGTAACGACAACGTAGGTTATTACGCTTACCAGGCACTCTACAGCATTGGCAAGTTTGATGGTGAGGCAACACTGCACGCTTCTCGTTTGGCTACTCCTAACTTGACTTGGGAAACGAACTTAAATACCAATATTGGCGTGGATTTCAGTATGTTTGGCGACCGCCTCACTGGTACTGTAGAGTACTTCGAACGTGTTTCCAAGGATTTGCTCTTCAGTCGTAGCTTGGTACCATCCTCTGGTTTCTCTAGCATCGACGACAATATTGGCAAGTTGAAGAACTATGGTTGGGAGTTCACCCTCAGTGGCACACCTATCCACACAAAGGACTGGATGTGGAAACTCTCCGTAAACGCCACAACTTACAAGAACAAGATTGAGAAGCTTCCATCAGAAGTAATGTGGAACGGTAGCAAGAAATGGGTAGTTGGTGGTTCCCTCTATGATTACTATCTCTATGAATGGGCTGGTGTAAATCCAGACAATGGTAATGCACAGTGGTACTACTATGACAATGGAGAGAAGAAAGTAACAGAAGACTATAGTAGCCTTACATCCGACGACAAAGTTAAATGCGGTTCTTCGCTCCCTGATGTAACCGGTGGCTTCTCTACAGATATCAGCTGGAAAGGTCTCACCCTCTCTGCTTTGTTCTCATACGCCATAGGCGGAAAGCTCTACAACAACGATTATACCAGCTTGATGGGCGTGGGCGGCTTGAACGGTAGCTCCAAGAGTGCCGACTTGATTAACCGTTGGACTCCAGAGAACCGATACACTAATGTACCAAAGATCGTTGACCAGCAGACAAGTTACTTCACCTCTTCATCCACAAGATGGTTAGTAGATCGCAGCTATCTCCGCTTGAAGACCGTGACATTGAATTACGCATTGCCACACAGCCTCTTACAACCACTTACATTAAAAGATGTAAACATCTTTGTTCAGGCAGAGAACTTGTTAACATTCAGCCACCAGCAGGGTTTGGATCCAGAGCAGCCTTTGAACGGCACTGTATTTTATCGTTATCCTGCAATGAAGACGATTTCATTCGGTATCAATGTCAAACTTTAAAATTGAAGAAGTAAGATGAATAAATATATTACAAGATTGGGAATTGCGCTCTCTGTAGTTGCTACGATGTCATCGTGCGACCTCGACACGACTCCTAGCACTTCGCTTGATTCCAGCGCAGCTTTCAAGACGACGACTTATGCTGAGGATGTATTGAGAGGAACTTGGAACTATGTGTTTAACGAAGGTCAAACGTATCAATCTTTGGGCATTTTCTCTGTGCTCTTGAGCGACGACTTCATGGGTTCAGACTGCGTCAAGGCAAAGAGTTATGGTTACAGCCAATGCTACAATCTGACCGTTGGCTATGGCCGTAATCAACATAACACCGTGCTTTGGGACTTCAGCTACGATGCTATCAACAACAGCAACAATGTGCTTGCCTATATAGACAATGCCTCTGGCACCGATGCCAACAAGGCTCGCATCAAGGGACAGGCTTATGCTACCCGCGGCTTTATGTACATGATGTTGGCCTCTCACTTTGCCTTCTCCGTAGAGAAAGACCCTAATGCTGTCTGCGCTCCTATCTATACAGAGCCTACAGATATGGGACAGGCTTTGACGGGTAATCCAGCCGCCAGTGTAAAAGAAGTGTACGACCAAGCTTTGAACGATTTAAAGAAGGCTGTAGAGTTGATTCCTGAGAAATATAATCGTGGTAGCAATACTACCGATTATTACAAAATCAACAATACTGTAGCCATGGGCTTATTGGCAAGAACAGCCCTCTACGCGCGTGACTGGCAGACAGCCTACGACTATGCCAACAAGGTATTGGAAAAGAACAGCTACCTGATGACAGAAGATGAATACAAGAGCGGGTTTAACAGTTGTACCAACGGCGAGTGGCTCTGGGGCTACTCTGCAACTCAGGATGACAACGATGCCGCCTACACTATGTACTTCAAAGACAAGTCTATGGATGGCTATGGCAGTCTCTGTGTTGACCCATACTTCGTAGATAACTTCAGCGACGATGACTATCGAAAGGATTTGTTTCAAAATTGGGGCTATACAGCACAAGGTGGTAAAGTGGTTCGCCTCTTGAACGACAAGTTCTACTTTCAGGACATCGACAACCAAATCACCGATATGGATTTGATGCGTACCTCCGAGATGTATCTCATTAAAGCAGAGGCAGCATACTATCTAAACAAAATCAGCGAGGCACAGGAAACCCTCCACACCTTGCAACAGGCTCGTATGAAGGCTGGAAAGACTGCACCAGCCATCACTGCCACAGGCGAAGACTTGCTCAAAGCCATCTGGTTGGAGCGACGCAAGGAGCTTTGGGGTGAAGGATTCTCTATCACCGACATTATCCGCAACCAACAGTCTATCGAACGCAAGGAGTTTGAAGGCGAGGTTGTCATCAAAGACGAGGACGAGGATGGAAACATCACAGAGGAAAAAGGCACAGGTACTGGCCATGACATTCTCAAGTTTAACGATGGCACCGACTTCTGTCCTAACAGTAAGTACTATCTCTATCGCATACCTCTCAATGAGGAGCTCCAGAATACCAACCTCTACAAGAATCATCAGAAGCTAGACTTCTACAGATAATCATAAATCTCTACAATAAATGGACTCTATAAGCCCCATAGCCGTCATGGTTGTGGGGCTTTGTCTTCATTTTGCTCACAGAATCACATAAGTAATCTTGCTCACAAAATCGTAACTATATATAATAGTGTAAAACTATATATATATAATAATGTAAAACTAAATATATAATAATGTAAAACTATATAATTACGATGATGAGAAAGAATATCTCCACAATTCTGATAAGCAGCCTGCTGGTTGCGATGCCTCTGACCCTCCATGCCCAACAATACCACTCGCAAGTGTGGAATCCAGACAATGGCAATGGCACCTATACCAACCCCGTGATATACGCCGACTACAGCGACCCAGATGTCATCGCCATAGGCGATGATTATTATCTCACGGCTAGTTCCTTTAATTGCATTCCTGGCTTACCCATCCTTCATTCCAAGGACTTGGTGAACTGGGAAATCATCGGTCACGCCCTACAAGAGCAAGAACCCAAGCAACTCTTCGACCAGCCTCAACATGGCAAGGGCGTATGGGCTCCAGCCATTCGTTACCACAATGGCGAGTTTTTTATCTACTGGGGCGACCCAGACCACGGCATCTTTATGGTGAAAACCAAAGACCCTCGTGGCGAATGGGAGAAACCCTTCTGCGTGCTGGCAGGAAAAGGCATGATAGACACCTGCCCTTTATGGGACGAGGATGGAAGATGCTATCTCGTGAACGGATGGGCGGGAAGCCGAGCTGGTTTCAACTCCGTACTGACCATTAGGGAATTATCCGCCGACGGAACGAGGGTGATAGGAAAGCCTCGCATCGTTTTCGACGGTGGACAAAAGAACCATACCACCGAAGGGCCAAAGTTCTATAAGCGAGACGGTTATTACTGGATCATGTGCCCTGCTGGAGGCGTGCAGATGGGATGGCAATTAGCCATGCGAAGCAAGAACATCTATGGTCCTTACGAAGCCAAGAAGGTGATGGCACAAGGAAAGACCCCAATAAATGGTCCTCATCAAGGAGCCTGGGTACATACCTCGCAAGGCGAGGATTGGTTTCTCCACTTCAATGACAAGGATGCCTACGGCAGAGTTATCTTCTTGCAACCCGTGAATTGGAAGACAGGATGGCCTGTGATGGGAAACGACAAGGACGGCGATGGATGCGGCGAGCCTTATCTTACTTATCGTATGCCTAAGTCTGCATCAAAGACCAAGATGAATCCACAGGAATCTGATGAATTCAACAGCACCGAGCTAGGGAAGCAATGGCAATGGCAATCCAACTACAATCAGCTCTGGGGAATGCCTACCAACAATGGGTGTCTTCGACTCTACACTGCAGACCTTTCACATTCCACCTCAATTGCAACAAGCGATAAGACGACATCATTCAAGAGCCTTTGGGAAGCAGGCAATCTTCTATTACAAAAGACTCCTGCCAAGGATTTCAAGGCAACAGCCAAGATTCAATTCGCCTCCAAAGAGGACGACCAATATGGCGGCATCATCATGATGGGTATGGATTACCAAGCGTTGGTGGTTCGACGTATGGGCGACCAATTCTTGCTCCAACAGTTGCATTGCAAAGATGCAGACCAAGGCGGCATCGAGAACGAGAAGACGCTCGCCACCCTCAAGCCTACCGAGAAAGATACCATTCCCTATTCTCCAGCCATCTACCTCGACATCTATCTGCAGATGAAGGTGAAAGATGGCAAATGCCAGTTCGCCTACAGTTTGGACGGCAAGAAGTTCAAGAACACAGGCGACCTCTTCACCTTGCGCCAAGGCAAATGGATAGGAGCCAAGATGGGATTCGTGAGCGAACGAAAGAACACCAAAGGCAATCGAGGATGGATTGACGCAGACTGGTTTAGGGTTACGAAATAGCCCTAAACTTTGCATAAGCGAATGAAATAAGATTGGACAAACAAAAACTACATATCCAAATATATGCGCTAATCTACAACCATATATAAAATAAGGTGGGACTAGAATGCTCTTCTATAGAGCTTCTGTCCCACCTTTTCTTTGTGATTATTGTTTTCGCAAATATCGGCAATAAACCTAAATACTAAACTAACCTTACTAAACAAATATAAACCTAATACTAACCTAAAACAAAATATAAACCTAATACTAACCTAAAACAAAATATAAACCTAAAAACTTGTCCTATGAACCTAATTTACAAATCTATTTTTCCAATGCCTTTGCTCTCATCAAAGCCTCCAAATAATAGTAGTCGGCATAGATGATGCTAGCATCTATTTCGCTTCCCGCAGGATGATGTCCCGTGCTATGCATGAGGAAAGCGACATTTTTCTTACCACTCTGATACTTATCTGTACTGAGCTGAGCTAGCGACTGCAAGGCAAACAGCCTATATTCCTCGCCTTTCTCGCCCTCCACATATCCCTGCAGTTCGAGCAAGGCATCTGCCACCACACAGGCTGCACTGGCATCCTTCGGTGCACCGCCTTTCACGCCACGTGGGTCATCCATATCCCAAAGCGGAATGAGATCATCGCTCGTCTCCTTCAATCGCTTGATATAGATGTCGGTCACTTTCTGGGCAAAATCCAAGAACATCTTGTTCTTCGTATAGCGATAAACCATCGTATAGCCATAGATAGCCCAGCTCTGTCCACGAGACCACATCGAATTGTCGGCATATCCCTGATGGGTTACTCCCTTGATGAGGTCGCCATTGATGGTATCATACACTGCCACATGATAACAGCTGCCGTCAGGACGGAAATGATTTTTCATTGTAGTCTTGGCATGGGTCACAGCCAAATCATACAAGAGTTTGTTACCACCGTTCTTTGCCGCCCAAAACATCATGTCGAGGTTCATCATATTGTCCATGATGGTATTGTGAGGCCAGTTGCGCGGCTTCACCTCTCGTGGCCAACTCAATATCGTACCCACGATAGGATTGAAGAGTGTGGCGAGCGAATCGGCAGAAGCAAGAATCACGTTCTTGTATTCCCGTGAATGGTTCACCTCATAACCCTTGCCGTAGGAACAGAACATCAGAAACCCGATGTCGTGATCGTAGCAGGGGCGATAGGCGATGCCTTTCAAGGATTCCGTATATCCCTCGGCAGCCTTACGCACAGACTCATCCCCGAAGTTCTGATAGTCCATCCAAAGGATGCCAGGCCAAAAACCATCGCACCACTCCTCTGGCGTGGCCTTGCGGCAGTTCCACCCCTTCTGCTTGTCGCCCTTAAGGATGTTGCGAGGTTCCATGGTGAAGTCATAGCTTCCATCCTTCTGCCTTAATTCCTCCAAGGCTCTACCTACTTGCTTGTGGCAGTATTGCAACTGCTTATCCACATCGAACTTCTGTGCCATCACGCTGTTCGCAAGGAACAGGGCAGACACGAAAAAAAGTATTCTTCTTGCTTTCATCGTCATTGTTTTATTATCTATACGAATCAAACAAGAAGAATACTTATTCTTTACTTTGAAAAACACTTATTCTTTACTTTGAAAAACACTTATTCTTTACTTTGAAAAAATACTTATTCTCTACTTCGAAAGACTTGAAGCAATAAGCCAATCAAAGGATTACTTATGCCAATACACCACGTAACGGCAGTGGTGAGCATCATAGAAAGGGAGCAATTCCACCCCTTGCTTCGTCTTCAAGAGATGGTCGGCAAGTTTCAAGAGATTGAAAGTGCAGCAGTTCTCACCATCATAGCCCGAAAGATATTTGCTAAATCAAATTAAGCTAACTACTTATTAAAAAGTATTTTCCTCCCTAAGAAATCTCCGTTCCGTGACACGGAACGGCCGTTCCGAGTCTTGGAATGTACATTCCGTGTCTTGGAACGCACATTCCGTGTCACAGAATAGAGAATACTTATAGGAATGAGAAAGATTTCTTTCTGCTTCTAAGAATATTTCTTATTGACGAGAGGGAATATCAATACGCAAAGGCTGTACCGCGCCCTTATATTCACCATCGGCATCTGCCACGGCAACCACCCAAGCGGTAAAGCTTCGGCGTGGATTGTCCCAACCAGCCTCGTAGGGATAAACCTCAAAGGTGGTGTCATTGATTTTCTTCAATGGACCACAGATTACCTCGATGTGTGGTTTCTTCACGCCATGAACCCTAGATGCTGCATTGTGTGAAGCATCGGTATAAACGGCTTTCAACTGAATTCTTATCGGTTTCTTCACCTTCTTGGCAGAGGCGACATCAGCATCTTCTATCTTGATAGCCATGCCACCTTGTAATTTCTCGCTGTAAGGAATCAACTTGCCTTGATACTCGAAGCCTACATATTGCACTTGTTTGCCAGCCGTCTCCTGATAGCGAGCCTCTGTCAAGTCTGCCATTTCCTTGTCGAAATACCAGAAGGCATCATGCTTATCGCCTTGATACTCTGAATAAGGAGCAGGAATAGGTCGATTAACTTTAACCACATCAGGCTGTTTCCCCTTGTCCGCGCCATCCGTCCCAATCATATCCGCATGGAAACGCTCGACAAGATAACCATCCTTCGGATTCAGTTTTTTAAGCTTGACAGAGCCATCGGCATTGTATTCCATTCCCTTTCCATTGCCGTTCAAACGCTGTTCTAATGCCTTTTGAATGAACTTTGCCAAATAATTTGCCGTTTTATCGCCACAATCAAAGTGTCCCCTGCCTGTATCGCAAAGGAAGGAGATGCAACTCTCGGGATACATCATGCGGAAAGCCAAGGCTGGATTGACACGAGCCTCCCACCATTCATACTCGCCCTCTACCATCAAGCCTGGAATGCCGTCGATGTTGCGGTTGCGTCCCCACTCCACGTTGGCAGCGCCATAACCACAGAGATTGGTACGTGGCGCATCGCCATGGAAAGAGATGATGCAAAGCGTGCGGTCGGGATTCCAAGCCGCGAAGTTCCAAGGGAAAGTGGCTTGCGCCGAATGTCCCAAAGGAATGATAGGAGCCTTGGCTATCTCGGGATGCCCGCTTTGGTCGGCAAGACAAGGCATCAGTTCCTCGAAGATTTGCTGCGCCCCCGATGCAGGGTCCCAGTTGTTGTTGAAAGCAGGAGCCACCCAAACCATCGCTATCCCGAGCTTCTTCATCTGGGCTTGGAAGTTAGGATTCTTATAGATAGCCTCCTCGGTCATATTCTGTTGGGAGAGTATCACCGCCTTCACCTGCTTGCACCCATCAGGCACCCAGAGATAAGCCACAGGAGCCTTGCCGGTCTCATTGGAGATGTATCTTCTCAGCTCCACCGACCATTGGTACAT
>ERZ808245.1108-NODE-1108-length-11517-cov-35.355784_pt1 | contig 11517 bp, 7 predicted proteins | sample MGYA00521243_ERZ808245 | MGnify/ENA primary metagenome ERZ808245 (study PRJEB31516, sample SAMN03275576) | gut metagenome | biome: mammalia-associated habitat; material: feces | host: Papio cynocephalus | place: Kenya | collected 2012-07-07 ... | reverse complement strand
GACAAGGAGGAGATGCCCTCGGCGAACGGAAATCTCGGGACGATGATTCTCGACGCGACGTGTTCGCCGTCGAACATACGCTATCCGCAGGACTTCTCCTTGCTGAACGAAGCCCGGGAGAAGCTGGACGGCATGATCGACAAGCTGCACGCCAGGGTTCACGAGCCTCGCCGCCCGCGCACGTACCGCAAAGTCCTCCGCAAGGCGTATCTTGCGATGGCCCGGTCGAAGAGGCGTCCGGCGAAGAAGATGCGCTCGCTCGTGCGCGTCATGCTGTGCGCGGTGAAGCGCAACATGGCCTTTGTCGATTCCTATCTGGACAGGGGCCTTGCCCTGGAGGACGGTCGGGACGTCCGGAACCTCGACGCGATACGCAGGCTGTATGCGCAGCAGAAAGAGATGTTCGACGGAAAGAGGCACAGGATCGACGGCCGCATAGTCAGCCTCGCGCAGCCGTTTGTCCGCCCGATCGTGCGGGGCAAGGCGAAAGCCCCGGTGGAGTTCGGCGCGAAATACGACGTGAGCGTGGACGGAAACGGGCATGCGCGCCTGGAAAAGGCGTCGTTCGACGCATACAACGAATGTACCGTTCTCAAGGATGTCGTCGAACGCTACAGGGAACGGACGGGGCGCTATCCCAGGCGCGTCCTCGTGGATCGGGTATACAGGACGAAGGAAAACCGGGCGTATTGCGAAGAGAGGGGCATTGAAATGTCCGGGCGGGGACCCGGCAGGCCTCCGAAGGACGAAAAGGAACGGCGCAAAGCCGAGAAAGACGAGAGGAAGAACGACATCGACCGCATCGAGGTCGAGCGATTCTTCAGCCGCGGCAAACGCTGTTTCGGCGCGGGGCTGATCATGGCGAAGCTGTCCGGCACCACTCTCGGCAGCATTGCGCTTGCCGTGCTCGTGGCGAACCTGTTCGGCGCCGGGCTTTCTTTTTTTGTCTTTCATTTCGTGGACGCGCCAGATGGCGTAGTGTCCTTCGACCTCGTGGAAGTGCAGGACGATGCCGCGTAGGGCACCAGCCGCAATCACGCGCCGCGCCCTGTGGCGGCGCAAAGTCCGCACCTCCGGCAAAATCAAGCCTTTGATGGGCAGACACTAATTAAGACTAAGCACGGCAATGTTATAGACAAGGAAAGAATGGAAAGGAGTTTGCTTATAATGGTTACTGTGGCTATTTATGATTGTGATGAGGAATTCCTAGATTCATGTGTCGAGGCGATCTCAAGTCAGTCCTATTCTGATGTTGAGATTCTAGTTCAGGCGAAGACGGAAGATTCTGTGACGTTCCGCAATCGGGTGATTTCCATCGCGAAAGGGAGATACGTTACATTTATTTCCGCAAAGACGAGATATGCTTATTCTCAGGTTCTTGAAACGCTTGTCTTGACGGCTGAAGTTGAGAATGCGGTTTTTGTCTTTGGGAAGACGGAGTTTAATGATGACGCTAATGTTTCATTCTCCGATGATTTGCCGTGGCATATCGAGCGGTTTGTATCCGCTAAAGAATTCTGTCCGAGAGGGGGATTGTGCGGAGCGTTATTTGAATGTTCGTTCCTTAGGCAGAAAGACGTGTCTTTTCATGATATCGGAGTTCTGGCTGAAGTGCAATTCTTGCGCACGGTGGCGGAGTTAGCCGGGAAAGTCTATTCGTTCGGGCGAATTATCTCAAGAACCGTAAAGACTTTAAGCCCAGTTGCGTTTCCCTCAGATGCGCCACACCTTCCGATTGTCTCATTTATAGTGCCTGTCTATAATGCGGAGAAACAACTCACGCGATGTATCGGCTCAATTTGTTTAATTCCGATTCGTAATATTGAGATTATTTGCGTTGATGATGGATCCGTAGACGGTAGCCTTGCCGTCTTGGAAAAGTTAGCCCAATCGGATGATCGCATACGAGTTTTTTCACAGGCAAATTCAGGTCAGGGATCTGCTCGAAACAGAGGACTCTGTTCGGCAAAAGGAAGGTTCATCCAATTTGTTGATTCGGACGATTACATTGATCCGGCAATGTATCCTAAGGTGTTAGAACCATTTTATGAACACGAGAACTTAGATTTTGTCCAGTTTTCAGGAGAGGTTTCATTTGATTTTACTCCGACTGAGCAACAACGTCAATGGGCAAAGAATATATTTAAAACTCAGTTTAGTCCTGGGGTGCACGAAATGGGTGCAAGCACTTGGGACTCCACAGTCGTTTGGAACAAAGTCTATGTTCGCGATTTCCTGCTTCGCAATGGAATTGTCTTTCCTGAAAAGACCAAGCAGGAAGATGAGGCATTTACCTTTTTTGTTTTCGCACGGGCGAAACGAATGTATTTTATTCCCGCTCCGTGGTACAAGTATGTGAGAACCGACCACGGCACAATGTCATCTCAGGAAAAGGAGGCGATGCATTTCCGTATACCTGATTGCTATAAGGTGTTTCGGTTTATTGGCGATTTCATCGAACAAGAGCCACATACGATGTTGAGGGGCTACTATTTCAAGCGTGTGATAGGTGCGACGACACGCTTTAATGGAACTGCTATTGAAGAAAAATGCAGGGATTGTGCAGCAGAACTCCTGAGAATGTACGGGTTTGGCAGTTTTAAGGAACTGATGATACATGTAGATGGCTCTACTTGGTTGCGAAATCTGGGGCACGAGCTATTTGGTCGAACCACGAAAGTGACTGGCTTATTGGAAGCTCCGGGGTCGTCTTGGCATTTCCCCCGTGAAGGGGCGAAGATAGAACTTGATTCCTCTCCAAAACTGAGTTATGTTGTTCTCCTAGAGAGCTTTGAGCAAACAGGAGCGTTGACGCTCCAGACTCTTGCAGATCAGGATGAAAGTGCAATCGAGATAATTTGTGTTGCTTTTTCAGGAAATGATGCAGCGAAAGATCTTGTTCGCCAATTTGGACAGAAAGATTCTCGATTCATTTTTTATGCGGTGCATACAAGTCAGCATGTACTTGATTTTGCACAGATGCTTGATGCGGCACTTCCGCTTGTTCGCGGTAAATATGTTGCTGTTCTTCAGGCAAAAGAATGGGTGCCGTCAAACCATGCCAGAGTTTGCGTTTCTGCAATTCACGGGCAAGACATCATTATAGTGCCGGAGGTGTATTTTGATTCAAAGACGCATTTGCCTGTCGAACAGTATTGGCAGTATAGCAGACAGGCTGCGCATTTCCCGCAGAGACGGGCATGGTCTGTTGCCGAGTGCTCTGAATTGTGCGTGAACCTGGATAATTATGCACACGTGTATCGAACAGAATTCCTGCGCGCGAATCAGAAGACAGAACCGCAGTGGCAGTTGTTTGTGTCCGCTTGGCTGTTGCATAAGTTGAGCAAGGCGAAAACGATTAGCGTAGCAGAAGGAACGTCTTGTCACATTCGATTTGGGGTGATTGATAACGAATTGCCAAGGACACGTGAAGAGTATTTGGCGCAGTGTAAACGCTTGTATTCGGATTTGTTTCTTGTTCTGCCGCAAGATAGTATAGGGTTGGTGAATCGTTGGATTTTGATGGCGGCGTTTGATAAAATCCTGTGGATGGCAGAGCGAGAGTCTGCCTTGATTCCTGTTTTGCAGCGCGAGTTGGTGAGGTTTTCACATGATTTGCACGAGATGCTTCCGAATGCACTGCAAGACAGATTGACTCGGCTCATGGCATATTGTGAAACGTCGCGTGATGAAGCCTTGCCCCAACGATATGAAGGTGAGTTAAGGAAAATAGAAGAGGCTCGTCGGCAGATTACACCGGATACGGTGATAGTAATCTCGTTCCTGTTGGATCCTTTTGTCGAGTGCATAGACTCGTGGACGTTTTTCACATACTTGCGTACGAAAGGTGTCCGTGCCAAGTATGTAATTCCACGCATTTGTCGCTTTTATGAAAAGGTTGTGTCCATATCGCAGTGGCGTTCGGATGTGGTGACGATTGACGAGAAAGAGGGAGGCCGATCATATGAGATTCTTGATAAGATTCTGCCATTTCTTTATCGTACAAAAGCAATTGTTATGGAGGACGGCTTCCTCCCGTCAGGGATGTCTGACTGTTTCAGAAAGATGGACAAGCTATTGTTTGCTTTCGTGGGTCATGGCATAACCTATATCTGGTACAATGACTTGATGAATCGCTTGATGTCAAGATTTAACGTCGTGCGCGCGAATAGAATGGAAATCAGTCGCATAGAAGGGTATTATCAGGATAGGCAAAGGGAGATTCCATTTCGCTTTATTGACGCAAGCTGCCCTCGGTATGACCTGTTGCCAACGGAGAATGATGCGACAGAGAACTTGGTTCTTATTTCGCTTACTTGGCGGCCAGATTTGAATACGACTGACAAATTGAGAAGATCGTTCTATTTTCGGCGATTGGTTCAATTCTTGATGTCATCGAAGTGGCGTGAATTGTCGGCAAAAGGGATTAAATTCGTGTTCTCGGTTCATCATGCGATGAAACGGACATTGAATGACGACATCCCGATTGACAGGCAGGCGATTACGATAATTGATTCTCTTGAAGTCTCCTCTTACATACGGAAAGCAAGGTGTTTGGTTACAGACTTGTCGAGTGTTGCATTTGATTTCATTTACCAAAACAAACCCGTGGTCTTTTGGTTGCCGGATGCGGATGATTATGAATTGTCGTTCGTTTCACGCGATAAGTTAAAGTCTGCTCAGGAGGGACTTGCTTGTTTGATGGGTTATACCTGTGATTTGGAAGAAGTTTTTCGGCAAATAGAACGCTATTCCCAAAATGGGTTTAAAACCGATGAAGATGTTCGGAAGATATCGGAGAGGTTTTTTCCTCATAAAGGAGTCGCTTGTAAATGTCTTTATGAGGGACTTTGTGAAAGGTGGGAACAGGAATACGGGCAAGTTGCGGGTTCGGTACAATGATGCCTAACGATAGACTAGTGTGGGTATTCGGCTGCGAACGCGATGATGTGCGAGGTTCACATCTTGTTCGGTTTTGGGAATATTGCGTTTCTGTCTCTCGAATCAAATCGTATCTTGTTATTAAGGCAACACAGGGTAATTTCCAATTCATTTCCGCAGTGAAAGAGAAAATGCGTGAATATGTTCTCTTCTATGGAACGCGAAAGCATAAGTCAGTACTCTTGCACGCGAATTTGCTCTTTGCCGAAAGTCGGGGAATAGAGATTGTTCCCTCAAAGGTTCAAAGGCCATTAATTACACCTCCTTTGGTGTTGTTTCCTTCTCGGGACGCAGACCCTGCTCGAGAAATGGAAGGAGCATATGCAGAGAATTCTGTGTTTAGATATGTGGTTTCGGATAGTTCCATTTATTGGTACCTGATTCTCGCAAAAGGATTCAAACCCTATCAACTCGTATTTGAGGCGGGGCTTTATTCGGCGGCAGAGTCAGAATGGACTTCTGCGGCAAAGAAATTTCTGGATGAACTTTGTTTTGCACAGGAAAATGGGGTTGTCTTTCTTGGTTTTGCCTTGACGCATGTTGGCGGAACGCCGATGGCAACGCATGCGCTTGCGGAAGGCCTGTTGGAAAGAGGATTCCAGGTCTCGTACATAACTTTGCGGAAATCGGCTCTCGTTTCAACGCCTCCAGGGATTCCGATTACTTCTTTGGAGGCAGAGGTTGAATGCGCATACGCTAAATCGCGATTGTTGCGTATTGTGTATTGGTTGATTCCAAGAAAGCGCAAACTGTTGGCTCTTTGTCATGATCCTGGGTCATTTAAGCCTGAATGCGGTCGAATGTTGCGGATTGTCCTGAAACGTATTCGTTGTAAGACCATTGTCTCGACACGCGACAGTTTACATGAGTTCTTGGCAGAGTCTAGCGCCATAGATGACCGGGATAAAGTTTATTTCTTTCATTGTCCGAGCAAGGTGTGGCGACGGCTTTTTGGAGGGGCGATTGAGCGAATCAAGAAATTGAAAATAGAGAAAGCTGTTTTTGTCACAGAAAGCAATCGCATTTCTCTAATGCGTGATTTTGATTTCAGAAATTATGCTCATTATCTTGTGTTAGGGAACGGAGTTTCGTCCTCTCGCATGATTGCCCGAGAACAAGTCTGTTCGCCAAAGAACGCGGGCAGAATCTGTGCTTGTTGGCTTGTGCGACTCGAACCTGAACGCAGACAAGAGTTTGAAAGCCTCTTCCATTTCGCAGAGACGCTTAAGTCGAATGGCGTGTCAGATATACAAATAGACGTTTATGGCAATGGCTCCTGTGCTTTGGACTTCCAAAATGAGATAACGAAAAGAGATTTGCAGAAGTTTATTTCCTATTGCGGTGTGAGCAATGACGTCCGTTGTCAATATGCCGAACATGATGCAGTTGTAGACTTTACAAGGATTCAGTCATTCGGAATGGTTTATATTGAGGCCGTTCTTAACGGGAGAATGGTTTTCTGTTATAGGAACGAAGGCTCAAGTGAAGTTTTACGGGATATTCCGGAATCTTATTTTGAATCTGATCAGGAGTTGCTGGAGAAACTGCATGATGTGAGAAATGTGTCAGTTGAACACTTGAAGCATAACTATGATTTGATCGCTAAGCGTTTCTCCCGTCAGGCGGTTGCCCGTAGGTTTGTTGAATTCCTTGAAGATGGTTCTAAGTGTAAATAAAAAATCACCATGAAGATGAAGTCTGTCAGAAAGGCCGTGAAGCTGCTGCTCCCGATGGGGGGCTATCGCGTTTGGATGAAGATGCGCTATCCGCAACTGCAAATCAAGGAGAGTGTCCCATTAGGGCTGTGGTGGCGATTGCTGGGAGGCCTTGTTCCGTATGGAGTCTACTGCATTCTCGACCAGCGAGGCGACCAGGATGTGCGTCCGGGCAAATACTGGGCGCCCTATGGCATGATGTGCCGACATGTGGCACTTGAATTCGGCTATGCGGTGGTTGACGGGGAGATCTTTCGCGGCATGGGCGATTCGGCCTTGGGAAAGACGCTTGAAAACGAGACGAAGTACTCGGCGGGGGTGCGCTTCGTGCGCCGGATTGCGCCCTATGGTCTGGTGCTCTGGTGGGATCGGACGGATTCGGCGTCGGCGCCGGTTCACACGGGCAAGACCTCGGTCGTGAAGTCCCTTGGCCGGGTTGACGCCTCGCAGTTTGATGTCCGCGCCCTGTCGCGGCAGATCAAGCAGCTGGACGACCGTGTGCGGCGCATGGAGTCACAGGTCGAAACGCGGTTTGACAACCTTGAGATCCAGATCCTGAAGCTGCGGTTGGCGGTGAAGTCCCTCAGCGAGAAGAACTGATGCCGCGTCTGTCCGTCATTGTCCCGGTCTTCAACGCGGAAGCGCATCTGCGCACCTGTCTGGATTCCATCTTCGGACAGACCGTCCGAGAGCTGGAGGTCCTGTGCGTGGACGATGGATCGACGGACGGTTCGGTTCGTGTCATGGACGACTACGCGCGGCGCGAGTCGCGTCTGAAAGTCTTTCGTCAGGCGAATGTGGGACAGGGTGCGGCGCGCAATCGAGGGCTGGCCTGTGTGCACGGCGACTACGTGCAGTTCGTGGATGCGGACGATGCGCTTGCGTCGCCGGATGCGTGTGCGTGGTTGTTGGCGGTTATGGAGGCCGGGCGGCTCGACGCCCTGTTCTTCGATGCGGAGACGCATTTCAGTTCGGATGTGCCGGAGGACAGGCGGCGGACGGTTCATGCGGAAGATTACATCCGAAAGGGCGATTATGCGTCGGTCATGACGGGGCCTGCGCTGTTCGCGGCGTTTCTGAAGCGGCGCGAGTTCTCGCCGAGCCCCTGTCTACTGATGTTGCGCCGCGCGTTTCTCGAAGAGGCTCAGATTCGCTTCCCCGAAAGTCGAATCTTCTACGAGGACAACGTTTTCATGACGCGAGTTCTGTTGGCGGCGCAGAGAGCCAGTCACCGCCCGTGGCAACTGTACGCCCGAAACGTGTGGGCGGACAGCACGATGACCTCCGCTCTTTCGGTTCGTCACTTTCGCGGGCGACTTGTGTGCTATCAGGACGCGGTGGCGCTGTTGGCGCGGGACGGGTGGGATCGTCAAACGCGGGGCGTGCTCCGTGAGCGCGCGCGCATCTACAAGCTGCACGTGCGGCGATTCCTCGACGAATATCCCGAAATCGTTTCTGCCGCGCGAGCCGAATTGTCGCCGGACGAGATCCGGCTTGTCGAGGAGATTCGCCGCTATCCGTTTGACGAGAAGATTGCGAACGGATTCCACTGCCTCCGGGATCGGGGGCTTGTCTATACGTTGAAGCGCATCGTTTGCGGGCGCAGAAAGTGCGAATGACGGAGGAAGACGTGTCGAAGAGTCCCAGCAACCGTCCGCCGCGCGCCTCCGTCATCATCCCGGCGTGGGGCGAAACGCCCTATCTGGCCGACATGAAGACCTGTTTGAGTCGCCAGACCATTCGAAACTTCGAGACGCTTGTCTGTGCACCGCCGGACGATGCGCGGAATGCGGGTGCGGCACGGAACGCCGGGCTTGCGCGCGCGACGGGCGAATGGGTCTTCTTCGTCGATGCGGATGACCTGCCGGAGCCGGACTACCTCGCGGCGTCCATCGAGACCGGCGAACGGACGGGGGCGGACATCGTCGCCTTTCGGGCGGATGAGGTGGACGACCGAACGGGCGCGCGAAATCCGCTGCCCTACCTTCGGCGTCTTGTGCCGTGGGCGGACGGGCGGGTTCATGCGCTGGACGAGCTGGGTGACCGCCGTTTCACGACGATGGGCCTTGCGCCGTGGAACAAGGCCGTGCGTCGCGACTTTCTGCTGCGAAACGGCATCCGCTTCCAGCTCCTCGCGCGCTCGAACGATCTCGCCTTTGCCGTCGAGCTTCTCGCGCGGGCGCGGACATTCGTGGCCTTGGATCGGTCGCTGATCGGCTATCGCGTCAACAATGCCGCCAGCCTCCAGCACACGAACAGCCAGACGCCGCTGTCCTTCCTCGATGCGCTTGCGGAGGCGCGGCGGCGGCTGGACGGACACTTCGCCTCGGCTTTTGCGGCGTTGCGGGCCGAGACGGTGCGCTACCATCTGCACAGCGTGCGCACGCTGTCGGCCTATCGGGAGCTTGTCACCCGCCTCGGCATCGACGGTGGTCTGAAAGCGCGGAATCGGCTGCTTTTCACGTTCGTGCGAAACTGGGAAACGCTGCGCGACCGAGGGCTCGCGTTCTGCTGGCGGCGCGTATGGGGAAAGATGTTTCGATGACGGTCTCCGTCGTGATTCCGGCATGGGGCGAGACGCCGTTCCTTTCTCGTGCTATTGATTCGGTGCGCAATCAGACCTGCGCGGATCTTGAACTTATTGTGGCGGCCCCGCCAGAGACGGGGCCGCAGACCGCACTGGCTGCGCGCTTGGAAGGTGTCAGGCGGGCTCATGGGGAATGGATCCTGTTTATTGATGCGGATGATTGGATAGATAGAACACTAGTGGAAAAACTTTTGGCCGCCGCTGACTCTGATGCGGAAGTGGTGGTTTCGGGTCTTGTACGCGGAAAACGGACGGTTCTGTTTCCTACTGGCGATATCTGGGAGGCGGGACCAAGCGATGTGTTTAATTGTTTGTGCGCTAGATTGTTTCGAAAAGAACTTTTTGCGGGGATAGGAGATATGTTTGACATATCGCTTGCCTACGGAGAGGATTTAATGGCGGCGGCTTTTCTTCTTTATCGCGCAAAGAAGGTGGTGATCCTTCGTCAAGCACTTTACCATTATTGCGACAATATGGCGTCAATGACGCATACGTTGGACGGTCGCCAGCGTGTTCTTGATCTCATGAGAGTGGGCGAGGCTTTGAGGACATTGCTTCCCGGAGAACAGTTTGCAGCGTTTCACGATAGGGTTACGCGCGATGCTCTTTTATTGTGGTGTCGGTATTGTTTGTGGGATCGAAAGATTTGGCGGGAATTGAGGGTGCGGATGACCACTCCTCTTCTCGCCGACAGAAGGCACGGCTTGTTGAAGAAAGGTGTGTTGTTTTGTGCGCATTGCTTTTTTGATTGACACTCCTGCAATTGGCGGCGGCGGCGAATATCTGCGGCAGCTGTCGGACGGATTGCCAGCGCAGTGTGAATACCGCGTTTTTTTCTCCTCCCGCGGCGAATGTACGGCGGGGGCGGTGAACGCTTGGCGTCCCGACATTATCCATGCAAATCATTTGCGCGCGCTGGCGCAGCTGTTCGGGAATCTTTTCCGGCGGCCTAATGCCCCCGTCGTTTTTGTCGTGCACGGCATTCATTTGCGGAAATACGACTTTCTGCCGCGGACGGTGGGGAATCGAGCGCGGCGTTCCCTGCGTTTGATGTTGGAGCGTTTCCTTTACCGCAAATGCGCCGCGCTTGTCGTCCTGACGGAGACGGATTGCGCCGAGGTCCTGCGGCTTTACGGAAGGGATCTTAATGTCGTCTGCATCCCGAACGGCGCGCCTGCCGCGCGTCCCCGTACGCCAAGCGAACCGAAGTTCCCGGCAGATGGATTCGCTTTTATTTGCGTCGGACGGTTTGATTTTCAGAAAGGGCAGGACGTTCTCCTGAGTGCGATTGCGAAAAGCGCAGAAAAACTGCGATCCCTTGGCAGACGCACGCTTCTTATCGGCGGGGGCAAAACACGGCTCGCAATGGAAGCCTTCGCCAGCAGTCATGGCATTCTAGATCTGGTGGAATTTGCGGGCGAATTGCCGAACGCGGCGGATTATCTGGCATGTGGACGGATTCTAGTTGCGCCCAGTCGTTGGGAAGGGTTGCCGTTCCTGCTTATGGAGGCGGGATTGCAGAAAAAGATGGTTATTGCTTCGGATTGCCCGGGGAATCGCGACATCATTCAAGATGGCGTTTCCGGACATCTTTTCCCTGCTGGAGATATTGAGGCGCTGTCCGGTCTTTTGACGCAGGAATGGAATCCGGACACCCTGCAATCCTTCGGTGACGCCCTGTATCAACACGTACAAGCCAACTATTCCCGTGAGCAGATGTGCGCCCGAACCCTTGCCCTGTGGTGTTCTCTGAAATTTCAACAACCCTAGGCGTCTACTGCGATTTCCAGGACAAACAAACACTTGTTTTCCACATTCTCCCGATTTCAACGGTTCATTGCCTTGCGTGCGGCAGGGACTGTCGTCCGCACTCTTACGTCAGGACGGGGCTCTTCCCGGAACATCCCGTCCCTTGGCGGGGTTGCCCCGTCTCGCCGGAACGGGGGTGCCGTCTCGCCGGAACGGCGATGGCGTTGCGCCGGAACGGGGGTGCCGTCTCGTTTCGTTTCGTCATCCCGTATCAGTGTGCAGCCTCCACAGGGCGTCTCGATTTTCTGTACGCCCGGGTCCGATTTGCTTCCTGCTATTTTCTGGCGTTTGTCCTGTCCTTCTGGTTTTTGCGCTGTAAAGTATAGCGTGAACGGCTTCGTTTTCACCCGTTTGGCGAAAACGGCAAATCCACTTTCCCCTTGGAAACAAATGACTCCGACCCGATCCCGGCCTTTCAACTGGGATTCTTAGGTTTCATGCTTTTCGCCGCAAAGAGAATGCAAA
>ERZ808245.1106-NODE-1106-length-11521-cov-2.913745_pt1 | contig 11521 bp, 10 predicted proteins | sample MGYA00521243_ERZ808245 | MGnify/ENA primary metagenome ERZ808245 (study PRJEB31516, sample SAMN03275576) | gut metagenome | biome: mammalia-associated habitat; material: feces | host: Papio cynocephalus | place: Kenya | collected 2012-07-07 ... | reverse complement strand
CATACGCCACGAAGGGGAAAGATATCTGCTTCCGATAGGCACGATGATGTACACGCCGCCGAAGATGACCCCGCACATAGAGCCCGCCCCCGGCGGCTGGACGGATAACTGGGTGACGATACAGGTGAACGTTCCGATTCCGGAAATCAGCGTACTCTCGCTCGACGATAAGCTGCGCGTGTTCCGCCCGGAGAACCCGAACGAGATAAACAGGATGTACGAGACAATCAACCGCGAGTTGACATCGGGCACGCTGCACGGGAGGCTTATGGCGGCGGCTGAGGCGTACAGGATGCTCTGCACGGTCATTTCCTGCCTTGAGAAGGACAGCGGCGAGAGCCTTACCGACAGCCTTGTCGTGTCGGACGCCGTGAACTACATACACGCGCACGCGGACGAGGAAATAACCCTGTCCGACCTCTGCGCCGTCTGCCGCGGGATAAGCCCGCAGTACCTCTGCCGTCTTTTCAAGCGTTACATGGAGATGCGCCCGGTCGAGTATATAAGAAAGGTCAGAATAGCCCGCGCGAAGAAGCTCCTGTCAAACACCGACCTGACGGTTCAGGAGGTAGCCGCGAGGTGCGGCTTCGAGAACGCGACCTACTTCTACCGCTGCTGGAACATGACCGAAAAAGAATCCCCCGCGGAGTACCGGCGGGGGCATAAGGGGATATTCGTGTGACGTTTACTTCGCGAGCTCCGCGTAGGTCTCCGTGAGGTCGTCGAGACCGGCTTTGACCGCGGATTCTATCGACGCGTATTTCGACGCGACGTCGGTCTTCTTCGCGGCTATGAGGTCGCGGAAGAGGTACGGGAGTCTCTCGAGACTGTTCGCGTGGAGAATGGACATATCGTACTGGCGGCCGTCCATGATTATGTCGAGCATAGCGACCGACTGCTCGTCGCGTGCGTACTTCGCGCCGAGGGCGACGTCATAGTACTGCGAGATGACCGAATAGTGATTCTCACGGGTGAGCGCCTCGGTTATGGTCCCGACGAACTCGGTGTCCTCCGGCTTGACGGTCTTCGGTACAGACAGAACCGAGTAGTTATCCATCGCGTTCGAGTAATAGTTCGTCTGCTCCTTATCGAGCTTCGGATACGGAAGAATGCCGTAGTCGTCCTTCATGTCGCGGAGTGTGTTAAAGGAATTGTCGATCCATGTTGTCAGGAACGCGACGTTGCCGTTCGCGAACGCCTTGATCTCGCTTCCGTCGCCGCTCGTGATATACGCCTTGGTGTCGTAGTAGAGCGAGTAGACCTTTTCAAGTCCGGTCTGCATACGGTCGAGGTTCAGGTCGCAGGAGAGCTTGCCGTCCTTGTCCTTCGTGACGAGCGGGATATTGAACGCGGCGGGCCACGCGTCGAGGTTTGTCACCTTGTCGGCGGCGAAACCGAGCAGATCGTCCTTGTCGACCTTTTCGTTGTTGTTGAGGTCCTGATAGATGTCCTTCGAGCAGTCAAGCAGCTCGTCGATTGTCCAGTCGCCGTCAAGAACCGTCTCATAGAGGTTAGGCAGGTTATAATCAGCGGCGATCTTCTGGTTGAAGAACACGGCATATGAGAGCAGAAGGGTGGTTATCGACAGGTCGCCGACCGCCATATACTGGTTCCCGCCGATGGTGAACGCGTCGTTCGCGCTCTGGATCCACCATTCCTTCGAGAAGTCGACACCCTTTATATCACGCCAGTTGTAGAGAAGCCCGTCGAGCGCGAGCCATCCGGCGCGGCAGGTGTAGAGCGCGGTGAGGTCATAGAGGTCCTCTCCGGCGAGGAGCATCTTCTGCACTTCCTCGACGTGGGTTGTGTTGGACTCGATTTTCGTGATTACCGGGGTTATCTTGACGTTGTAGTAGTCCTCGACTTTCAGGTTGCGGTTGTATACGGCGTCGTTGCAGACGTCTCCGTCCTCTTCCTCGACCCACATCTCGGAGCCCCACTTGTCGCTGATCGAGATGCGGAACTCGCGTCCGCCGTAGTCCTTTCTCTCCATGTCGTAGAGAGGGGAGTGAGCCTCGGTTTCCGCCGAGGTCGTGGTGTCGTCACCTGTGGAGCCGCCGCCCGCGGTTGTGTCGTCCTGTGTTCCGGAACCGCTTCCGCACGCCGCGAGAGAGGCGAGGAGCGACGCGCAGATGATGAGCGACGCCGCGCGTTTTGTTGTGTTTTTCATGTTATTCCTTCCTTTCACTGACTGAATAATATCATTTGCAATTATATAGATTATACCAGTATTTATCGGCTTTGTCAATGAAATTTAGGCGCGGAAACTGACCGATATTAAACCACAGGAGAAAAAATATGGGACTTGTGAATTTCTACCCGATGATAGGCGGGGAGGAGGGGCTTCCGGTATACGTGCGCGGCATCGGCGTCGGGCATGAACAGGAGAAGAAGCGTTTTGTCACCCCCAACGACAGCATACATCTTCATATAACGGTGAGCGGCTGCGGCATCGTGACCTGCGACGGAAAACGGAAGATGCTTCCGGTCGGGACGATGATGCTGACCCCGCCCGGGACGCTGCTTGATATCGCCCCCGCGCCGAGCGGCTGGACGGACAACTGGATAGGGATTATCGCAAGGGACAATATAATAACGCGCTTCGGCGGCGGTATCAGGGTTTTCACTCCGGGCGACACGGGGGCGGTCAATCAGCTCTACGACGATATCGGCAGGGAGCTTACGGTTCACACGCTGCGCGGACGTCTGCTTGCCGCCGGGGACGCCTACAAGCTGCTGATGTACGCCCTTTCGGACATAGACGCCTCGAGCGGGATAAGCATTGCCGACAGCAGGCTTGTGTCGACCGCCGCCGGGTTTGTCGAACAACATTTCAGGGAGCACATCGACCTGTCGATGCTCTGCGCGGCGTGCGGGAACGTCAGCCGCCAGTATTTCTGCCGCGTCTTCCGTGAGAGGACAGGCATGAGACCGGTCGAGTACATACTCCACAAGCGCATCGAGTACGCGAAACAGCTTCTCGCCCATACCGATCTCGAGGTCCGCGAGGTGGCGGAGAACTCCGGCTTTGAGAGTGAGTCCTATTTCTTCCGCTGCTGGAAGCGCACCGAAAAGGAGACCCCCGCGGAGTACCGGCGGGGGCATAAGGGGATATTCGTGTAATTCAGATTTTCGCCGCGGTCTCGTTCCAGAACACGTCGAGCTTTCCGATATAACCGGGCTTCCACGGCTTGTTTCTGCCGCAGTAGTGGATTATGCAGGAGTTTTCGCGCACCCAGTCGACGCTCATCTTGCGGCTTGTGAGGAGGCGCAGAGCGAAGAGGCGCTCGGTCATGTTGTAGCGGTACGGGTCGAGCGGCAGGATGTCCTCGCCGTATAGTCCGCTTATTATGTCCTGATCCGGCAGGACGAGCGAGCGGCGGTGCTCCTCTATGAAGTCGTAGACGTCCTCAATCTTCTGTTCCGCGCGGAGCTTCCGGAGGTTCATCAGCATTACCCCGGAGTTTATGTACGGGTCGGACTCGTCCATGTCGAGCCGCTTTTCGTTGACTTTCCGCATCAGCCCCCTGACGTGCGAGGCGGCGGCGAACATATAGCCGTCCATGTCGGTGTTATAAAGCCCGGCGACACTTCGGTTCACGATGAGGTCGGGGTCGAGGTAGAGTACGCGGTCGAGTTTTTCGGGCAGGAGCTTCGCCGCGAATATGCGGTAATAAATCTCGGTCGGGTACCTCGAGGTCGTCGGAGCGTCGGAAAGCGAGTGTATAAGCTCATTGTCAGCGGCATTCACGCGGATGATCTCACCGTTTTCCCCGAGAATCCGTCTCGCGCGGTCGAGCGCCTCGTCCCTCACCGACGTCTCGATGAGATAGACGCTGAAGAACTGTCCGGGCGTGCTGTCGGCGAGCGAGCGGAGCATGACCTCGAGGCAGGGGATATACGCCTCATTCAGTGTTACAAGTATGTTCATGGCGGGTCACACATGGTCAGCCGACTCGATGAAGAGCGGCAGGGGGAACCACGCGGCGGCGAGCGGGTTCGCGCGTCTCGCGGCGCTTGACAGGCTGAAGAAGAACGCTACAGCTTCGAGATGATCGAGCGTCAGGTCGGTGTCTGTGTCAATCGCGGTAATCTCGGGCGCGCCGTTTTTCACGTCTATCCTGAACTTTTCGGTTCCGGCGACGCCGTTCACGGTGACGCTGAGGGTTCCGTCGACAAGCCCGGTTGTCTTCGCCTTGAGCTTCATATACGCGCCGACTACTTTCGCGAAACGGAATATTGTGTAGTTCTGGTCGTTGCCCATGCTGACGCTGTCCGCGATTCGCTCGGCGCGGTTCATGAGGTCGGTCTCACAGAGCGGGAGGGTTATCGTGACGTTCCCGCGTTTCGCTATGTAGTTCCGCACGACGTCGTCGAAATCACTGTTGTCAATGAGCGTCAGCTCGCACAGGTCGCCGATGAAGTATCCGATGAACCTCTCCCCGTCCCGCACCGCGAAGAGCTTTTTCGACCATGAGCGCGCGATATCGAGGAATTCGTCGTCCGGACGCTCGGCGCGGCATATCTTTCCCCGATGGAGGGCTATGATATCGTCGAGGAGCGGGTCGTTCTCGCCGACCTCATGAAAATCGAGTTCACGAAGCTGGGAACCGCCGAAGCAGTGACGTATCGATGTTCCGGTTATATAGTATTTAGCCACCGGAGAGGCGGACTCATACGAGAAATACGCGTACCTCTGGCGCAGCCCCCCGAGGTCGGACATATCGGCGCCGGACGCGATCATCTCGTCGACAGCCGTGCGAAGGAGCTCGCGCATATATCCTTTCGAGCGCGAGTACGGGTGGACGGCGACGTTCCCGATTCCCCACGACACGAGCTTTTCGCCCATGACGTCGAATGTGCGCGGGAACACGCCGATCGCGGACTTGAGCTTGCCGTCGACCGTTATGACGTAGTTGTTCTCGCAGGGATGGTATCCGGGTTTGTAGAGTTTCGGCAGGAGCTTCGGGAAGCCCTCGCTCGCGCCGTTCATTCCGAAGACGTAGTTTATGAAGTCGATGTAGTCGTCGAACATATCCGCGCTCCCGCGACCCTTGTATATTACAGGTTCAGACATGGTATTCTTCTCGCTTTCTTTTGTTTGGACGGCTTTTCAGACGCCTGTATATGCACATTATAGCATAACATTCCGCTCGCGTCAAGGGGTTCACGAAAACTTAACGCCGCGCGTTTTACGGCGTGACATGACGTTCATTTATTGTAGTATGTTCAGCCGTCAAATATTCACAGACAACCGATTCCGGATGCGTTAAAATTATAACTTTGTTCACTACATTCCGCGCCGGATGTGGTATAATAAATGGTGAGAAAATTACGCTGTAAGGAATGATAAGTTTGCATATAACGAGCGGAGACATAGCGGCGCTGATACGGAGCCTGTCGAAAACGGCGGGGAAGCCGCACTTCACGTCCGCCGTGATAGCCGCCGCCGGGAGCGGCACGAGAATGGGAAGCGGACAGACGAAGCAGACGATGGAGCTCTGCGGAATGCCGGTGATAGCGCGCACGCTGCTCGCCTTTGAGAGGTGCGGTGAGATAAACGAGATAGTGGTCGCCGCGAGGGCGGACGAGATCCCCATGTACGAGACTTTGAAGAAAAGCCTCAATATAAATAAGCTCACCGCCGTGGTTGAGGGCGGGGACACGAGACAGGAATCGGTTCTGCGCGGGTTTGAGAAAATATCCGATAAGGCGGAGTTCGTCGCGATACACGACGGCGCGAGATGCCTTGTGACGCCGGAGATAATATCGTCTGTCGCGAGGGAGGCGTACAACTGGGGCGCCGCGACCGCCGCGTCCCACGCGAGCGATACGGTCAAGCGCGCGGATTTCAGGGGGTTCATCGAGGAGACGGTCGACCGCTCGTCGCTCTGGCTCGCCTCTACGCCGCAGATATTTAAGGCTGACCTGTACCGCGCCGCCGCTTACACGGCAAAGGCGGATGGCTTTTCCGCGACCGACGACAATATGCTCGCCGAGCGCGTCGGCTTCCCTGTGAGGCTCGTCGACTGCGGAACCGACAACATCAAGATAACGACGCCCGCCGATCTCGCCATAGCCGAGGTCATACTGCGCAGAACCGAGAAGAACGGCAGATAAAAAGCCGCCGCGGGCTTTTCCACGGCGGATGGGGGCGCTGAGGTCAGAACTCTTCGCGCTCGTTTTCTCCGGACTCGATGTTGTCGGTGTTCTCGGAGTGGTTCTTGTGGCAGTTCTGTGCCTGCTGATTGCTCTGATAGCCGCTTGCGCGGTTGGTGTTCTGGTTCTGCGCTTTGTTCTGATTCTTGTTCTGATTCTGGTTCTTCTCGTTTTTCATTGTGTAAACGCTCCTTGGTTTTATCTGATCGCGGGGAATGATCGTTTTCCGACCGCGAGAAAAGTATTGCCGGAAACGGGAGAATTATTCATGTGACCGAAAGGGAAAGGTTAGCGCTTTGTACGAAGAAAAGACATACTACGACGATAGAATCATACTTGTGAGAAATTTCCATCCGGATGACTCGGAGATCATCTGCGCCGGGGAGGTCGCTCAGGGGTGGGATCAGACGATAGATAAATACATAGACCGCCTGAGGGATCGCGATGAGGGAAAATGTATCTCGCTCGCCGCGGAGTATCAGGGAAACATCGCCGGATACATAAACGTGTATCCGGACGCGCGGTCCGGGGCTTTCGCCGGACGGGGACTGCCGGAGATAGTCGATTTCGGCGTTCTCGAAAAGTACAGGCGGCACGGTGTCGGAAAAGCTCTGATGGACGTCGCGGAGGATATCGCGAAGAAATACGCCGATACGGTATATCTCGGCGTCGGGCTGCACTCCGGATACGGGTCCGCGCAGAGAATGTACGTGAAAAGAGGATATATTCCCGACGGCTCGGGAGTATGGTACAGGGACCGCCCGGCGGAGCCATACGGCGTTTACCCGAACGACGACGAGCTCGTAATATATATGTCAAAGAAACTTGTCTGATATACTATTGAAAGGACTTGAGCAAAATGGAGCTTTACCCGATGAAACTGCGTCCCGCCGTAAAAGAGATAATCTGGGGCGGGGATAAGCTGAAAAAAGAATACCACAAGACCGCGCCGTTCGCGAATATCGCGGAGAGCTGGGAGCTGACCGTCAGACCGGACGGCATGAACGTCATAGATAACGGCGTATATGAGGACATGACCCTCGGGGACTACCTTGAAAAGGGCGGATATAAACTTATAGGAAAGAACTATGACGCCGACCGTTTCCCGCTTCTCATAAAGTTCATCGACGCGAGGGACAAGCTGTCGATACAGGTTCACCCGTCCGACGTCTACGCGCTGAGGAACGAGGGCGAGTTCGGGAAGACCGAGATGTGGTACATAGTCGAGGCGGACGAGGGCGCGGAGCTCGTTTTCGGTCTGAAGGAGGACTGCACGCGTGAGGAGTTCGAGCGCGCCGTCGCTGAGCACAGGATAGGGGAAACTCTGCGGTATGTGAAGGTCCACGCGGGAGAGGTGTATTTCATCCCGTCCGGGCTTGTCCACGCGATCGGCGCGGGCATACTCATCTGCGAGATACAGCAGAACTCGAACATAACCTATCGCGTCTTTGACTACGACCGCCCCGGAAAGGACGGCAAGCCGCGCGAGCTGCACGTCGAGAAGGCAAAGAAAGTCATAGTGAACTACACGCCGGAAGAGATAGAAAAGCTGCGTTTCTCGAAAACTGACAAGCGCGAGCCGGACCTTCTCGCCGCCTGCGACAAGTTCACCGTCAGAAAATACGACATAAGTAGTGAAAAACATATAAGCGTCGGTGAGGACAGCTTCGCGTCGCTGACCTTTACGGACGGAGAGGGAATCATCCGCGCGGACGGTAAGGATTATCCGTTTGTCAAGGGCGACACCTACTATCTGCCCGCGGGGCTCGGGGACGTGACGATTATGTCGGATAACGCCGTCTGCGTACGCGCCGGACTGTAAAACAAACGAAAAATCGGGGAGACCGCCATTTGTCCGGCAGTCTCCCCTTTGCTATTCTATACGAGCCGGGTTCATACGGTTCCGGTCACGGTGAGCACCGCGACGCCCGGGGTGACGGCGTATTCCCCGGTCTCCGCGTTCTGCGTGAAGGACGCCGCGGGGACGGTTATCCTTCCGGGCACAGTCGCGAAAGCTCCGGTCGTCTCGTCGTACGTGTAGTCGGTCGTCAGGGCAAGGGCGGTTCCGTCGAGGGTCACGGATATATTGTCAAGAACCGGGTCGAAGGTGTCGGAGACGGTTATTCCGTCCGCCGCGACCGCCGCAATATTGCCGCTGTTCTGTATGACGAACGTATATGTCACCTGTCCGTTCTCGACAACTGTCGACGGGCATATCGCCTTGCTGATCGTGAGCCTCGGCTCGGCGGACGCGTTCACGGTCGCGGTGACGGTTATCGGCGTGATTCCGCCTCCGGAAATCTCCGCGGTGTTCAGGATATCGCTTTCCGCCGCGAGCGGAGCCGTGCCGTTCACTCTCGCCTCGTAGATTATGACCGCGTTTCCTCCCGCCGGAACGCTGATTCCGGTGACGGTCATCGGAGGACCCGCGGTGACCGCCGGCGCCGTCTGCTCGGTTCCGCCGATATAGTAGTGGATTGAGCCGTCAACATAGTCGAGCGGTACAAACGTCGATGTCCCGACCGTGTAGCTCCCGAGGTCGTCTGTGATTGTGAGACCGGTGTACCCGGTCGCGCCGGAGTTGACAACGCTGATGATGTAGGTGATCTTGCCGCCCGGCTCGTAGGTGTCGGTCACGGCTGTCTTTGACGCCGAGAGAACCTCGACGAGCTCTCCGGTGACGACGTTCGAGGTCGTGGTGCCGCGGTTGTAGGACAGGGTCGCCTGATTTGTGAATGCTGCCATGCTTCTTTTCCTCCGTGATATCTGCCGTCGTCTCTGACGGCGTATTCGCGGCTTTTTTTCGCCGCATTCAAGTATATGACGGCGTGTCGAAATATGTCCGGGGCGTAACCGGGAGTATTCCGCGAAGCGGCGTGAGAGCGGCTTTCCGGAAAGGATATTCGCTGTGTCCGCGCGCGAAAGGACGGCAAAATAAAAAATCAGGGGCTGTCGCCTCGGCGGCAGCCTCCTGTTATACGCTTGTCCGATCAGTCCTCGATAGCGGCTTTCTTTTCGCAAGCCTTTCTGAACTGCGCGACGTCGAATTTCGGCACTCTTTCGTAGGTGTAGAGACCGTTTACTTCCTGTTCGATATCATAGAGCTGGGTGTAGCAGAAGCCCATGATCAGCGGGTTGTCGAGAAGCACGTGGGTCAGGCGCGTGAAGCGGGTGACGAATTCCTCCTCGCCCTCGGGGTTCTTGCCGTAGCCCCAGCCGTCGGTTCCGTCGGTCTTCCAGCCGATTCCGCCGTACTCGCTGACGAACACCGGCTCGCCCTTCCACTTCTGGGTCTTGTCCGGAACTCTCGTCGAGATCCAGTCGAAGAGCTCGCCGTCGGAGAGCTTCTCGTAGTGCTTTCTGAAGCTGTCGGGATCCTGATCGTAGTCGTGCACGTCGTAGATGTCGGTCACGAAGTGGTATCCGCCGCTCGTGTCGATGACGGGGCGGGTGGGGTCGTACATCTTTGTCATGTTGTAGATAGTCGAGAGGAGAGTGTTCGTCCCGTCCTTCTGCATATACGACCAGGTCTCGTTGAACGGGCACCAGCCGATGACCGACGGGTGATTGAAGTCGCGCGCGACGACCTCCATCCACTCGTTGAGGTATATCTCGGTCGCCTGAGCCGCGCCGCAGTCGAAGCCCCAGTTGCCCATCTCGTCCCAGACCATGTATCCGTGCTTGTCGGCGTAGTAGAGGAATCTCGCCTCGAAGACCTTCTGATGAAGTCTCGCGCCGTTGAAGCCGCACGCCATCGAGAGCCCGATGTCCTTTTCGAGGTCTGCGTCGGTCGGAGCCGTGTAAACGCCGTCCGGATAGAAGCCCTGATCAAGCACGAGGCGCTGGAACACCGACCTGCCGTTAAGTCTGAACTTCATGCCGTCGAGAGCGACGCTTCTGAGACCGAAGTAGCTCTTTACCGTGTCGCCGCCGAAGGTCAGGACGAGGTCGTACAGTCCGCCCTTTCCGAGCTCCCAGAGGTGCTTTTCGGTGAGCTTTATCGTCGCGGTGAAGCCGCCGCCGACGCAGTCGACCTCGGTCGATCCGGTCGGAGCGCCCTCAAAGGAGGACGCGATCGTGAGCTTTCCCTTTCCGACAGTCTCGCCGATGATTGTGAGGGTTCCGGCACTCACGTCGGTGAAGTATTTCGCGTATTTTATGTATTCCTTCGGGAGGAACTCGAGCCAGACCGTCTGCCAGATTCCGGTCGTTCTCGTGTAGTCGCATCCGGCGGAGGCGAACTGACCGGACTGCTTGCCGCGCGGCTGTCTGCCGCTTCTTATGTCGTCGAGAGCCCAGACGAAGACGGTATTGTCGCCTTCCCTGACAAGCTTCGTGATATCAAGCGCGAAGGACGAGAAGCCGCCGAGGTGCGTCCCCGCGAGCTCGCCGTTTATGTAGACATACGCCTTGTAGTCGACGGCGCCGAAGTGCAGGAATATTCTTCCGTCAAGGCGTTCCTTCGATATCTCAAAGTGCCGGCGGTAGCAGACGGCGTCCATGAAGTCCTTGTACTCAATCCCGGAGAGCCTGCTCTCGGGGCAGAACGGAACGAGTATTTCGAGCGGGAGCTTTTCCTCGCTCTTGTAAAGTCCGCGGTCACGCGCGGAGCGGCCGTGATCGAAGGCGAACTCCCATGTTCCGTTGAGGTTCTCCCACGAGGAGCGCTCCCATATAGGCTCCGGATGCTCGGGGCGGGGTATCTGATTGTTCAGCATTGAAATATTTCCTTTCAGAAAACCGGAAAATTTACATTCCCGGTGTTTATATAAGTATATTATACTGCTATAATATTATCATGTAAATAGATAAAACAGGCAAAGAGGTTAAGAAAACAAGCATGAGAGAGGATATATACTATGTAGGAAGCCCGAGCGGAGACGCGCCGTTCAGGATATGTATCGCCGGGATATCCTACTGTGACGGAAGCTACCGCATAAGACGGACTGACTCTGACGTCATGAGCATCGAATACATCTACGACGGCTCCGGAACGGTCGAGTACGAGGGAAACACCTACCACCCGGAAAAGGACGACGTCTACATGGTCCTCCCGGGAAGGGCGCAGGTTTACTATTCCGACGAGAAAACGCCGTGGAAGAAAATATGGTTCAACGCCTCCGGGACTCTCATCTATGCCCTGACCGACGCCTACGGACTCACGGACACCTGCCTCTTCCGCGCGACGGGGGCGGCGAAGTATTTCGAGCGGATGGTGGAGCTCTGCGCCTCGGGGCTTCCAGCCGATACCGTAAACGACCGCGGCGCCGTCATATTTCACGAGCTGCTGACGTTTCTGAGGAACAGCGGAGGCGAGCCGGACGCGGGCATCGACCCCGACGCCGCCAGAATGAAGGAATAT
>ERZ808245.1105-NODE-1105-length-11528-cov-8.403905_pt1 | contig 11528 bp, 5 predicted proteins | sample MGYA00521243_ERZ808245 | MGnify/ENA primary metagenome ERZ808245 (study PRJEB31516, sample SAMN03275576) | gut metagenome | biome: mammalia-associated habitat; material: feces | host: Papio cynocephalus | place: Kenya | collected 2012-07-07 ... | reverse complement strand
ATTCGGAGTCACTGGGCTTTCAGGTTCATCCGAGCCATTGCTAGAACTACAGCTACCCAATAAAAAGAGAAGCGTGCTGAGAGCCAATAAGTTAGCCATCCCTGTTTTCTTTTGCATTTGTTTCATTCTTACCTAGTTTTATCGGTTTATGATTGAGTTTCAACTGCAAAGTAACTGATTTTCAGTAAAACAAGATACAAACATCGTCCAAAATATCGTAAACCTATAAGATTTTCCTAAAAAACCTTGGAAGCAAAAAGGAAAAAGCGTATCTTTGCAGATATTTTTAAACATAGAATAATATGGCAACACCAATTAGAGTTATCCCTACCCTCCAAGGAGAGGAAGCAAGAAAGTTTATAGAACAAGCCGAATGGGTAGAAGCCCATCCTGGCATGGGAGGAGAAAAAGTAAGCAAGGAAGATATACAACTCCTTCGAAATTATTTACGTGAACAGAACTTGGCATGACATATCGCGAGTTTTTGGGCATGTGCGATTTAGTTATCATTGATGCCAAAAGACTCGAAGCCAAATGCATAAGATTGCCATTAAACACTCGCCTAATATATTATGACCTACTGTCCTTGCCTGATGAAATCAACACAGTTAAATCACAAACTCTATCATAAACATAAATCGCCCGATAGTTGCTACATCGAATAGCACTATCGGGCGATTTTTATTATATATTATCTAGACTAATCCTTATTGCTCAGCAGCCACATTTGGCTTCATAGACCAGTAAGGATTCTGATACCGTAGGAAATCAGCGTATGTCTTATAATTAGGGCAAACCTTATGCAAAGGTTAGGTTCACAACAAATTCTACATACTTTGAAGGATCCTTCTTGCTAGCAAGAACGCAATGAACCTTATTAGTTGTACCTGATGCAACACCTGGATAACGTCCAATATTCAAACTACCATCTACAGCTTGCACAAAATACTGACAGCCATCACCCCAATTCTGGACAGTACCATCCTTCGTACACCAGAAGCCTATAACACCTGCATCAGTATTGTACTCTGCAGTAGTATTCCAAGTCCCATCTGCATTATACATATATAAAGCAATATCATTTTCTTGCTTTGCGACTGCATCATTAAGTTGTTTGACAGTTAGCCCTAAGCAAGATGCAATAGCATTCTCATAATCAGAATATTTCACTGAATATGTATTGTAATCACCCTCAGGAATCGTGACATTAGCCATAATCAAAGAAGGATCAGAGACCATAATTGTAAAATTGAATCTTACATAGTCATCATAATCCTTGCCATTATTGATGGCAAATCCTACATTAGCAGAAAGCGAAACACCTGCCTCTGAATTTACAGGAACATCAACTACCAAGCTTTTCTTTTCCTTGTCTAATTCTATGCTTGCAACTTGAGAATCTTGACCGCATATTAATCCGCTTGCATCATAATACCAACCCAAAGTTCCTTTAGTTGGGGCAGTTTTGTCCCACTTACCACGAGCCGTATTGATATTATAGAAAACAACCTTTCCACTCTCGACAGCAGCCATCAATTCATCAACTGTCATTCCAAGTTTACTTTTGATTGTCTCCGCATAATCATTTAAGCTAATGGTCTTAGCCTCCACATGCCCTTTACGGAATTCAGCGGTATATGCGATTGTTGCAGAAGCATCTGTACGTAGATATGGACTTTCATTTTCTCCATACACATGCTTCTCTGTAGCATCCATAGGGTCGTCGCTGCATGAACCAAATGCCAAGGTCATACAAGCTAACATTGTATATAAAAATATCTTTTTCATATTATATTCATATTTTTGTTTATACTTAATCACTGATTACTATCAGCATAACCAGGATTCTGATGCAACTTAGGGTTACCGTCAAGAGCAGATTTCGGAATAGGGAAGATGTCCTTATGGCGATCTGTCTTATCAGGATTAGCGTCCTTACAGAACCAAGACTTACCATTATACACATTCTCCTTAGAACCCTTGATATGGAAACGAATCAAGTCTTGACGACGGTGATGCTCAGCCACAAACTCCCAAGCTAATTCATCGAGCAAACCACCGAGTTCTATGTCTTGACCACCTTCATTGGTGATAATCCATTTGTCGGCTTCCCCCATTTTACCTTGGTTTTCACGATGTCCATATGCATATACACTTCCACCCTTGAGCTTCTCTACAGTTACTTTTGCCTTCTCAGGGTTATTCAAGAAGTCACGTTCACGTACCTTTGTAACCAAATCGGCAGCATCTTGCTCTGTCTCACCATTGTATCCACCAAGACGCAATAAGCACTCTGCCTTCATCATATAGGCATCTGCTAAGCGGAAGAACGGAACATCATCGTAAGAAGAACCATACTCACCACCCTTGATTTCATATTTCACCAATCGATAGCTTTCGAAAGGATAGCATCCAGGGTTGTCGATACTGTGCAACTCCTTGGTATAAATCAAAGGTTCACCATCTGAATAGATAGGAGCACCAGACTTATCATACTGCTGACCACCTATCCAACAATCCGTATAGCGAGAGTCATCCTTATCATAAGTATCCAGGAACTGTGGCATTACAGCTGCACCACCAGTTGCCCATCCATCAAAGCCCCAAGTAGCCTTACCAGCTACATGCATCCACATGTTAGCCATGTAGTTACCAGAAGCATACTTATTCTCAAATGGAATACCAAAGATGATTTCCGGAGAGCCTGAAATATCATCCATGAAATTCGCAGAATATGCTGATGCCAAAGAGAAAGGACCTTCCATTACCTTATTCAACTCATCAATACACTTACCGTACCAACTATTGTCGGAATCATCTTGGAACCAAGCATTATGATTCAAATACATCTTGGCAAGAATCATGTGGATAGCATACTTGTTAAGTTTTCCCATCTCAATGGTCGTACCACAATCATCAGCAATCTCATTCAACTCACTCACCAAGAAATCAAATGTCTCTTGTGGAGTAGCTTGCTCTGGCAACCATCCATTAGGATGCTCAAACTCAGTATCCAATGGAATGTTGCGGAATAAATCGAAGAGAATATAGTAGTACAAGGCACGATAGCCTCTTAACTGAGCCACCAGCTTCGGGTTCTCTTGAATCTGCTGATAACCCAACAACTTGTTACAAGCATTTATACCTGCATAGTTACGATTCCAAGTATCTCTAAAATGAGCGATTTGAGAATGGAACTCATGCTTGTGCATAGATACATATAGGTCACCCCAACCTATGCCAATACGATAAGGGATACACCAAACATCAGATGATTGGTCCATCATGTCTGCATAGCTATACCATCCCCAATATACGTCGCGCAAACTACTATATACAGGACCAAACATCGCCATGATTTCCTCGTTGGTAAACTCATGGTTCTCGGTAGCAATCGTATCATACAAATGCTCATCCAAGTTAGTACAACTAGTAGTAGCCAATCCAGCCACACCCAACATTGTACCATATAATATATTACGAAATTTTGTTTTCATATCAACAATGCTTTAATATGTTAGAAAGTAAGATTGACTCCCAATGTGAAAGAACGAATAGAAGGATATTTATCTCGCCAATCAATACCAGAAGCCTGTACATCACTATTAGATAGCTCTGGATCCAGGCCTTTATAACCTGTGATTGTAAACAGGTTAGTACCAGAGAGATATACACGAGCAACCTTTACATATTTGTTTTCCTTGAGAGGTACATTATATGCCAATGTAGCACTACTCAGCTTCAAGAAATCACCATTCTCCAAATAGTAGCTAACAAAAGTTTGCTTCTGTGCTGAAGACAACTTATACCCACATCCGTATGGTTCATCATTTGCAGACTTCAATCTATTATAAGCAATAGAATTGTTCTCATAAAAACAACGAGCCTCATTCAGTATCTTAAAGCCAAACTGGCCTGTGAACTGCATAGAGAGATCAAAATTCTTGTAGCGGAAAGTATTAGTCCATCCCATATACACCTTAGGAAGAGCATTGCCTAAATACTGGCGATACTTGTCATTCGAAAGCATATTGTCCTTAAACTCCTCAGCTTCTCCTGTCTCTACATTTTCTATCATCCATAAGCCATTTTCTGAAACGCCTACAGATTTCATTCCATAGAAATTACCCACAGATTTACCTACTTCCAAACGCTGAGTTGACATCGTAATAGGCTCTCCCAAATTAGCTAGATCATGCTGATTGGCGGTTTCATAGAGATCATTTGACAAGCTCAACAATTTATTAGTGTTGTGAGACATTGTAACAGTTGTTTTATACTCAAAGTCTTTTGTTCTCACAGGCACGCCCGTTATTGAGACCTCAATACCTTGGTTACGCATCTTACCCACATTAGCCAGTGTAGAGCTATAATAATTTGGAGGTGTTGGCACATCATACCACCAAAGCATATCACGTGTTGTCTTGTGATAAACGTCTATAGTTCCGCTCAATCGCTCGCCCAAGACACTCCAATCAAGGCCTACATTAAACTCGGTGGATTTCTCCCATTTCAATTCTGGGTTAGGGTTAGAGTTTACTATCAAGCCAAGATTCCATTTATTATTATCATAGTAATATGTAGGATTAACACTACTGCTACCATAAGTCCAACGAGTCAAAGACTGGTATGGATCGTTAGGGATTACACCCGTAACACCAAAGCCACCACGAAGTTTCAAATTGTCTATCCACTTCACATTCTTCATAAATTTCTCGTTGCTAATAGTCCATCCAAGAGAAGCGGATGGGAAAGTACCCCACTTATGATTGGCACCAAACTTAGATGATCCTTCATGACGAATACTGACAAGTACATTGTATCGATCAGCATAACCATAACTGATACGACCAAAGAAACCGATCAACTTAGACTCGCTCTTGTAACTATTCAAACCTGCCTTACCATTTTTCAATGCTGCACCAATGTACATATTGTTATACTCAAACATGTCGGTAGGGAAATCATAGTTGCTTCCACTGAAGCCATACCATACATCCTTCTGATAGCTATAACCAGCCATTGCATTGAAGCGATGCTCACCAAACTGATGATTGAAATTACTAGTCAGCTCAAAATTGTCAGTCTGACCTGTAGCATAGTTTTGTGAAGCATAACCAGTATGATTTTCGGAAGCCTGGCTATAATATTTAGATGTATAATACGTCTGGTCATGATTATTGTAACGATCCGTAGAGAACATCGCCTTCGTCTGCCATCCCTTTATTGGTTCTACTGTAGCAGAAGCTGTAAGACGAGTTGTCTCTGTCTTATACTGTCCCTTATGCTCTTTAATGATACCTAACGGATTGTAGTAATAATTGACCGCAAAATTCTCATAGTAACTACCATCAGTATTATAAATTGGTTCAGTAGGGTTACGGATGATAGCCTGACGATACAACATCTGTCCAGCTGCATCAATAGGACCATTTTCATGCCACGTCTTCAGAAGATTCACTTGCAACTTCACCAAGTCATTAAGCATCCAATGGCTTAAGTCGAAGCTCGCCTTCATATTTTCATTATAAGTATCCAAGAACACACCCTCATCCTTGCGATAAGTCAAATCTGCAGAATAAGAAGTAGTCTTGTTACCACCATGAATCAAGACATTATGGTTGTGGCTAAATGCTGTACGAGTTATTGCATCCAACCAATCTGTATCATATCCTTTATCCGTGAAATCAGTCTTTCCTTCACGAATATCAGAACCATCCATAAAATCGAGTGTCTTGCTAAATCCTGCCAAAGAAGCGTATCCTGAGTAGTTTACCTCTGTCTTTGACTCACGCTGCCCACCCTTGGTTGTAATGATGATAACACCATTAGCACCACGTGTACCATAGATTGCTGCAGCAGAAGCATCCTTTAAGACATCAATACTTGCAATATTTTCAGGAGCGACAGTACTCAAGGATCCCTCGATACCATCAACAAGAACCAATGGAGTATTACTACCGTTCAAAGAAATCACACCACGAAGACGGATGGTTGACTCTGCATTTGGATCACCACTACCATTGGCTATTGTCAAACCAGCAACCTTGCCCTTAATTAATTCAGCGGCATCCTTTACCTTACCTGTTGTAAAGTCTTCAGCTTTAATGCTAGTAATAGCAGAGGTAATATCTCCCTTCTTCTGTGTACCATAACCGATGACAACAACTTCATTCAGGGCTTTTAGGTCTTCCTGCAAAGTTACATCACCACCTTTGGACTCTTTATTAACATATCCTATATAAGAGATTGTTAAGGTGGCACCACGCTTTACCTTCAAGGTATAGTTACCATCAAGATCGGTAACTGTACCATTTTTGGTGTTGCCTTTTTCCACAACACTTGCACCAATGATAGGTTCACCATTGGCATCTTTTACCACGCCCTTAACAGTGACTTCGCTCTGCTGAACGTTTTCCACCTTAGGGCTTGATGAGGTCTCACTTGCTGCGAAGATAGGACTTGCCCCCCCACATGCAAGGACCAAACACGCGATGGCTTTCACATAAGCTTGGCTATGCACAAAGCCTAAAATGTTTTGTGTCTGTCTCATTTTTATTATTCGTTAGGGTTATTAATGTTTTTAAATTACGGTTGCAAAGTAACACATTTTTTAAGAATATCGCTTGTTTTTTTGTCCAAAACAGTGCAAAAATCGTCCAAATCGGGCTATCTGGACGATTTTTGCAAGATATTATAGGATTTTATCCTATTGCTTCATCGCCTTCTTCAGTTTATCCACCGCCGCATTGATCATGTCGTGGGTACCACTGCCGTCAGTCACATACTTCTGGACCATTCGGGCATAACCGATGGCTTCCTTCAGTTCTGCACTGGTGTTTTCGTCTGGCCATCCAGCTCTTCTCAACAAACCAGAAAGCTGACGGAGGTCTTCCATCTCGGCCAAGTTGCCTGGACGCATCGTATTGATGGCTCTGTTCAAGATGGCAGTGTTGCCTTCCAACTCATCCTGGGTTACCTTCTTCTTGCCCTTGGCTATCAACTCTTGTGCCTGACTCATCGCCTTGAGCATTCGCTCGTAGCCATTTGGAGCCCATGGCGCATACTCAGGAACCTTCTGCGAGAGGGCATTCCATTCCTCTTGGTCTGCCTTACGCTGTTGGGCTAAGTTCAACAAGGAGTTTAGCTCGGTGAAATCCACCTTGGCATTCTTCTTACCCTTCTTGCTCTGGGCATCCGTCTGGTTGATGCGATAATAGTGGGTACTATTGGCATTGCGATAATAGTCTGGCTGGAATTCCTTGCCATCCATCTTCAATGTAAGAAGATTGGCTCCAGCTCCAGTTGTCACACCATTGCTTTCTCCCACAGTAACCTTGCTCAACTTCGAGTCAATGTTCAGCGTTGCCTGGTTCCAGGTCTGTGCGCCAGTGCCCGCCATCACCAACGGTCCATACATCAAGGCTCCCACCCAGGAGGTCTTCAATGGGGTTCCGTCGAGGCTCGCCACATCGCTAGAGAGCTTGTCGGCACCATACTCGATGTGCTTACTGAATGGCATGTCGATTTCGATGACATCGCCTGTCTTCCAGTGCTTTTGGTCTAGCTCTACATAGCTGCTTGGCTGAGGATTCTTAGCTACCTCTTTTCCATTCACCTTCACCACAAAACCTTGGGTTGCCCAGTAAGGCACACGAAGTTTTAAGGTGAAATCGCCCTCGCCTTCGGCTATTTTGAGGGTGGAATGCTGTGCTGGCCATTGGCAATCCTGCTTCAGGGTAACCCCCTTTTCCTTCCAGTGGAGGGTGGTTGGCATATAGAGACCTACCCAGAGCGTATGCTCGTTGGCAAAGTAAGCCGACTGCTGATACTTGGTATGATTCTCCGAACCCGTTCCACCGCAACAAGTGCTCTGTGGGGTCTCGTTGCCGAATGGCTTGGTGGCATTCAAACCTACCGCATACTGGTAGGTGGTCTCATACTTGTCAGGATTGAGCGAGCCGATAATCTGATTGTACAAGGTACGCTCGATGTAGTCGAGATACTGGGCATTGTCTGGATTATAGCAGTTCAAATCCTTGGTGAGCTTCAAGAGGTTATAGGCACAACAGGTCTCGTTGATGTCTGGATTTGCCTCCGACTCTCCTTCTTGCTGACCATTGGTTGCCATGCTCAGAATCTGGGTGTAAGGCTGGCGGAACATCTCGCCATTTCCTACGCCACCCATCGCATACATATATCTGCCCTGCACCAAGCTCCAGAAGTTTTGCGCCAAATTATAGTAATAAGGCTTGTGATTGCTCTTGTAGCTTCGCAACGCTCCGATAATCATCGGGATATGCTGGTTGGCATGGCGAGTACGGATGTCGTCGATGTTCTTGCTCAGTGGGTCGAAGAACTTAGGGGCATCAAAACAGTTGGCTGCCTCGATGAGCTTTGCCTTCTCCTCTGGATTGGAAACCATCTCTGAGAGACGAGAGAGTGATTCACTCATACCTCCCACCTCGCCGGCGATGTACATATCCCACATCTCATAACGGTTGCCTGGCTTGCTGCGACGCTCGTCCTGGGTTCCGTCTTCCTTCACGTATGTGCGATAGTGCATACGGTTCCACACCCAGAGTCCCATGTCCTTGGCTATCAAGAGCGCCTTGTCGCAGATTTCCTTATCATCGAAGTAGGTGGCGATGTCGATGAGACCCGCCAACTGCTTGTGTACACTATAATAAGGTGCCCAAACCCAGTCGCTGTTGTTATAAGCTCGATACATCTCGATAAGGGCGCAATGCTGGGCAGGAATGGCATTGATATAGCCATAACCATATTTCTCAGGATGCTTCTTGTACTCATCGAAAGCAGCCCAAGTGCCCTTCATTTCTCTGAGTTCTGCCTCAGGGGCGAAGTCACGAGCCTCCCAATTGCGCTTCAAGTCCTTGTTATATACGAAGGTCATCTCTTGATACTGGCGCAACTCATTCACCATGCGGGTGATGTTCTTGCGAAGGATGGCTTTCTGCGCTGGGTCGGTAGCCACGGCGTACGCCTGGGCGATGGCCGACATATAGTGACCGGAACCATGTCCCTTGAGCTTGGTGTCGGGTGAGTCCCAGCCATCGCTCTTGGTATAGCCTTCTGTGCTAAGTCCGTAAGTATCACGATAGTTATAGAGCTGCTGGGTGACATCCCAGGAGCAAATCTCCCGGATAGCCTCATCACGGTTGTGGGTCAGGCGATTGTCGCCATCCACGGTAACGTCGGCTAAAGAGAATGTATGCGCCACCTCCTGCTGAGGGGTCTGGTAGCCTCCAGCCACCACCTTCACTTGTGCCTTGATGGGATAGCCATTGTCGGTCGATTCGTCGCCAATGACAAAGCCTCCCACCTCATATTGGCTGCCAACGGCATGCTTCTGCACGTCAGCCTCGGCTTGCTCATCGGCTAGAGGACTGTTGGACCAGCGCACTTGGCGATACTCGGAATAACCATCCGAGTAGGTCACCCATACGAGATTAGGAAGTCTTGGAGCTGTGCCCTCTGGACAATCCACCGCTACCGCAGCCACCTTGGAGATGGTGCGATAGACAGTGGCTGCCGTTGCCATACCTGGCAAACAAGCTACTCCTATTAATAATGTGAACTGCTTTGAATTCATTTTTCGCTAGGTTTAAATGTTTTACACCTTATTTATTATTTTCGACTGCAAAATAACTGAAAAAAATGGAGCTTGTCCGAAATTATCGTCCACAAAGATAAAATTATCGTCCCATTGGACTGTTTTGGGACGATTTTTTCATCATTTTGTACTTTATTGGCATTACTCCATCAAATCTCTTTGTAAATTTGCAGCAGCTTTGGCAAAGCTTATTGCTCTACGAGTGAAACAAAACAGACAATAATAAACAAAAACGATAATAAACCTAGAAGAATATGGTCAAAAAACTACTTTTCATCGCCACCTTATTATATATAGGGGCACCGGTATCGGCAGAGAACTATCAGGTGAAGTCACCCGATGGTAAGATTGTCGCCGAACTCAACACCGACAAGAATCTCTCTCTAAAATTTAAACATAATGGCTCCATACTTTTGCAGGAGTCTTCAATAGGTATTAGGCTGACTGACGGAATGGACATCGGTAAGAACCCAAAGGTTGCCAGCAAAAAACTGACCAACCACAAGGAGACCATCGATGCTCCATTCTATCGCCAGCAAAGTTTTACCACGGCTTACCAGGAACTGAACCTGAAACTGAAGAATGGTTTCGGCATCATCCTCAGAGCCTACGACGAGGGAGTAGCTTATCGTTTTTATACCTCGCGCAACGGCAAGACCGTCATCCTTGGCGAGACAGCGGAATACCAATTCGGCAAAGACAAGAAGACCTGGTTACCATACACCACGACACCCGAAAAGCCATTTGCCATGGCTTTCCAAAATATCTACGACGAGACTCGCCTAGACAGTGCCCAGCAGACACTCGCCTTCCTGCCAGCCACCATCGACTGTGGCAACGCCAAGGTCACCATCCTTGAGAGCGACCTACAGAGTTACCCTGGCATGTGGCTGCAAGCCAACGGCACGGAGAAAGACAAAGAGAACGGTACCCTGAGAGCCGTCTTCGCCCCTTATCCCAAGAAAATGGCTTACTATCCTTGGCGACACATGACCCACGTGGCAGAAACCAACGACTTCATCGCCACCAGCACGGGCAAGCGCACCTATCCTTGGCGTGTCTTCGCCATCACTGAGCACGACACCGAGATGCCAACCAACAACCTGGTATATGCCCTCGCCTCACCCAACAAGATAGGCGATACTTCCTGGATTAAACCAGGCAAGGTAGCTTGGGACTGGTGGAACGACTGGAACCTGAAGGGGGTTGACTTCAAGGCAGGCATCAATTTCGAAACTTACAAATATTACATAGACTTTGCCCACAACCACGGACTGGAGTACATCGTATTGGACGAGGGATGGTACAACTCCAAGGAGGGAAGCATCCTGAAGCCAATCGATGAAATCCAATTGCCTAAGCTCATCGAATACAGCAAAAGCAAGGGCGTAGGCATCGTGCTTTGGGCAGTGTTCAATGTGATGGACGAGAACTTGGAGACCATCTGCAAGACCTATGCCGACATGGGCATCAAGGGATTCAAGGTAGATTTCATGGACCGCGACGACCAGACCGCAGCCGAAATGGTGGAACGTCTCGCCGCTTGCACCGCCAAGCACCACCTGATGCTCGACCTGCACGGCATCTACAAGCCGATGGGATTGAACCGCACCTATCCTAACATCCTCAATTATGAGAGCGTGTTTGGCATGGAGGAATGCCGATGGACGGATGCCAAGAACGACATGCCTAAATATGATGTCACCTTCCCATTCATCCGAATGATGGCAGGGCAGGTGGATTTCACACCGGGAGCCATGCGCAACGGAACCAAGGACAACTGGAAGGCAATCTATACAAAGCCTATCTCCATGGGCACCCGATGCCACCAAGCAGCTTGCTACGTGGTACAAGACAGTCCGTTCACCATGCTCGCCGATACCCCTACCAATTA
>ERZ808245.1103-NODE-1103-length-11552-cov-2.995738_pt1 | contig 11552 bp, 10 predicted proteins | sample MGYA00521243_ERZ808245 | MGnify/ENA primary metagenome ERZ808245 (study PRJEB31516, sample SAMN03275576) | gut metagenome | biome: mammalia-associated habitat; material: feces | host: Papio cynocephalus | place: Kenya | collected 2012-07-07 ... | reverse complement strand
ATCCTCACAACCATCAGGTTGCTGCGGTATTTGGCTTCACCGTGCGCCTTGCACTTCATCTTTTTATATGCTTCCCGCTCTCAGCAATAAAAAAGGGAATGACCTTCGAGCCATTCCCTTGAATCTTATACTTTGTCGGTAAAATTGTGCCTTACAACTCCCAGGCGAGGGCCGAGGCTCCGAGTATGGCGGCGTCGGACTCCTTGAGGGAAGAATATACAAGCTTCACCTTGTCCTTCCAGATGGAGAGGACATTGCCGTTCATAGCCTCAAGGATAGGCTCCGTGAGGAACTCCTTGCTGCGCGCGAGGCCGCCGAAGAGGACGATTGCCTCGGGGGCGCTGAACGCGATGAAGTCGGCGAACGCGTTGCCGAGCATATGACCGGTGTATCGGAACACGCGCAGAGCAAGCTCATCGCCTTCCTTGGCTGCATCATAGACATCCTTCGAGCTGATGTTGTCAGTGCCTCGGAGCAACGACGGTTCGTCAGTCATTTCAAGCCACTCGCGGGCCGTGCGCGCAACGCCTATCGCCGAGCAATATGCCTCAAGACAGCCGGTCCTTCCGCAGCCGCAGAGGCGCCCGTTGTTGCGGACAATCCGCACATGGCCGAGCTCGCCGGCAAACCCGTCGTGCCCATAGACAACCTCGCCGTTTATGACGATGCCGCTGCCCACTCCGGTACCGAGAGTGATCATGATGAAGTTCTTCATTCCGCGCGCCGCGCCGTAGGTCATCTCGCCCACGGCCGCCGCGTTCGCGTCGTTGGTAAGAGCCACCGGAATGCCGTCGAGACGCTCCGAAAGCATCTCAGCCACAGGAACGGCCTTGGACTTCGCCCAGATAACGTTAGGAGCCATCTCCACCATTCCGGTGTAGTAGTTCCCGTTAGGGGCACCGATTCCGATTCCGCGTATCTGCCCCTCGACATCGGCGTCCGAAACGACCTTGCGTATCGCGGCTGCCACCTCGTCAAGGTAAGGGTTCGCGTCCTCGTAGTTGTCGGAACGGATGACTGTCTGCGCGAGAACCTGTCCGCGTGCATCCACGACGCCAATCTTGGTCGTCTGTCCTCCGACGTCGATGCCGACGACATACTGTTTGTCAATTGACTTTGTCATATCTTCCATTGCTACAATATCTTAGTTTATTATTTCGTCGCCCCCTTAGGCCTGGAAAGGAACAATGCGAACAGAAGCATATAGGCGACACCCGCTATTATGACCCAATATCCGGTCATGATTGAACTTGCATCAGCAACAGCCCCCTGTATAAGCGGAAGGATACCGCCGCCGCAGACGAGCATCATGAACACTCCCGACGCGAGGGACGTATATTTTCCGAGTCCCTCTACGGCCAGATTGAATATCGAGCCCCACATCACTGAGGTGCAGAAGCCGCAGAGGATGAAGAACACGACATTGAGAGGAACGTCAGCGAGAGCGAATTTCAGCTCGGAAGTAACCGTCGGGAACTTGACGAGAGTTGCAGGAAGGAACATTCCGAGGAAGAGAAGCACAAGTGCGAGGCCCGTCACAAAAATCATCATCGCGCGGCTTGAAACCTTGCCTCCGATCGCTCCGCCAAGGAGACGTCCGCAAAGCATGAGAAGCCAGTAGATTCCGACGATTGTTCCTGCGACTGCGGCTGAAACGTGCTCCACTGTGCCCGGAAGCACATAGTCTGTAGTAAGATAGAGGTTAACAAAGTTCGGGATGCCGACCTCAACACCGACATAGATGAAGATCGCGATTATGCCGAATACGAAATGACGCTGCGAGAACAGATGAGCGAGAGACACTGTCATAGGCTCGTTCTCCTCGTCATAGGCAGCCTTGTGCTCCAGTTCCGGCTCAGGTATGGCGGAGAAGAAGATAATCAGGAATGCGAGGGCGAAGACTCCCATAGCGATGAAGAGCGCCGGATTCGCGTTTGAGATGGTCGCCTTGGAAGCGTCACCGATAAGGTAGCCTACAAGCACAGGAACGATGGTGGCACAAAGAGAATTCACGGAACCGCCGAGCTGGATGAGCTGGTTGCCTTTGTTTCCGCCGCCGCCGAGCGTGTTGAGCATAGGATTGACGACGGTGTTGAGCATACACATCGAGAAGCCGGAAATGAATGCACCGGTGAGATACACCCAAAAACTTCCCACGACACCGGAAAGCCAGGAAATCGTCACGCCGATAAAGCCCACGGCCACGGCCGCAAGCGCGGTGAACTTATAGCCCTTCTTTTTAAGAATCATCCCCGCCGGAAGGCCGAGGAAGGCATAAGCGATGAAATTCGCGGCATTACCAAGCTGCGACATAAAGTTTGAGGCCCCGAACTGTGCCTTCACGATGACACCCATCGGGTTCTGGAGACCTGTGACGAAAGAGATCATTCCGAAGAGGAAAAACATGATTGCAATCGCCAGCACATTACTGTTTTTTTTACTCATCTGATTATTAATTTTAATTATTTATAGAATATAAGCCGCTTGGCCAGAGGGGATGAAGAAAAGGATGGGGAACGCAGCAGACCGCCTTTTCTTCGCCCCGCTAAAGTGAAGCCATATTTTGTTCATTTATAATATTCTTGCCATCAGCCGTGTAGGCGAACTTCATCCTGTCCTCATAAGCCTGCTCCACCTTTCCGCGCACAATCTTCATCGTCGAGTTGACCATGTGGTTCTGCTCGGTGAAAGGCTCCGGAAGCACGCACACGGCAGTCGGAAGCCACCTTTCAGGGAAGAGCCCGGCAAACTCGCCGCCGGCGCGGTACTGATCGACCTCGGACTGAATCTTCTCAAGCTGCATTCTCTTTCCGGCCTCGGAATCTGCCTCGACCTCGGGATGCTCCTTCTTCATATACTCCTTGAGAGCCTCCTTGTTCGGCACCATGAGGAGAATCACGTAAGGGTCCTGATTGTCGTGGAGGACGACCTGGGAGATGTACTTCGAGTTCGCCACAAGAGCCTCCTCGATTCCCTCCGGAGAGTATTTCTCGCCGTCCGAACTGATGAGGAGCGACTTGAACCGGCCCGTCACATAGAGGTAGGTGTCGTCGAGCATATATCCCATGTCTCCGGTGTGGAGCCAACCGTCCACAACAGTCTCAGCCGTTGCCTTAGGATTCTTCCAGTAGCCGGCCATGACGTTTTCGCCCTTTATGACGATTTCACCCTTCTGGCCGTAAGGCAGAGCCTTGCCCTCGCTGTCGCATATCTTGATTTCCATAGGGCGGACGACCATTCCGGAAGATCCGAGTATATGGTGCTCCGCCGAATTGGCCGAGATAATCGGCGTCGCCTCGGAAAGGCCATATCCCTGATAGATAGGCACTCCGATGGCGTAGTAGAATTTCTGGAGGTCTATTCCAAGCAGCGCACCGCCGCCGACGAAGAACCGCATCCTGTCGCCGAAAGCGCTCTCGCGGACGCTCTTGAAGAGAATCTTGTCGAAGAGCTTGACGAGCGGCCATCTCCAGAAGTCCTTGCCGCCCTTGTTGTAGCCTTCCTTATTATATGCTATGGCATTGCGAACCGCAAAGTCGAAGAGTCTCTGAACCTTAGGCCCCTTGGCCTTGACTCCGGCCTCGATGGCCTTCTTGAAGTTCTTGGAAAGCGCCGGAACCGAAAGCATCACGGCCGGACGGGTCTCCCTGATTGCAATAGGGATGTTCCTTAGCGACTCCATCGGGGTGCGTCCCTGAGGAACGGTGGCGATTGAAGCGCCGAAGGACATCATGGTGTAGAATCCGGCCACATGAGCGAAGCAGTGGTCGAGCGGAAGAATGATGAGCATCACGTCGTCCTCGTTGATGCCTATGACGGAGTGCGCCTGCTCGACATTCGCGGTGTAGTTGCGATGAGTGAGGAGGATTCCCTTAGGGTCGGCGGTTGTTCCGGAGGTGTAGCTTATGTTGGCGTAGTCGTCCGGTCCCACTGACTTGTAGCGGGTAACGAACTCTTCAGGAGAAGAAGCGAGAAACTCGTCTCCCATCTTCTGTATTTCAGTGATGCACATCTCCTTAGGCCCGTATTCACCAATCTCGTCCAGCACGATGACCTTCTCCACGGCCTCGCAGTTGTCCAGAATATTTCTCACTTTCGGAAGCTGTGCACCCGAAACAATCACATATTTCGAGTCAGAGTGACGTATTCTGAAAATGAGGTCATTGCTTTCCTCAAGCTTTATCGACAGAGGAACGTTCACGGCTCCGGCGTAGAGAATGCCCATCTCGGCGATCGGCCAGAGGTTGCGTCCCTCGGAAAGAAGCGACACTTTGTCGCCTTTCGCAAGTCCGAGCTTCATCAGTCCGGCGCCTATGCGATAGGCTTCCTTGCGCGTCTGCTCGAATGAAGTCTCCGTCCACACTCCGCCCACCTTTTCGCGGAGGAAGGTGTTTGCGGCGAACCGGCGGGTGTATTTCTCCACAAAGTCAATGATTGTCAATCTTTTGTCCATAATTTGGATTGGGTTTACATTATTTGAAAAGGCCGAAAAGTTCGGCGTCTATCTTGTCGCAGATTTCGCTGAAATCCTCCGGATTGCTCTCGAATTTCAGACGGTCGACGTCAAGGATGAGCAGACGGCTCCTGTAGTCCTTGATCCAGTTCTCGTATCTTTCGTTCAGGCCGGTGATGTAGTCGATTCGTATGCTCTTCTCGTACTCCCGTCCTCTCTTCTGAATCTGGCTCACGAGGTTCGGAATCGACGAACGAAGATAAATCAGAAGGTCGGGCGGATTGACGAGGGACATCATGAGGTCGAAAAGATCCGAATAGTTCTCGAAATCCCTCGTTGACATCAGTCCCATCCCGTGAAGGTTCGGGGCGAAGATTCTCGCGTCCTCGTAAATCGTCCTGTCCTGGATTATGACGTCTTTGCTCTTGGAAATTTCGACGACGTCCTTGAACCTCTTGTTGAGAAAATATATCTGAAGATTAAAGGACCAACGCTCCATATCCTCGTAAAAATCAGCGAGGTACGGATTATAATCCACCGATTCAAACCTTGGTTTCCAGCCATATTTGGCCGCCAGCATCCTGGTGAGCGTCGTCTTTCCGCTGCCGATGTTCCCGGCGATTGCTATGTGCATCTCTATCTAATTTTAGCGTTTGTCATCTACAATTCCTGCGTTTGCAGTCCGCATTTTTTGCGCATATAATCGAACAAAGTTAGCAATTACTTTCGTATTTTTGCGTCAAAAAGGGAAAATTCTTGCCGAACGGAAGGGATATTCCGGGAACAAGATGATTGGAAATCGGACAAACATATATGTTATGATACGGATTAAGAAATTTTGCTGCAACGCTTTTGAGGAACTCTCCTACTTGGTATGGACTGGCAAAGCCTGCGTAATCATTGACCCCGGATTCGACTGCGAGGAAGAGTTCGATGCACTTCATAAGACCCTGAAGGAAAACGGAATCACCCCTTCGGGGATATTGCTGACACACGCCCACCCGGATCATGTGTATGGAGTGCAACGCCTCTGCGAAGAGTTCGGGATTCCGGTCTATGCGAACAGGGGCGAGGAGGTGACGCTCGGGGCGCTCCATGCCCTCTGCTTCAATACGGGACACAGCGATGTGGAGGATTTCTCGTCGCGAATTGTCTGGATTGAGGACGGGGACAGGATTCTCGTCTCAGGAGGAGGCGCGGCTGTTCTGAAGGCAGGGAAAGAAAGCGGCGGTACGCTCAATGCAGGGGAAGAGAGCGGCGACGGAGCACACGGCGAAAGCATTCCCGAGGGCGGCCTTGAATTCAAAGTTCTGTTCACTCCGGGACATACGGCCGGTGGCGTCTGCTATCTTTGTAGAGAGTTCAGGAAAACGGCCGCCAAGAAAGAAGATATGTCCAAGAAAGAGGATATATCCCCGTCCTCGCCCCATGTTTCCGAAAGCCCCGAGAACACCGAAATCAAGGACAGCTGGAAGGTCCTCTTCAGCGGCGACACGCTCTTTGCCGGCTGCATAGGCCGCAGCGACCTCCCCGGCGGCGACTACACCGCCCTCATGCAGGGCATCTTCACCAGACTCCTCCACCTCCCCGGCGACCTCGACGTCCTCCCCGGCCACGGCCCGGCCACAACCATCGCCGACGAGCGCACGAAAAACCCCTTCCTCCAGCCCTTCAACGAGCCCTGCGAGGAGTGACAAACGGAACAATCACAAAAATTCCGACGAATATAAGGTCGAAAGCAACAAAAATTCCGACGAATCACAAAAAGACTGCGCTATACACAAAATGCAGAACGCATGCTCAATTTTATTAAACAAGCTTTACAAAACTATACAATTCTTATAAAACATATTTAATAAAATTTGGCAGTCCGCTTAAAAACCTATACCTTTGCAAAAACAGCGGGAATATATGGCAATAGACAAAAGCATTCTGCGTCAATGTATTGTTGACAAAAGGGACGAAATAGAATCGGCGGAAATAATACGGAGGGACTTCGATTTCGAGGAGAACGGAAATTATGTCTTTGTCGGAGTGAGACATACGGGAAAGTCATACCTGATGTATCAGAGAGTCCGGGAGATTTTGTCTGCAGGCCATGGATGGGACGAGATTCTGTACCTCAACTTTGAGGATGAACGCCTCGCCGAATTGAGAGCCGAGGACCTGAACTCCATTCTCGAAGTGCACTATGAACATTCCGGGAAAAAGCCGTTCATATTCCTTGACGAGGTGCAGAATGTCGAGCATTGGGACAAGTTTGTGCGCAGGCTTGCCGATGCGAAATACCGCGTTTATGTCACGGGAAGCAATGCAAGGATGCTCAGCAAGGATGTTGAAACGACACTGGGAGGGCGTTTTTTTGTCATCGACGTCTATCCCTATTCTTTCAAGGAGTTCCTCGCGGCAAAGGCCGTCGAATTATCAGACGGCTGGGAATACTCCACTGTCAGAAAAGGAGAAGTTCTCAGAGCCTTTCAGGAGTATTTCTATTTCGGAGGGCTGCCGGAAGTCAACAACTTCAGGGCCAAGAGAAATCTGATTTCAAGCCTCTATCAGAAAATCTACCTCGGAGACATCTGCCAGAGGCACAGAATCGGAAACGACAGAGTGCTGAACATCATGATAAAGAAACTTGCGGAAAGCGTAAGGCATCCGCTGTCGTTCAACCGGTTAAGGAACAGCGTTGTGGCAACTGGAGCACAGATTTCCGTGCCGACAACCATAGATTATGTCGGGTTCGCCGAAGACAGTTGGCTCCTGCTGCCGATGAGCAATGAGGTGGCGAAGTTTTCCGAGAAGGAGACGATAAGGAAATATTACTTCATTGACAACGGCATTCTCAATCTGTTCCTCGTCAGGCAGGAACCGGCACTCCTGGAGAATCTTGTGGCAATCCAGCTCTGCCGTGTCTATGGAAAGGAAAACGTGACATTCCTGAACAAAGAAAAGGAGATAGATTTCATCGTAAGCGAGGAAAGGCTGGCCATTCAGGTGACATATTCTTTGAAAGACAAAGACACATTCGACCGCGAGACGGAACCGCTCATCTCCTTCTTCAAAAAGAACCCGGACTGGACTCCGCTGATAATCACATACGACGAAGAGGAAACAATCGACAGGGACGGCGTGACAATCCATGCCGTCCCTGTCTGGAAGTGGCTGCTATAGAATGAGCTTATCAAAAATCCAAGACTTGCGAGTTTAAGCCCTACAGCAGCGGCTTGATAGATGTTTTCAGCGCCATGACATCCCGATGTCCCAATGGACAGCATATTTCGCGGATGTCTTTTCCTTCGGCAAGTTGAACTCTTCAAGGATAAGTTCGTATGCCTTCGCACCGCTATGGGAAGTCCCGGTGAAAGAAAACGAGATGACAATCATTTTTGTGTCATCGAAGACATAGTACATTTCATCTGTCGCGGACAGTCTCCGCATCCAGATTCCTCTGTACACTCCTGCGAGTTGGACAGGCTCGCCGATTCCGGTTGCCGGGTGCTCCAGAGCATCCTTGATTGTGGCCTTTACTTTTGACGCGAGGGACGGATTCGAACTCTTTAATGTCTTATATGCGTCCAGTGCGCCGGGCAGGAACTCCAGTATCATAACTCATCAATGTCAACAGCGACTGCCTTTCCGGAATTAAGCTCTTCAATTCCTGTTTCGAGCCGTCCCGACAGCCTTTCTGAGGACATCACCTTTTCCGTTTCCTTGATTGAGTTATATTCATCAAGCGATATGAGAACCGCAGCCGTATTGCCCCGGTTAATCAGCAGCGAGCCTGAATTGTTGATGACATCATCAACATAACGCTTCACGTTTGCTCTAAAATCAGAAATTGTCGCAACTGTCATACTCTAAAAGTTTTCACAAATATATGTACAAAATTTTGTACAGCAAAGAATATTCACAATAATCGGCATTTACTATGCGCAAAAGGGAGGGCGGACGAATCCGCCCTCCCGAATAATTTATTGCCGAATTCAACTCGACAGTGTTGCACTATTCACTTGAATCGGTGCAATAAAAAAGTTTGCTGAACTCTTGCTTTTTTCCGTAGGGGGGGGTAAATTTGCGGCGCATTTCAGCCGACTGCCGGACTCTAATCCGGCGGCGACTGGAAAAACACGCGCAGCGTGTGGCAGATATGCCTGAACACCTATCAGCTAGCAAACTTTACAAAACAAAATCTAACATTATGAAGAAAAAAGAATTTGAGACCTATGTCGCTCCCTCCCTGCAATTTCACGAGGTTCAAGTCGAGAATGGGTTGTGCGGCAGCCCACTTGACAACAATTCGGTAAATGATCCGGATGATTTCGAGTATGGTGGAACCCTTTAATTTGTTTAACTGTAGAGATTATGAAAAAACACGCTTTTATATATGCCGTCGGTGCACTGTGCATCATCGGCTGCAACACGACGGAGATTCAGGAAGTGAATGGCGTACTTTCAGCAACGGCCACAATCGAAGTCAAGACAAAGGTGGACTATACCGATAACGGAGCCAAGAAAGGTGTCACGGCGGTGTGGTCCGCTGACGAAACTTTCAAAGCCTACTATGAGGGAGCGTCGGAGCCTTTGGTCTTCGACAAGTCCGGAGCCGGCAATTCATTCGTTGCCAACGGTGTTCCCGGCGGAGTAAGTTCAGAGACCCAGTTCAGGGGACTGTACGGCAAGAACGCGACGCTGGACTCCAACGGCAAGATAGCCATTGATTTCACCGGGCAGGACGGCACGCTTGACGGGCTTTCCGCCTTTGATGTCATGACAGCCGATTCAAAGCTCAGTGAAGGGGTGCTAAACTTCGCATTCAAGCACAATTGCGCCATACTTCGGCTCGAATGCGTGAATCATACCACCAAAAAGGTGAGCAAGGTCAAACTTCGTTTTCACAATGTAAAGATCAGCGAGGATTTTTCTGAAACAGGCATCACACAAGCCGGTGTTTTTCTCGCGCTTAAGTTTGAACTGAAGTCCCCGGTCGCAGAAGGAAGTTCCGAGTATGGCAAGGGGCACACGGAGACCCGCTACGCCATCGTTCCGGCCATGTCTTACCAAGAGGCAAAAGTAGGCCTTCCGACATCTTCCACTACTGATGCTTTTGAGAAGACCATTGAACTCTCCGACAGCACAAAGAGCATAGAGGCAGGAAAGGTTTATGATGTCAAGTGCGAGGCCGGTCTGGAAGAAGCTGAAGGAGGCGGTTACTGGGGTGACTGACAGCATGGCGATCATTCCCGATTGTCGTACAATCTTTATGAGAAGAGACTCGTCTGTTGTCTCTTCTCTTTTTATTTTTGCTCAACAAGCCATATCCCCAGCCTCCAAGGAACAGCCTTATGACCGTGCCAGAGTATTTCCGGAGGAAGCGGCAAGGCTTTCTGGTTTTGTCCCTACAGCAGCGGCCTGAGGTAGGGACCGGTGACGGAGGCGGGGTCGGCGGCTACCTGCTCGGGAGTGCCTTGGGAGACTATGAGACCGCCGCGACGGCCGCCTTCGGGACCGAGGTCGAATAGGTAGTCGACGGACTTGAGGACATCGAGGTTGTGCTCGATGATGATGACGGTGTTGCCGCCGTCAACGAGCTTCTGGAGAACGCCGAGAAGAACCTTGATGTCCTCGGTGTGGAGACCGGTGGTGGGTTCGTCGAGGATGTAGAGAGTTTTGCCGGTGGATTTCTTGGAGAGTTCGGCGGAAAGCTTCATTCGCTGGCTCTCGCCGCCGGAAAGCGTCACTGAGGACTGGCCGAGGGTTATGTAGCCGAGCCCCACGTCAAGCAGGGCCTTGAGCTTCACCGCGATGGCGGGAACGGGTCTGAAGAACTCGTAGGCCTCAGAAATCGGCATCTCAAGCACGTCGTTGATGTTCTTTCCCTTATAGTATACCGCGAGCGTGTCCTCCTTGTAGCGACGGCCGCCGCACTGAGGGCAGACCACGTTCACCGACGGCAGGAAATTCATCTCGATGACCTTCAGACCGGCGCCCTTGCACTCCTCGCAGCGTCCCCCGGCGACATTGAAGGAGAACCGGCTCGCCTTGAAGCCGCGGACCTTCGCGTCCGGAGTCGCCTCAAAGAGCTTTCTGATGTCGTCGAACACGCCGGTGAAAGTCGCCGGATTGCTCCTCGGAGAGCGGCCTATCGGCGACTGGTCAATCTCTATGACCTTGTCTATGTTCTCCAGTCCCTCAATCGAGCCGTAAGGCAGCACAGGCAGCTTGGCCTTGAAGAATCTATTTTTCAGAATCGGCATCAGAGTCTCGTTAATCAGGGTCGATTTGCCCGAACCGCTGACTCCGGCCACGCCGATGAAGCATCCGAGAGGAAAGGCCGCATCGACCCCTTTGAGATTGTTCCCGTGCGCCCCTCTTATTGTCAGGAACAACCCGTTCCCCGGACGGCGGACGGCCGGAACCTCTATCTTCCTTATTCCACGCAAATAGTCCAGTGTCACAGAGTTGCCGAAAATGCAATGCTTCACGGCAGCCCGGACATCATCAAGAGTCTCCCCCGCCTTCTCCGCCAGACAAGCACACTCCGCATCCGTCAGGGCAGCCATGCCGGCACAGCCCGCAGCATCTTCCCCACCCGTCGAACCGACAAATCCGGGATTTTTTTCTTCCACCGCCTCCTGATGCGCGGCCAGCAGCCTGAACGGTCCGTTCATACAGATGCGCCCGCCCTCCGAGCCTGCCCCCGGACCGACGTCCACGAGCCAGTCGGCCGCCCTCATCGTCTCCTCGTCGTGCTCCACGACCATCACCGAATTGCCGCTGTCCCTCAGTTCCTGAAGAGACGCAATCAGCTTGCGGTTATCCCTCTGGTGCAGTCCGATTGATGGCTCGTCAAGGATGTAGAGCACGTTCACGAGCTTCGACCCGATTTGCGTCGCGAGCCTGATTCGCTGGCTCTCCCCTCCAGAGAGTGAAGCTGTGGCACGGTCGAGCGAAAGGTAGTCCAGCCCCACGTCGAGCAGGAACTGCACCCTCTCGTCAAGCTCCTTGAGAATGTCCCGCGCAATTGCGTTTCCCCTGTTGTCAAGTTTCCCCGGCAGGCTCAGCAGCCACTCCTTCAGCGTGCTGATTTCCATAGCCGAAA
>ERZ808245.1101-NODE-1101-length-11576-cov-5.302318_pt1 | contig 11576 bp, 7 predicted proteins | sample MGYA00521243_ERZ808245 | MGnify/ENA primary metagenome ERZ808245 (study PRJEB31516, sample SAMN03275576) | gut metagenome | biome: mammalia-associated habitat; material: feces | host: Papio cynocephalus | place: Kenya | collected 2012-07-07 ... | reverse complement strand
GCCTTTTCGGAGTGAGTTGATGATTTCAATACGCTCCAAAGTGTCAATTTCACTATGCAAATATTTAACTTTAATTTTATAGTCAGAAAGATAACTTGTCAAACTTTCACTCATCTTTTTTGTAAGAGTTGTAACCAAAACTCTGCCATTTGATGCAACTGTTTTTTTGATTTCTGCAATCAAATCATCAACCTGACCTTCAATTTTTCTAACTTCAATTTTAGGGTCTAAAAGTCCGGTTGGTCTGATGATTTGTTCAACAACTTGCCCTGCAAGGCCAAGTTCGTATTTTGCCGGTGTTGCAGAAACATAAATTGTTTGACCAATTCGGCTGTTAAACTCATCAAAAGTGAGTGGCCTGTTGTCAAAAGCACTTTTAAGCCTAAAACCATAGTCCACCAAATTTGTTTTTCTTGCCCTATCGCCATTATACATTGCTCTTACTTGTGGCAAAGTGATGTGGCTTTCATCAACAAACAAAATGAAATCTTTTGGAAAATAGTCAAGCAAGCAATATGGTGGCTCGCCTTCACTTCTGCCGTCAAAATATCTAGAATAATTTTCAATGCCATTGCAGTAGCCCATTTCTTTAATCATTTCAAGGTCATAGTTCGTGCGCTCTTTTAGGCGTTGTGCTTCAATTAGTTTTCCCTTTTCTTCAAAAGCCTTAACTTCTTTTTCAGCATCTTTTCTTATGGTTGCCAAAACTTTGTCCAAATTTTCACTGCCAACTGCATAGTGAGTTGCAGGAAAAATGAGCATATGTTCAAGTGTGCTAACGGGTTTGCCGGTTATAAGTTCAATTTCTTTTATGCTTTCAATTTCATTGTCAAAAAATTCAATTCGATAGGCAAATTCGCTGGTGTAACTTGGAATAACTTCAAGCGTATCTCCCCTAACTCTAAATGTTGCACGCTTAAAATCTATATCATTGCGTTCATATTGAATGTTGATTAGTTTTTTAATGACTTCATCACGCTCAATAACCTGATGTGGTCTTAATGAAATGCCAAGAGTTGAATAGTTTTCTGGACTACCCAAACCATAAATGCAACTTACAGATGCAACAATAATTACATCTCGCCTTTCCATAAGAGCACAAGTTGCACTATGCCTTAACTTGTCAATTTCGTCATTGATGGCAAGGTCTTTTTCAATGTAGGTATCACTTGAAACAATGTAGGCTTCTGGCTGATAATAGTCATAATACGAAACAAAATATTCAACCATATTGTTTGGAAAAAACTCTCTAAACTCGTTGCAAAGTTGCGCCGCAAGGGTTTTGTTGTGTGCAAGAATTAGTGCAGGTCTTTGGACATTTGCAATTACATTTGCCATTGTAAAAGTTTTTCCACTGCCCGTAACGCCAAGCAAAACTTGACTCTTCAAACCATCATTTATACCTTCAACAAGTTTTTGAATTGCTTGTGGTTGGTCGCCAGTTGGTGCATAATTGCTATGTAGTTCAAACTTCTTTTCAATCATAAACTAATTATATCACTTATTGTTTTTTTTATAAATTGATTGCAATTATAATTTTAATATTTTTGCTCTTTTGCCTTTGCTTTGCTGGTTTTAAAAACAATATAATTTGCAACAAAAAATGCACCAAAATTTTATGGTGCATCTATTTGTCAAAATTGTTTTGATGCTTCGCCAAATGTTGTTTATTATTGCAAATTGGCACACAAAATGCAAGTTCATTTGCAAGGACAACAAATGTTAAAACTAAAATTCAATTTCGTGTTCAAGTGCAAAATGAAGTTCTTGCAATTTTTTTATGTAATCCAAACTCAAATTTAAAGTTGAGTCCTTGAAACTATTAAGCAAAACTTCAACAAGAAAACTAAATCTTGCATTATACTTGCTTTCAATTGCCAAAATGCTGTCTTTTTTTTCATAGAGATAGTCAATCATTGGCAAAACAACATCATTTTCATTGCGTGTTTGTTGCTCTTTTGCACAAAATGTAATGTAGCCACTTGGCTTTTTGTTTGTTATTGGGCTAGTCTTCATTTCACTTTTTTGCTTGCAAAACTTTGCCTTTAAGCCAAATGCATTCTCAATTTCTTTTTTATCAAACTCGCCATCAACATAGATTGTCAATCTTGCACTTATGCTTGGATTTGGCATTTTGTCAAATTCTTTTTTTGAAATGCTCATTCAAACCTCCTTTAAATGTTATTGTGCAAAAAAAGTTGCACGCTTACCCGTCATTATTTTTGTTATACAACACAAAAAAACATTTGTCAAACGATAAGTCTGCAAAGTTCTGCAAGCAAAATTGGTTTTGGTGGCAATATAAAACACTTTGCAAAGTTTTTTGCAACAAAAAAGAACACTATCGGTTGATAATGTCCTTTTAATTTAATTACTTGTCACTCAATTTTTTTGCGTTTTCTTTAGCCTTTTCTTTTGCTTTGTCATCTCTTGATGAAACATCTTTTGTTTTAACAAAGTAGATTACAACTCCGCAAAGAAGTGCCAATGATACAACAATCAAAACAATTCCCCAAGCTTGTTCAGAAACTGATTTGTTGTCTGTTTCAGCTTTAACTTCAAATGTGTATTGTTTTGTTGCTGTGTTGCCAGCGTCGTCTTTTGCTTGATATGTCAAGGTGTAAGAGCCTGCTGTTTCAAACTTGAATGTGTAATCTTCACCATTTTGTGGGAAAGTTACCTTTGAACCATCTGGTTTTGTGAGTGTGATTACAATCTTGCCATCACGAATTGCATCGTCAACATCATAAGCTTCACCGTTGTTGTATTTGTTATCTTTAACTGTGATGCCACTACGTTTAATAGACAATGTGTCGCCAATCTTATATTCATTTTGTCTTGGGTTATTTTCCTTAATAAGTGTGATTGTTGGTTCTGTGCAATCACCAACATTGATTGTGTAGGTTTCAACAGTTTCGTTATCTGCAAGGTCAACTGCCTTGTATTCAACTGTGTAAACACCATCACGAGTAAATTTGAACTTGTATTCTGTTCCTTCAACAGGAGAAACAACATCGCCATCTGGGTCTTTAACTGTTAATGATGTTGAACGAATTCCGTTTGCATCGGTTGCACTGAATGATGGAAGTTCAATTTCTGCATCTTTTTCAAGTGTTGGTTCAACACTATCGCTAAGTTCAATAACTGGTTTTGTTGTATCTGTTGCTGTGATTGTGTAAACAGCACTTTCTGTTGTGTTTACGCCATCGCTTGCAACATACTTAAATGAATATGTTCCCTTTTTGAGTGGTGTGAATTCAAGTGTTTCTTGAACGAGTTTGTATGATGGGTTGTCGCCAACCATAACAACTTGCATTTTTGAGTGGTTTGGAATAACTTCGCCATCGTCAACAACTACTGGTGAAGGCAAAATATATTTTTCGCCAACTTCAATTGTTGTTTTGAGTTCATCAATTTCAATTGTTGGAGCCTTAGTATCCTTAACATTCATTGGAACTGAATAAATAACACTGTTTCCACCAATATCTGTTGCTGTGATAACAACCATATATTCGCCGGCAACTGTTGTAACAAATTTGCCGTTTTGCATTGTAAGTTTTGTTCCGTCATAGTTGTATGTGATTCCTGAAACTTCAACTTCATTTCCGTTTTTGTCAAGAACCATAAGTGATGTTGTAAGGTAACCTGTGTTGTCGCCATCAGAGAAATCTAATGAAGGAATTGTTACTTCTTCATTTTGTCCATAAGCTTCAGCTGGGTTAAGAGTGTCTCTCAAAGTACCCAAAACTGTTTCTGCATTGCCAACAAGTGCTGGTGCTGAACTATCGTTTGTATTTTTGATTTTGATTGTTCTGTGTTCAAATGAAACATGATTTTCTGTTCTGCCTGTTGAATATCTTGCATCATCTTCTGCTCTTACAACAACTGTAAGTGATGTTGCAGATGTTTCACCATTAACATCAAATTTGTAGGTTGTTTCATCATCTTTATCTTTTGCAATTTTTTCTGCATTCTTTTCTGCAAGTTTTGCATCAAGGTCTGATGCTGACAAAGTGTCCCAAGCGCTGTCCCATTCGCCATAGAAGAACATAACATTTGTTTTAACATTGTTATCATCTGTGTTGGTGTCTGTTGGGTTTGTCTTGTGATCTTTTGAATAGTCAACAACTTTTGGTGTAGAGAAACTGATTGTTTCGCCTGGTTGTGTTGAACTTGGAAGTGTTGGCATTGTGATAAATGGAGCAACATCATCTGCAAAGGTATCCATAACAACAATCTTGTAAGAGATTTCTTTTCTGTTGCCAGAAGAATCTTTTGCTTGATATCTAATTGTGTATGTTCCCTTTTGTTTAAATCTTACTATTGCAGATTTATTTGTTTTTGCTGGTGTATAGTTGAGTGCTGTGAGTTCTTTTGGTTCTTGAGCGTCGTCGCTAGTTGTATCCAAACTTGCAATTGTGCTCTTATCTTCATTGATAATGCTTCTTGTAAGGTCTATCTTGTTAAACGCATCATAATTATCTGTTGCATAGATTGCTGGAATTGTGATGTCAACATCAACTTTTGCCTTTGTTGGAATTGCGTAACTGATGTCTTCATCGTCCATACCTTCAGCAACAACGCCGTCAGTAACTTCATAGTCTTTTACTGCAGTTGGAACTGGTGCGACACTGTCGGTAACATTGTCAAGAGAATATGATCTTGAAAGTGTTGGTGTAACAGTTTTCAAGTATTCTTCAAGACTTGTTGATGTCATGCTTGCAAGATTGAGGTTTTCAAGTGTGTAGATATCATAGTTAATAACATATCTTGAACCACTCTTTGCTTCAAACATTGGTGTGAATGTAAATTTTTGAGAATCTACATCAACTGCTGTTTCTTCTTCGCCCTTTACATACTTAACTGTAACTTTTGTGTAAGTTGCAACACTTGAGTTGTTGCTGTTTGAATCAACAGTAACTGGTTTTGGAAGTTCAACTTCTTTTCCAAGAACAGCACTTGTTGGCATTGAGCCAGACCAAGTGAATGTAACTTTTTGGTCTTCGGTTGAATAGTTTGCACTTACATTTACTTTGTAAGACTTTGAAACTTTTATGCCTTGTTCGTTTGTGTAACTATATGTTATAGCATAAGTTCCGTAAACTGTTTCGCCTTCAGTAGTTTTTGCTGGTTTGAAAACACTGTATGTTTCGCCATCAATTTCTTTTGTTTCAAGAGTTAATGGTTCGTGATTTGGAGTTTTTGCTGTGATTGTAACATTTTCATGTTTGCCCATAACAGCATCATCTTCACTGCCTGTTTCTGAAACTTTTGGATATGGCAAAACCAAAACACTATCTTTGCCAACTTTTTCTGGCAAAATGTATGGTGTGTTGTCTTCAAATGTTAATGTAGCTTTTGAACCACTTACAGAAATTTTGTAAACTTCACTCTTTGTTGCATTGTGTGAAGCACTTGCTTCTGTGCTATATTGAACTTTGTAGTCACCAATCATTTTTGGTTCAAATTTGTAACATTGAACGCCATTGTGGTCAACTGGTGAACCAAGTTCAACTTTGTTTCCTCTTGGGTCAGTAACAGAAACTTTAACTGCTCCATCATTTGATGTGCCGGCTGGAATGTAAATTTCTTTGTTAACTTCGCCCTTTGTTGGCATTTTTGTTAAAGTTATTGTTGCGCCAATCAACGAACCTGCTGCTGCAACAATGCCCAAAACTGGACTTGCTAACACGCCAGCAACTGTGATTGCAAGCAATAATATAAATACCATTATTTTTCTAAACTTTTTCATTGAATTTCTCCTTGATTTCGTAAAATAAAGTTATCGTATAAAGTCTATAACATTAAAAAACTTTTGTCAAACAATTAGCAATATAAAATAACTAATTTTAACAAAAGTAGTTTAAATACAAATTAGAAAAATATACCAAATTTAGAAAAATTTGTTAATTTAGCAAAAACACAAAATAAAAGCACATCAAATGGCTTAATGAAACTACAAAATTGCTTGCCGAAACAAACATATTCGCAAAGGCCTTTTTGGATTTGACAATTTGCAAAAATGATGCAAATGCACTTGCAAACAATGCGCCAACGCAACACCACAAGCACTTGAAAGCAAAAGCAACAAACAGTGTCAAAAACAAAATTTGGACAAAACACACCAAAAACTCATCATTTTTTGCGTTTTTTGATTGTTTTTTTCTGTTTTTGAATAGTTTTTTAAAAATGTTTGACTTGTATGCTCTTTTAATTTCCTTTTCTTTTTGCGTGTTTTCACTGTTTTTGTTTTCAACATCTTGTGTCGGTGGGTCTGCAAGTTCTTTTTCGTTTTTGCGCCTTGCAAAATTGTTTTGCAAAACAAACCAAACAACACAAAGCAAAACTTGCAAAGCAATCATTATGGTTACGGAAAAGCCATTTGCAATCACAGTTGGTCTTTTTATGAAATTGAAATATTCATTATTGGCAAACATCAAAAGAGAAAAAATAATCAACAAAACGCCAAATATAGATAGCACCAAAAAATTTTTGTTGTTTTTGAGCCAAGAGTTTAAATCGATTTTTTTTGCATTATTTTCTTTTGGTTTAGCGTTGACCGTTCTGTCATCTTGCAATTTTTCTTCAACATCATTTTTATTTTTCTTTTTAAACAATTTGCCAAAAACATTTGAAAACATTTTTTTATGCTTTTTACTCTGCTCTTTTTTGCTCTCATCAATTTTCAACTTTTTGTTACCACTAGATTGAGCAGTGACATATTTTTGACCTTCAAAATCTTTTTGCAAGTTTGAAACTCGCTTTGTTACAAGTTTTTCCATAGTGTATTATATGCAACAAAAATTGTGTTTAGAAAAGCAAACTATTTGCAGTTGTTGTTCAAGTAAATGTTCTACCAAAAAAAACACAAAATTAGAAAACCAATACAAACAAAAATAGTTCAATTGCCAAGCATACGCTTAACATATTTATATAAAGTAAAAACAAATAAAAAATTTGGTTTTGCCAACGGTTTAAAACTGTGAAATTTACTTTTGTATGTAAAATTTGAAAATCATCTTAAATAAAATTTTGTAAATTTCCACGTCATACAAAATACAAAAGTCTGCTTAACTTTATATTTGCAACTATTCACAAAAAAGTAAGTTAAAAAAAATTTTTAACAAAAAAATATTTTTTTTCATAAAAAATAGAGAGCAATGTCACTTGCTCCCTAAAAACGAACTATGTTATTAACGGCAATTATTGTTGCAACCGCACATGCCACCGCAGTTTGAAAGTAATAAGAGTAAAACAATTGTGTTGCAGTCAATATTGATACCACCGCCACAGCCACACATACTTAAAATCCACATTAAAAGTATCAACTCACAGCAGTCGTTTCCGCCTCCACAGTTTCCGCCAAATAATCCCATCATAAGCCCTCCTTTATTTTTTCACAAAGGATTGTTGGTCAACAATATGGTTTACCCCAACTATAAACAATATGTATTCCCAATTGTGCAAAAGCACTATGTAATCCTTTTGTCTTTTGTGCTTCGTTTTTTGTAATCCTTTGTATACTCCATAGTATTTAAAACCATAAAAAAATGTGCATACATCTGCACATTATTTTTTTAGAACAAAATTTCAACAATCTTTTGCTTAAGTTCTTCAAACCCAATGTTTTGTTTTGCACTGATATAAATCTTGTCTGGTTGCTTTTGCAAATTTTCAACTTTGTCAATTTTGTTATATACCATTATAATTGGCGTATCTTTAACACCCAAATCTTTAAGCACATCAAACACAACTTTTTCTTGCTCTTCATGATGTGGATTTGATATGTCAACAACATTCACAAGCAAATTTGCATAAAGAGTTTCTTCAAGAGTGCTACTGAAAGCATCAACCAATTCGTGAGGCAAATTGCTAACAAACCCAACGGTGTCAACAACCATAATTTCTTTGTTAAGCCCAAGCCACAACTCTCTTGTTGTTGTGTCTAGCGTTGCAAACAACATATCTTTTGCAAGCACATTTGCTTTTGTTAGAGTGTTCAAAAGCGTGCTCTTTCCACTGTTTGTATAGCCAACAAGCGCAACAAGTGGTTTATGAGATTGATTTCTCTTTTGTCGTCTTAAATCTCTTTCTTCTTTTAATTTTTTAAGTTGCTTTTCTTTTTCAAAAATACGCTTTTCAACAACACGTCTGTTTATTTCAATTTTAGTTTCGCCCGGTCCACGCATACCAATTCCGCCGCTTCCATATCTGCCACTGCTTCCACTCAAAGCATTTAGCCTTGGCAAAGTGTATTTAAGTTGCGCAAGTTCAACCTGCAATTTTCCTTCATTGGAAAGGGCTCGTGTTGCAAATATGTCCAAAATTAACATGGTTCGGTCAATAACCCTAACATTTAACTCGTTTTCTAAATTTGTTATTTTGCTTCCAGTAAGACCATTGTCAAAAACAACCATTGTTGCTTTGTTTGACGCAACAAGTTCTTTAAGTTCTTGCAATTTGCCGGTGCCAATTTCAAACTTGCCATCTGGTTTTTCTGCATTTTGAGTTAGTTCGCCAACGACATCTGCCCCTGCAGCCTTAACCAGTGCTTTGAGTTCCGCCATGGTTTCGGCAACATTTTCTCGTTTGTCTAAAACAACCTTAACAATAACGGCTTTTTCTTTTTGAGATTCTGTATCAAACATAATTTCACCACCTTCAATAACCCAAACAATGAGAAAGGCATACAACACATTTGTTTTGTTATTATTTATTTTGCAAAATGTTTTCACCTTTGCAAATCAATTATAACATATCTATGACAAAAAGAAAATAAAAAAGCCACTAAACAAAAATGATTTTTATTGAGAATAAATATCAAAGATATTCATTTGTAAACAAAAACACTAATCGCCAAAGTAAATATATTTATAAAATAAATTGTAAAATCCCTTATTCAACAAAAGTATAATCTTTTCAAAAGTTAAAATAAATTTTTGCAACAAAAAACCTATCAGTTGATAGGTTTATCGTTGTCAATTGCAAGCAATCTATCTTGGTACTTTCCACTCAAAAATGCGGTTGATAAAAATGCCTTCAAAATTGATTTTGCTCTCAGCAAACTTGTGTTTCGCCCACCAAGGCAAAGGCAATTTGCATTGTTGTGCATCCTTGCTTGCTTTGCTTGTTTTGTTGACCAACAAAGCACTGCCCTAATGTTTTTGTTTCTGTTTGCAACAATACTCATTCCAACTCCGCTACCGCAGACCAAAACGAGTTTGTCATTTGCAGAACAATTTTTTACAAAGTAGTCAATGGATTTTTTTGCATAGTCAACATAACTATCTTGAGATTGAAACTCAGTTGCACCACAATCCAAATACTTAATTTCCTTTTTATCAAGCCACTTTTCCAAACTTTTTTTCAACTTGAACCCTGCGTGGTCAGAACCAATAATAATCATACATCACCTTACTTGTCAAAAAGTTTTACAACTAACATTGCAATTGAAGAACCAAATGCAACAATTGGTGCCCAACTTGCAATTGCTTTGATCTCACTTGATACAACTGAAGAATCAATAAGTGAGCCACCATTTTGGCTGGCGTAAATAATCATTGTGAGAAGGAACAAACCTGTTAAAACAACAAGCAAAATTTCAAGCAATTTGCTTGGAAGTTTAACCCTTATTCCGCAAAGTTTCAAAATTGAAACAACTGCAATAATTGCGCCATCCAAAAGTGAAAGCATAAACACAATGAGTGATGTTATAGCCCAACCATTTGTTTCATCGCCATTGAAAATTGCGCCCAAATAGTCAACAAGACCTGTTCTTTGAACATGCTCTCCTGAACCGAGAACGCTTGATGTTGACCAAGTTGTTTTAATCGCACTCATAGCAAGTGTGCAGAAAAGAAGCACAACAAGAGCAATTTCAACAATTGCAACAGCCATAGACAAAACATTTGATTTAGATTTTTTCTTTGCCATATTAACCTCCATTAATATTATAATATCATTATTCAGTTTTTTAGTCAAACAATAACAAAATTTTGATAACTTAAATATTAAACAACCTTTTGCATTTTGTCGATAATTGAAATAGAAAAACAATATGTTTTTATCAACTATTCAATATACAAAAACAATTGCAAACTAAAAATTAAAAATCAAATACTTGTGAAAATCAAATTTTAAAGCACTTATATGGTTTTCAAAACTTTCCAGACCACAGAAAAAGGCGTCCACATAGTTATTTCTTATACTAAAATAAAACAATGAAAACCGTTTTTTTATAACAATGAACAATTAGTCATGAAAAATAGAAAATAAACATTGATTTTTTGAATAAGAAATGTATTTTACCATAAAGTTTTTTCAATCACTTTCCAAACCACAAGATAAGGCGTCCACGCTTTAGCGGGGAAGCTGGCACGACTTTTGTCGTGACTGAAGGGGTTAAACGATAAATAGTTTTACTCCACTATGTTAACGAAAATATGTTAAATGCTTTTTGTGTAATTTTGCAACAAAAAGTATGAAACAAAAAAATCATTTAATATGTTTTACAAGTACTTTCCTGACCGCAGATAAAGGCGTCCACATTGTTATTCAACAACCTTCCCAACCACAGAAAAAGGCGTCCACGCTTTAGCGGGGAAGCTGGCTTTGCGTTCCGATAGGACGCAAAGGCTGAAGGGGGTAAACGATAAATAGTTTTACTCCACTATGTTAACGAAAATTTGTTAAATGCTTTTTTGTGTAATTTTGCAACAAAAAGTATGAAATAAAAAAAATGATGCTACGATGTTAACAAAAAGCTTTCATTTTGATTTCATATAAGTACGAATTCAAAATGTTTTCATATCAATATGAACCATTCAATATGGTTTCTCGAACACTTTCCCAACCACAGAAAAAGGCGTCCACGCTTTAGCGGGGAAGCTGGCTTTGTGTTCCGCTAGGACGCAAAGGCTGAAGGGGTTAACGATAAGTGATTTGTAGTCACTATGTTAACGAAAAGTTATTAAAGTCAAATAATGATAATTCATTTGCATATGCAAGCCTTTTGAGGCAAAAACGATTGGTTAACAAATTATGCAAAATAACTGCTCGTTTCACCCCTTCAGTCACGACAAGTCGTGCCAGCTTCCCCGCTAAAGCGTGGACGCCTAGATTGGGAATGTGGAAAGTTGTTTGAATGAACACTTTTGCGTGATATATTGAAAGTCATTTGTAATCAGACGCCTTGATATATATGTGAATAGTTGTTAAATGTAATTCACAATATCGGAAATATTGTTTTCCAAAATGCTTAAATAGATATATATAAAGCACATTAAAAAATGAAGCCACACTTTGAGATGTTAAACTTTAAATTGTAACTCATATTTTGTGTAAATATGTTGAATATTTCAATGTCATTTTTGATATAAAAATAAATGCAAAAAAATATCAATACATATAGCAAAATAAAAAATATGTGCATATCAAAAAAGAAAACAAAAAATGTTAAAGCAAAAAAACATATATATTTGTCTTTAACAATTTGTAAAAACAAATGCTTCAACAAAAACAAGCACAAAAAAAGAGAACACTTGGGTGAGTTCTCTTAATATATATCCATAAACTTG
>ERZ808245.1098-NODE-1098-length-11599-cov-3.944473_pt1 | contig 11599 bp, 11 predicted proteins | sample MGYA00521243_ERZ808245 | MGnify/ENA primary metagenome ERZ808245 (study PRJEB31516, sample SAMN03275576) | gut metagenome | biome: mammalia-associated habitat; material: feces | host: Papio cynocephalus | place: Kenya | collected 2012-07-07 ... | reverse complement strand
ACGTCTTTCACAGCAAAAAAAGTTCCGCACGCCCCCGCCACTGCGACCAAAATTAAAACCGCAACAATTATCCACTTTCTTTTCAAACAAATAATCATAATATCCTCAAAATATTTTATTAAAAAGAGTGCTGTTATATGCAGAATTTGTCATTTTTGACATTTTACAATATTAGTTTTATATTTTCCCCGAATTTTTGGTGATTGTTTGTGATTTTAGCGATGAAAAACATAAAAAATTGTTTTTTTGCTTATAAATTTGTTATTTTCTACAAAAAAATGAGTTTTTTGCCCATATATATTGCAAAAAAGTCATTTGTATGTTAAAATAAGTTATAAATATGAGATAAAGGTTTAATTTTATCCATAAATGGAGGGAAATATGGGAGAAATGAAAGGCAAATTTGCCAACGAAGAAATGTACAAAAGGTGGAAAAGAAGGCTTATCGTCATTGGTTCAATTTTGCTTGCTGTGGGCGTTGGGTTCCTTATTGCAGGTTTTATAAGACTTAGCCAAGTTCTTAAAGACTTATCCAATGGTGGTCAGTTTGGTGCAATAGGACTAATTGGCATTGGTGGCTTTTCAACAATATTTAGTTTGTCATGCTTTAGTGCTGCATTTAGACGTGAAATGACTTCTTATAGTGCAGCAACGGTCGCCCCTGTGGCAAAAGACGTTGCAGACTATGCTTCAGACGAGATTATTCCTAACGTCACAAAATCTATTCAAGATGCAAAGTCAGACGAAGAAACAAAGTACTGCTCTGAATGTGGTGCAAAAAATAAAAAGTCTGCAAACTTCTGCTCAAAATGTGGTAAGAAATTTGAATAAGAAAAAAAATTAGTGACCTAACAAAAGGTCACTTTTTTTATAGTGGAATATTTGAAACTGCCCCAAGATTTATGTCACTTAGTCCAATGTCACTTAGAAGATTGAAATATCCTTGGCTTGCAATCATTGCTGCGTTGTCTGTGCATAATTTCATCTCTGGCATATACACATTGATATTCATTTTTTCTGCTTGTGTTTTAAGTGCATTTCTCAAATAACTATTTGCCGAAACACCACCTGCAACGCAAAGTTTGTTGCAATTTTTTTCTTTGCATGCTCTTATACACTTTTCAACAAGTGGGTCAAAGGCTTCCTTCTGAAAAGACGCACAAACGTCTTCTACGGGGACTTCTTTGCCTTTTTGAGTGAGAGTGTGGACATAGTTAATTATGGCGGTTTTAAGCCCGCTGAACGAGCAATCATAACTATGCTTCAAATTGTCTTTTACAAAGCGGATATTTGCATTGCCCTCTTTTGCAATTTTGTCAATTTTTGGTCCCCCTGGGTAGCCAAGCCCCATAACTCTTGCAATTTTGTCCCCCGCTTCACCCACTGCATCATCAAGTGTGGAGCCGATTGTTTCAAAGTTTGTGTAATCTTTTGCATAGACAATGGCAGTGTGTCCGCCACTGACAATAAGTCCAACAAATGGCGGCGTTAAGTCCTTGTGAGAGATGTAATTGGCACTGACATGCCCACGAATGTGATTGACTGCAATGAGCGGAATGTTAAGGCTATATGCCAATGTTTTTGCAAATGACACGCCCACCATTAAAGCTCCAATAAGCCCCGCCCCATAGGTTACAGCAATGGCGTCAATGTCTTGCAAGGCGACATTCGCAGTTTTCAAGGCTTCGTCAAGCACTCCCATAATTGCCATGACGTGATTTCTGCTTGCCACCTCTGGCACAACTCCGCCAAAGCGAGTATGTATGTCAATTTGCGTTGCGATTATGTTTGAAAGCACTTCTCTGCCGTTTTTTACAACAGCGATTGATGTTTCATCACAACTGCTCTCTATTCCCAAAATTAACACATCTTTTTGATTTTTAAGTTTTTCAACTTTCTTCTGCATTTCTTCAAAATACATTTTTCACCGCCTTATAGGCTCTTTTTTAGATAGTCCAAAATAAATGGTTTTATGTCGCCGTCCATAACGCCTTCAACATTTGAAGTTTCATAACCCGTTCTGTGGTCTTTGACCATGGTGTATGGGCAGAAAACATATGACCTAATTTGACTTCCCCATTCAATTTTCTTTATGTCGCCCTTTATGTCGCTTAAGTTTTTCTTTCTCTCTTCTTCTTTAAGTGCAATAAGTTTGCTCTTCAAAATTTTAAACGCCATTTCCCTATTTTGAATTTGGCTACGTTCATTTTGGCAAGTAACAACAATGCCCGTTGGGAAGTGTGTAATTCTTATGGCACTGTCTGTTTTGTTGACGTGTTGCCCACCCGCTCCGCTACTTCTGTAGGTGTCAATTCTTATGTCGTCTGGTGAAATTTCAATGGAATTATCTTCTGAAATTTCTGGCATAACTTCAAGACTGGCAAAACTGGTGTGTCTGCGTTTGTTTGCGTCAAAAGGTGAAATTCTGACAAGTCTGTGAACGCCCATTTCCGCTTTCAAATAGCCATACGCCTTGTCGCCCGACACAACAAATGTAACACTTTTTATGCCCGCTTCGTCACCGTCCAACATATCCACAACGTTCAAGTCATAGCCGTTCTTTTCACAAAATCTGACATACATTCTATAAAGCATGCTTGCCCAATCTTGTGCTTCTGTTCCGCCCGCCCCTGCGTGGATAGACAAAATTGCATTGCAATCGTCATATTCGCCATTGAGGAGTGTGGAAATTGTATTTTCTTCCAAAAACTCATCGAATTGTTTTATTTTTATCAAAAGTTCATTGTAAGACGCTTGGTCGTCTTCAAGTTCCAAAAGTTCAAACAAAAACTCAATGTCTTCTTCAAACTTTTCACACGAAGATATAACTGCAAGTTTGCTTTCAATATTCTTTATTTCTTTTCCGTTTTTCTTACTTTTTTCAAGGTCGTTCCAAAAATCAGGGTCTTCTTGTTCCTTCTTTTTATCGTTCAATATCTTCAACAAATTTTCCTTGTTAAAGACACTCCTTTAGATAATCACTCTTATCTTTAAGTTTTGAAAATATTTCTCTTTGTTCATCAACTACCATTTTTTTTCTCCATTATTTTCCGCAGCAGTGCTTATATTTTTTACCACTGCCACATGGGCATGGGTCATTTCTGCCCACGACTTTTTTGCTAACTGCCTGAGTTGTCTTTGCGTTTGTTTGCAAGTTTTGAGGTTGAGGGCGTTGAGGTTGTTGCACACGTTGAATTTGAATGTTAAGTAAGTGTGTGCAAGTGTCTTCCCTAATTTGCTTAATCATATTGTCAAACATATCAAAGCCATCACGTTTGTATTCCACAATTGGGTCATGCCCACCATATGCTTGAAGTCCAATTTCCTTTCTTAACATATCCATTGTGTCAATGTGTTCCATCCACAAAACGTCAACAACACGGAGCAGGAAAAGTCCTTCAAATTTTGAGAAGTCAAAGCCCATATCGTTTGCATTTTTAGTAACTTTTTCATATCGGTCTTGGACATATTCCAAAACTTTGTTATACACATCTTCAACTTCACAATCTTCCACAAAGTCTTCTGTTATAAGGTTTGTATCCTTTTCAACAAGTCTAACTTCAAGTTCTTTATTAAGTTTTTCAAGGTCCCAGTCATAATAAGGAATATCGTCATCAATATTGCTATAAACAACTTCTTTCACAACGTCTGGGAACATATCCAAAACTTCTTGGTGAATATCCACGCCGTTTAGGACTTTATCTCTTTCGGCATAAATAAGTTCACGTTGTTGGCTCATAACATTGTCATATTCCAAAACATTTCGTCTTAAAGCGTAGTTTTGGGCTTCAATTTTTCGTTGAGCGCTTTCAATTTGTTTTGATAGAAATTTAATTTGGAAAGGAGTGTCGTCATCAACACGGAACGCACGTGCAATGGCTTTCATTCTGTCCCCACCAAAACGTCTAATTAAGTCGTCTTCCATAGAAACATAGAACACACTGCTGCCTGGATCACCTTGACGGCCAGCACGTCCACGAAGCTGATTGTCAATTCGTCTGCTTTCATGTCTGTCTGTTCCAATGATGCAAAGCCCGCCAAGTTCTACAACTTCTTTCTTTTCCTCGTCTGTAACAGCCTTATTCTTGGCAAGCAAGTCAAAATATTCTTCTCGAAGTTTCATAAGGTCGTCACTTAAATTTGCAACATAACTTGAAACGAGTTCAATTTCATTTGGGTTTACACCTTTGTCCCTAAGTTGCTTTTTGGTCAAAAATTCTGCATTGCCGCCAAGCAAAATATCCGTTCCACGACCAGCCATGTTTGTGGCGATTGTAACAGCACCTTTTCTGCCCGCTTGTGCAACAATTTCCGATTCTTGTTCGTGATTTTTAGCGTTCAAGACCATGTGTCTAACTTTTTCACGCTTTAGCATTTCGCTAAGTTTTTCACTCTTTTCAACAGTTGATGTGCCGACCAAAATTGGGCGTCCAGTTTCATGAACTCTCACAATTTCCTTAACAACGTTGCGGAATTTGCCTTCTTCTGAAACATAGATAATGTCGTGATAATCTTTTCTTATAACTGGCAAATTGGTTGGAATTGTAACAACGTCAAGGTTATAAATTCCATTAAACTCTGCTTCCTCTGTTTTTGCAGTTCCAGTCATGCCGCTGAGTTTGTTATACAATCTAAAGAAGTTTTGGAATGTAATAGTTGCCAAAGTTTTGTTTTCATCTTTAATCTTAACGCCTTCTTTGGCTTCGATTGCTTGGTGCAAGCCTTCGCTGTATCTTCTGCCTGGCATAAGACGACCAGTAAACTCGTCAACGATAATAATTTCGTCATCTTTAACAATGTAGTTGTCGTCACGTTTCATAATGAAATTTGCTCTGATTGCATTATTAATGTGGTGATTGAGTTCAATATTATTGATGTCAGAAAGATTTTCCACTTTAAAAAATCTTTCTGCCTTTGCAACGCCACTTTCCGATAGTCTTATTGCCTTTTCTTTTTCGTCAATTTCATAATCTTCTGGGGTCAAACTTTTGGCAAAACGTTGAGCGGTGTAATACATTTCGCTAGACTTAAACCCTTGTCCAGAAATGATAAGTGGTGTTCTTGCCTCGTCAATCAAGATACTATCCACTTCGTCCACGATTGCAAAGTTTTGCCCACGCTGAACCTTATCTTCAATTCTTTGAACCATATTATCTCTTAAGTAGTCAAAGCCAAGTTCGTTGTTGGTGCAATATGTTATGTCGCAAGCATATGCCTTTTTCTTTTCGTCTTTGTCCATGTCCGAAAGATTGACGCCAACTGTAAGTCCCAAAAATCTGTGAACTTTACCCATCCATTCTGCGTCACGTTTTGCAAGATACTCGTTGACTGTAACAACATGAACACCCTTCCCCGCAAGGGCATTAAGATATGCTGGAAGTGTTGCGACAAGAGTTTTTCCTTCACCTGTTCGCATTTCCGCAATACGCCCTTGGTGAAGCGCAATGCCGCCCAAAAGTTGCACATGAAAGTGCTTCATATGCAAAACTCTTTTGCTTGCCTCCCTAACTGTTGCATATGCCTCTGGCAAAATGTCGTCAAGTGTTTTGCCGTTTTTTAGTTGTTCCTTAAGATAAGGTGTCATAGCAACAAGTTCTTCGTCCGTTTTATTTGTAAACTCTTCGTCAAGAGCTTCAATCTTTTCTGCTATTTTTTCAAGTTTCTTTATGCTTCTCGTGTTGTCCGATGGAAACAATTTTGCAAACAATCCCATGTTAATTTTCCTTTCCGTTTATAATTTTAAATTCAACCCCTAGTTTACTATACTTTTTGCCAAAATAAAAGACTTTTTTCAGTTTTTTTGACAATTTATTTGTTTATTGCAAAAATAATTACTTTTTTGCCACTTTTAAGACTTCTTTTTCCCTAGGCATGGCAGAAAGTAAGCCCCAAAATTTTATTCACCTTACATTTTCTAAGCACTTTTGAAATTTCGTCCATTGTTGCACCAGTTGTGCAAACATCGTCAATAAGCAAAACCGTTTTGCCCTTTAAAATATCCTTGTCAGAAACGTCAAATGCTCCAAGTAAATTTGCCCGCCTTTCGTCACGAGATAAGTGAGTTTGAGTTGGCGTATCTTTCACTCTTAAAACTGAATTGTGAGTTTCTATGTTTAGAAGTTTTGACAAATGATTTGCAATGAGTTCTGATTGATTGTATCCTCTGTTTCTTAGCCTCTCTCGGCTCAGTGGCACGGGGATAATTAAGTCAACTTTCTCTCTGCACGCTTCTTCAAACTTTTCTGCCATGAATGTTGCCATAATTCTTGCAAGATATTTTGCTTCGCCATATTTAAGTTTGTAAATCATGTGCTTTGCCACGCCGTCAAACTTAGAGCAACAAAACACTCTGTCAAAGTTATGTTCTATTTCTTTGCAGTTGTTGCAATAGAATGTGTATTCATTCACTTTGTCGCCACACTTTCTGCAAGAGATGTGTATGAAGTCAAGGTTATCATAACAATCGTCACACAAGTGATATTTGTTTTCTTTCAAAACTTCATCAGAACAATTTACACATTCAAACTTCTCCGCAAACAACTCATCTTTAAATTTTTCTAAAAGTTTCTTCATTTTTTCCATCTTTTTGCAAACTATTTTTATGAATACAGACTATCGGCCTTTGATTTTTGAAGTTTCAAAAGTTCTTCCAGCATGCTATAACGCTTGGCGGTGTAGTTGTTGTAAATCATGCGAGCAATGTTCTTTTTGGGCCCCACAAGCACAACAAGTTTTTTTGCACGAGTGACAGCTGTATACAATAGATTTCGTGTGATAATTTGATTTGACCCCGCCACCACAGGAATAACCACTGCGTCAAACTCACTGCCTTGACTTTTGTGAATTGTAGTTGCATAACAAATATATAGTTCAAACAAATCGGCTTTGGAATAGACAACTTTTCTGTCGTCATCAAAAATAACTGTCGTTTCGCCTGTTTGATAGTCAATCTTTTCAATTTTGCCTATGTCACCGTTGAAAACTCCCTTGCCAATTTCCGTCATGTCTTTTCCATAATCTTTGCTCCACTCAAGGTCATAGTTGTTCACCGTTTGCATAACTTTATCGCCCTCTCTAAGACACCTTGTTTCAAAGTTAATTTCAGTTTTCTTGAGCATATGAGGGTTTATAACTGCTTGAAGTTTTTTATTTAAGTTTTCCACCCCGCACATTCCCGATTTCATGGCACACAACACTTGAATTTCCTCGGGTTTGCACTTTAAGAACTTTGGCAACCTTTTGGTTGTCAGTTCAACAACAGTTTCATACATGTCTTGTGGGTCTTGCCTATTTTCATAGAAAAAGTCTTTTGACCTATTGCTAAGGTCTGGCATTTTGCCTTCGTTTATTAAGTGAGCGTTGGTGACAATCAAACTCTGGTCGTCTTGTCTGTAAATGTGAGAAAGTTTTACAACTGGAATGGTCTTACTTCCAATAATATCATGCAAAACATTCCCCGCCCCAACACTTGGCAACTGGTCCTTGTCGCCCACAAGCACAATTTTGCACGTTGCGGGAAGGGCTTTTAGAAGGCTATAAAACAATGCGACATCAACCATACTCATTTCGTCAACAATAACACAATCAACAACAAGTTTGTTCTTTTCGTTGTGATTAAACACCGCTTGTTCGCCGTCTTTATAGGTCATCTCCAAGGCTCTGTGAATTGTGCTTGCCTTGTGATTGCACGCTTCAGATAGCCTTTTGGAAGCACGTCCAGTTGGTGCTAGAAGCAATACTCTGCTTGTCCATTTTTTAAGTGCTTGCAAAATACATTTTACAATAGTCGTTTTACCCGTTCCAGGCCCGCCCGTTATAACTGTAACTTGTCCCAAAACAGCCTCTCGCACAGCGTCTTTTTGTGTTTCGTGAAGTTTAATTTTGTTTATTCTTTCATACTCTGCAATTTCTTGCTCCACATCAACAGTTTGTTCCACTTTTGACATGCATTGCATGGTGAGTTTTGCCGCAATGCTACTTTCCATATAATAAAACTTTTTAAGACACACGCAAGACACGTCTTTGTGTTCAAAAACCTTTATAACACTCTCAATTTCAAGCCTTTCAATTTGACTTTCAAAAATTGGAGAAAGCGTTTGTATGTCAAGTCCCAAAAGGTCAACTTCTGCTGAGAAAAGTTGTTCCTTTGGGATATATGTGTGTCCGTTCTTGTCCGAAAAATCTGACAATAAGTGCAATATTCCCGCACGAATCCTAAAGTCTGATGTTGGCTCAATTCCCATTTTAAAAGCAATTCTATCTGCCGACAAAAAGCCAACTCCCGTTATATCTTCCACCAAAACATATGGGTTTTGTGACACAGTTTCAATGGTTTTATCCTTATAAAAATTGAATATCTTAACAGAAAGATTGGTTGAAATGTCATATTGTTGCAAAAAGATAACTGCATTTTGCATTTTCTTTATGTTGCCATAGTTTTCTGCAATCTCATATGCCTTTTTTGCACTTATCCCCCGCACTTCTTTAAGTCTTGTTGGGGCATATTCCAAAATACTTAGTGTATCTGTGCCAAACTTTCTTACAATGGCCTCTGCAGTAACTGGCCCCACGCCTTTTATAAGCCCACTGGCAAGATATTTTGTTATGCTTTCGGTGGTTTTTGGCTCAACTGTTTCTATTTTCACAAACGCAAATTGCTCGCCAAACTTGCTATTCTGCACAAACTCGCCTTCAAGTTCCACATCTTCGCCAACATTTGCCGACACAGTTTTTCCCACGCATGTCAAAAGTCTGCCTTTGAAATCTATGTTCAAGACAGTGTATCCGTTCTCGGGGTTTTTGTATATAATATCTTCAACTGAGCCAGAAATTTTCATACTAAGCCTTTTAATTAGTCGTCACAATCGCAGTCGTCATCGTCACAATGGTCATGGCAATGCCCGTGACAGCAGGAGCAATCGTGAGTGCAGTCATAATAGTTTTCGTCATCTTCTGTGGCATAGACATTTATATCAAGATAGACTATTTTATAATCTGGATATTGTTTTATCAATTCGTCATCTTCTGCCACATTTGGAAGTGACTTTCCAAAGACGACAAGTTCTTCCACTTCATCGTCAAGCATGTCTTGCAAATAGTCAACACAAGTTTCTTCGTCTTCAAGCCCTTCCACTTGGGCAAATTCAAACCCAGGGAGAAAGCCTTTGTAAAGTGTTTGTCCGCCAGCCACATAACTTGTTACAAGTGCTGGAAAACCCGCCACCATAATTGTGTGTTTCTTTAGGTCGTGATTGTAAACAATATCGCCAAATTGTTCTTCTTTCTTTTCTTCTTTCATAATTATTCCCTTTATTTAAAGCAAATTTTATAAGTTGTATTTTGTAACTATATTATTATATCAAACTTTTTCAAAAAACAAAAATAAAATAAGTCGCATAGCAAAAAAGAACTGCAAATTACAGTTCCTTTTGTGTTTTTAATATTATTCACCTCTGAATGGAAGAAGAGCCATGTTTCTTGCACGTTTAACTGCCACAGTGATTGCTCTTTGGTGCATTGCACATGTGCCTGTTTGACGTCTTGGAACAATTTTGCCCTTTTCTGTTACAAATCTCTTAAGAGTTGCAACGTCTTTGTAGTCGATAGCCTTGCTTCTGTCAGCACAAAACATGCAAACTTTTTTCTTGTTCACTCTCTTTGGTCTTTTAGCAATTTTTTCAACTGGTTCTGCAACTTCCTTAACTGGTGTTGTTGGTTGTTCAGCCATTATATTATTCTCCTTTTAATAGGTTAGTCTTCACTATCTGAGTCATCGTCATCGTCATCGTCGTCGTCATCGTCGTCATAGTCACAGCCGCTGCAATTTGCGCAGTCGTGATTGCATGGTCCGAAGACTTCGTCATCAATATCAAACATAAACATACCTCCTTATTAGAATGGTAGAGTATCGTCCTCAATTGGTTGAAGTTCAGCCGATTGGGTGTCAGGTTGCGAAGATGGTTCGCTTGAAGTTTTTGAACTTAAAAATTCAACTTCTTCTGCCACAACTTCTGTCACATATCTTTTTGAGCCATCTTGTGCGTCATAACTTCTTGTTTGCAAACTGCCAACGATGCCTGCCTTGCTACCTTTTTTTAGATATTTGTGGCAGTTGTCTGCTTGGACTCTCCAAACAACAATGTTAATAAACTCCGCATCTCTTTCGCCACTTTGAGCAAATCTCTTTGGCACGGCAAGTGTAAAGCGGCAATAGTTAATTCCGCTGTTTGTGGTAGAAAGTTCTGGGTCTTTTGTCAAATTTCCAACCAAAATAACTTTGTTCATAATTTTCTCCTAAATTTTAACGCAAATTAGTCTTTGCAAACAATGATGTTTCTCAAAATGCTATCTGTAATGAGCATAAGTTTGCCCATAGAGATGCTTGTTTCTTTTGGGGATTCAAAGTTCATAAGGACATAAAATCCTTCTTTTTGGAACTTAATTGGGTATGCAAGAGTTCTTACACCCCATTTGTCAATCCCGCTTACAGTTCCGCCATTTTGTTCAACATAGCCTTTGAACTTTGCAATGACGCCTTCCCTTTCTTCTTCAGAAAGTTTTGGGGAAATAACATAAAGCACTTCATATTTTGACATTTTCTTAACCTCCTTTGGACTTATTCGGCACAAGACTACACGTCTTGGCAAGAGGAATAAATTTTGCTGACCAACATTCAAATCAAAAGCCAATCAATCAAAAACCTTTAACTGATAGACCTTTATCTTGCAAATAATTTGTCAATCAAAATCATTCGCACATAATATATCAAACTTCTTTCAAAAAATCAAGAGTTTTTTCAGAAAATATACTAATATTTTATACAAAGGTGTCATCTTCATATGAATATGTCCATGTAACCTTATTTGTCAAAGTAGAGCAATTTTCTGATGTAATTTCAGTGCAATCGTTGTTGTTTGAATCTTTGAAATGATAATAGCCGTTATTACCAAAACCAATTTTTATAATTACTCCAGTTGGCACATTGTAAGGAAGGATAAACTTGCTAGGGGCATCATACATGAAAATTTCTCTATATTGATATTGATTATCCCATCCACTTAAATCAACATTTCCTAAATCAAGAGTTTGTGTTGAAAAGCGGCAATCATAAAAACTAAAAAATTTCGCTTTACTCGTATCAAAATTTTCAAATACAAATAAACGACTCCTTCGGGTAATACCTTGTTGCGTTCCTCTAAACAACCACTTTGAATTCTCTGGGGCATAGATTTTCACTGGTGAATAAAAAACAAGTTGAGTTTGATTTTCATCGACATAAGCTATTACATCCTCAATTTCGTCATTTGCAATATATGCATCTGTAGAAGTCAAACTATTTGTTCCCACTGAAGTTAATTGCGTTAAATTGGTTATTTTATTCTTGTCACTAGTTATTATTATATCTGTGTTAAAAATGAGCTGTGGCGAATTTCCACCTACTTTTAAAATTCTATCCTCCCAATCTGCTGAAAGATAGCTGACTACTGTTGCATTTGGGTCAACTTCAACTGAAGTTAGGGTGAAAAGAAATTTGTTGGTGGCGTCTGAATTGTAATTCGCTTTTACCCCTGGGGTGATTTCTAGGAGCATATATATGCGA
>ERZ808245.1092-NODE-1092-length-11619-cov-6.856105_pt1 | contig 11619 bp, 5 predicted proteins | sample MGYA00521243_ERZ808245 | MGnify/ENA primary metagenome ERZ808245 (study PRJEB31516, sample SAMN03275576) | gut metagenome | biome: mammalia-associated habitat; material: feces | host: Papio cynocephalus | place: Kenya | collected 2012-07-07 ... | reverse complement strand
CATCGCCATAGACCGTGGGACCGCACACGTACATACCCACATGCCCCTCGTGAAGAGGGCGGAAATACTCCTTGGTGCGGGAGAGTGTATTGTATATCTGCAACATATAGAACAATTTATGGGTTAAACACCTAATCCAATTAGTTTGCAAAGGTAGTTCGTTTTTATCATATACACAAGTAGGCATCAGAAAAAATGCCCATTGGCGAAAATATTTTACTCTATTTGGCAGACTTTCATTACTCCGTTTAGCATGATTACAGAGCAATCAGTAGGGGTATTTTGCAAAGTCCAAGTAGCAATTTGCAGATTTATGCCTTTTTTGGTATGATTTTTGCGGGTATGCTTTGCGTGTTCGAAGATAATGCATTATCTTTGCCGCGGCAAGGAAGAAACAGAACGGCTGTTCGCAGCCTATAGCGGGTGTTGAGACCACCGGTATGAGTATCAAGTTTCATCCTTAGCAAAACATAACTAAAAGGCGTTTATTGGCGCTTGTTTTGGGGTATAGAAATCTGGTACATTTCTCCTTTCCAAGGCAAGAGGCAATAAACGTTCATTGAGTGTATATCGCTGTGCCTGGCAACTGCGGAACATCCTTCATAGAGGGGTGCTTTTGTAGATTGTGAAGTACGGGCTTTTGATGCCCCAGTATGCCTTCTTCTCCTTTTGGCTTTCGATATGTACGCGTGGACGTTGATTGTTGAATCCTAAAGGAAAGGTCTGACCAGAACCTCTATACCGTGGACGAGTAACAATGCGACTCCACGCTTTTTTAACGAATGTTAAAATGGGGGGGGGTAATTTCGGAGTCATTATTCCCGATTATACCAAAGGTACAGTAGAAATGGACCAATCTTTGCAAAGACAACCGGTCTTTGTTTCCAATACCCCTACTGCCTATGTGCCGACAGGAGCATATCCCTGCTACGACAACGTACTGAACCAAACCGCGTTTCGCAGCACAGGCAGTAGTATGATGACAGTCAGCCCAACTCGCGAGAGTGAAGTGCCGCGCTATAGTCAACGAGCGTATGCACTGAATGCGACATTCCGTGCATCGGAACAATTGATGACAACAAGGACGTCGTCAATTCTCGCTATTGACAGAGATATTTCCGACAATTTGTTTGTTACCGAACAGCAGTATTATGCTATGGCAACAGAGGAGACAGCCTCGCGCCGCAGGGTATCCCGACCAGGTAATCCTGCCAATGGCGAATTGGATGCACCTGTCGGGAATGCCGTATTCCCCATGCTCGTTTGTGCAGGGATCTACTACCTATGGACTGCAAGCAAGCGGCTGCTATCCCGCAAGAGAAACAAAAAAAACAGAAACAACACTCATTAAATGAAATATGGAATATACCACCTATAATTTCCGCTTATTCAAAACGCTATACCTGCTGATGTGTATGGTAAGCCCTCTCATTGCTTTTGCAGGTGACGGGTATGATGAATTTCAGCAGAACGGAGTCATCTGCTCATTTGGCTATCCCACCAAAACAGACACTGTCACCATCACCCAAGCCGAGTACGACAAGTACTACGCCTCGGGAACGGCTGCACATTCTTTCTACGAGAGGAAAGAGACTACAGGAGCAGACGGAGTCGTATCGTTTGCATATTATCGCTATGACACCAAGTTCGAGTATATGACAGCCGCAAAAGAAGGTACAACTGTAACGTTGGAAGATACGGTTAGCACCCGCGCTTTGTGGCGTATATACACAGACGGAAATCATCAGTTCCGCTATGAGAATGTGGCAAGAGGGCAATGGTTAAAGTTGGAGACAGATAATGACTCTGCTGTCACCCTCCAATTGGTGAACGATACGATGCAAAGTAGTGCTATCTTTCACGAAAAGCGTGACCGGGTTTTGAATATATCCAATAGGGGTAGAGCATTTATCTTCTTGAAAACGACCACCCCTGCAAAAGTCACCGACGAGATATATGTGTACTATAACGCCGACAAACGGGCACCTTATGCCACCACCGCCCAATCCAAGGTACATGCCTGCTACTATGAGATGTGGGAATATCGTGCAGATGAAAAAGCACTCAGCCTGACATCTTCCATAAGTAACGCTACAGGTGACGTCAGCCTTCTTACCAATCAAATCGTATTTTCGTATGCCGATTCAGCCATTATGGTCGGCAACAACGGTTACACAGAGCAGCAGGCCACCCTCAGCATACAAGCGGAGGTGACAAACAGCACGTACTACCACAATATCCCTGCCAATATCTGCAACTACGATCCCAAACGGTTGGTAGTCAGCACAGAAAGGGTTGATAACCCCCAAGTCAAATTCTCGCCCGTATGGAAAGACCCGAACACGAAAACCAACGCTGACGAACAGCAGGATTCGTTGCACTACTCCTACCTGCATCCTATTGATGAGGAAAACAGGCCGTCCAAAAACCATATCTGGCGACATTCGTTGAACGCTGAGCAATTGGGGCTCACTTTTGACACCATCCCCTACAAGGAGTACGGCGGTAGGAATGTACTGATGTTCGAGACACCGACGAGCACAAATTCTCAATGGCAAGCCGTTGTGAGACCCGTAGGAAAAAGCCCCATAGATATGTGTTTGTGGGATGGTGCCTATTGGGTGCGATACAAGGACACCTTGGTAGTAACGGCCACTTTGGCGGATAGCACGGTCTCAGCGGTATCGGAAGTGTCGGTGGAGCGGGTGTCGTGCCACGTGATGTCGGATTACGAGATCAAGCCCCATCTGTCGGCAGCAGTCTTGGAGTTTGAGCAAGGAGGCGGTACGCTCACATGCCACTTGGATAGTATCGAAGAAATGGCAGGCCTGCGAGTATATCGTGCTGATGAGCGGTTTGTAGTGCACGAGGTTATGGAACGGCACAAATATGTATATCAGGGACTTTCAAACCACGGAATTTCCTGCACGCTGCAAGTCACCAGTCCGTATGTTGGCATGTCTGTACCTACATGGATGACTATTGATAAAAAACCCCAGGACGATGGAACCGTAACCCTGACCGCCCAAGCCAATTTCAGTGGTGGTATGCGTACTGCTGCCATACAGGCCACCGTGAGCAAACAAGTAGGCAACAAGGTTGAGACCGGTGATGCCTTGCTGACTTTCGAGCAGAAAGGACTCAATGATACAGGTGCTGCCAAGTTTATTCCAAATCCAGGGGTGTCGGGTTATCCGCTGACAGAAGATCACCGTCAGCAGGTGCATACCATGGAGACGACTATCTACTACCATCCCGGAGAAAATATAACCCTGCGCTTGAAAGAAAGGAATTTCTTTGGCTATATGCGTTGGTACGACTATCATAGCGGCAAAGACCCCCAATATCATTTGGAAGCAGATGGCACCGTAACCGAATTGCCGAAATTTTGGGTGAAAGGACCTATGAAAGACGCTACAACCCCCTTTGAATCATTAAATGCCAATGCACAAGAGTCACACGGACTATTCTGTATGCCTAACGACATAAACGACAGGGAAGTCAGTACTGAACGTTTGGCTGCCCCTATCATACATCTGGCAGGGGGGATAAGTATGGACATCGCGTGTGATGTCAGCAACTACACGGATTATGAGTTGATAATAGGGAAAGATATACAAGGAAATGACAGCATCATCTCGCTCAAAGAACCCACCCTGTCTTATCGTCAGATATTCCATTTGCGCCCTGCTCAGGAGATAGCCGATCAATTGGATGCCTATAAAACCAAAGAAGATAAGTGGTTCGAAGAATATCATTGTGTAGTTCCGCTTGGGGTGGAATATGTCTTGTCCTCAAAATATGTTCATGCTGTGCCTTTTGAAGACAACTCGGAATTATGCTACTACCTCAATGCACAATACCGTACAAACTACGGGACAGGCGATTGGAGAGACACCCTTTTGCGATTGGACGATGTGAGTGACAACTCTCATATCTGGGGCTATTGGTATTTTAACGGGAAAGACTGCAATAACGGAATACCAGGAGTTCAAGGGAATGCTTCTCCTAAACACGAGCATAGTTCCAAAGACTTTATTAACCTCAAACATACAACTAATGGTAATACTCAATTATGGGACTTGATCCAAAGCGGGGGCATCCACACCGACACGTTGGATTGTAAGGTGGTGAGCAAAGGAGGAACCAACAATGAAGGAAGTTTTGAATGGTATGGTGCCAGTTGGGGTGGTAAGAAGCAATACGGGCAAGGACGATTGAAAAATGGCGGAGAGATTAAGTTTCTGCGTTTTATCATTGATTATGTGGACAAGAATCTGTACGGTCCAAGCGAGACAGAATTAGTGTCATTGAGAGATATAGAAGAAAACTATATTATGTTGTGCCAATATCATTTTGATTTTGACACGGCTCTCACAATGGAGCAGACGTTATACTCCAAGCCGTTGCCCATAAAGGAATCCACGTTTGGCTTTTCTTATCCCAAAGCAGTTATAGGCACTAAAGTCTGCCGTCGTACCCCATGGTTTGACAAAGAGCACAAGGATCCTAATAGTATATATTTCCCCTATTTCGGAGAATACGCTATTGTCAACAAGGTTGGAATTAATGGATGGCTACGAGAAACAGCGCAACATGGTGCAGGTACAAACGAAGCCGGCACATTGGAGGCTGCCAAGAAAGGGTATTGTCTTTATGTAGATGGTGCACAGCAACCAGGAAAAGTGGTTTCATTATCCACCCAAGCCCGTATTTGTTCAGGGCAACAACTATATTGTGCTGCGTGGGTATGCAATGTAACGGAAAAGTATGGCGAAGGGGGTGTTCCTCCAATATTGCGCTTTGATGTAGAAGGACGCGTGGCAGGAGGAGAATGGGAGCCCGTCAGTTCTTTTTACACCGGTGAAATCGGTAATGACAAAGGTTGGCAGCAGATTCGTTTTCCGTTAGTATCAGCACGAGACTATGACGAATCGCGTGTTACCGTGTACAATTTTGCTGCAACAACCAAGGACAACGATTTTCTCATCGATGACGTATGGCTATACGCTTCACGATTGCCGCTCACTGCCTACCAAACCGTCACAGAGTGTGTGGAGGGCAGTTCGGATGAAGAGTTTGTTGCCTCGGTGATTCGCGTGGACTACACCAATTTCACAGGTGAAGAATCCACCACCAAAAATGTCTATTACCAATTCTACAACACCACCAACGATACCCCCGTATTGGGCAACTACTACGTACATTCGGAGGACGACAATACCGCCGCGGAAGAAGAATGTGTGGCTGGCAATTGCTACGGACGCATACCACGCCCCGCAAAAAACTTTGAACCGACAAAGGGTGATAGCATTTACAGCGATGCGGAAGCGTTTATTGCTGCCGTCAAGAAACAAATGGAAGATTTGTCTGCAGATGACGAGACTGCAAAGTCCGTCAAGGAAGACGGGCTCGCCAAAATAGGATTCGTAAAAGCAAAAAACAAGAAGTTGGATGGTACATACGACGAACATTGGGTGATGTATGTCGTGCAAATGATGCCCGTCGCCAAGTTCAACAGCAAGGATAAATACGAAGTCCGTATGGCTTACTCAGAGCAAGAACTCTTGACCAACGACCTGCAATGTGCCCTGCGCACCAACCTGCCTGTATATGAACCCACGTCTTTCCGGTTCAACGGAATCACCTATCCTGCCGAGGGGCAATGTGCCAACGGGTTATACCCCATCGAGATGTTGGTGCAACAAGTGATTACTGACCAAGACACCAAACAAGAGGTCACTCTGTCCGGTTATGCCAAAGGCGACTGGCTCAAAGGCATGCACACCGACGATGTGTACTATCGAGCCTATCTGCGGGGAGAATCCACCGCATCGAATGACTCGCTGAAGGCATACGACACGGATGCCCGCTACAAGCAGTACTACGGCTATGAACGCACTGACATAGAAACGGCTATCAAACGTATGCGACGTGAAACACTGAGGCGGGTGGACCAAAACAACCATCCCTACTATGTAGCAAATCCAAACTTTACGGTGTCGGACGTCACGATGCTGAATTTCAACGACTCCTGTTGGGTGGATGAGAACATGCAAGGCGATTCGTTTGAGCAGGATGACAAACAAATCAGGTATTGCGATGTCATCAAAGACCTGTGCAATAGAGGGTTGCTATCGCTGTACAAAGAGCGCGATTACTTCTATATGCACTCTGCCGACACTATCCGATATTGGATATTTCCTATCGCCCGCACAGCCAAAGACACATATAGAGGAGAAGAATATATTCTCAATGAATGTGCCATACCCAAATACATCATGGTCTTCACAGACCCAAGCAAGTATGTCTTGGACCTCGGACAGGGCACCATACCCGACGGATATGAGGGCAAGATTACACGTGTGCGAGTGCCGTTATCACTGGCGAACAAACAGGTAAGTGTTCCCATTCGGGCCATTGGCGACGACGTTGTGCTGGCGTGGAATAGTACGCAATTGGAACAAACCACCGATCCCAATATGGCAAAACAGATAGGGCAGAACACGTTCCGTTTGGCTTATGCACAGGATCGCAGATATGATCCCAATAACCCCAAAGCATACTACCTCAAAGGCGACACGATACATTTCTCGCCCATCACAAACGAGTATATCAACAGCCTGTCGGATGCCGACAAACAGGGACTGAATGCCAATACGGCAACCATGCGCGCAGGCTATGAATACACTATGCGCATACAAATGGTAACCAAAACCGGACAGACTACCGAGGAGAACTCCAATTGCCAAATCGGGCACACCTATTTTACCGTAGTGGTAGTGCCCGATACGCTCCTGTGGACACCTACTGTTGCCAACGAAGAGGGACAATACGCATGGGGCGACGACCGCAACTGGCGAGGTATTGCAAACGGGAAAACTATGTCACAGGGCTATGCTCCGTTGACTTCCACATGCGTAATCCTACCCTCAGACCTCCCCGACACGCAATACCCATACATTGAGAGTTCCGCCACACGCTACCCCATCGATGTGAACTATGCACCCAATATATGCCGAAAAGTGCAACTGTTTGCAAATGCCAAGTTGCTCGGACAGCAATATCTGCAGTACGATAGCGCCTATGTGGATGTGCCGATGACTTCTTCGCATTGGTACACGATGGCAGCTCCACTCCAAGACGTGTATTCCGGCGATTTCTTCATTCCCCATACGGGCGAATACGGAGGCACGGGCACCAATGCTCCACAAAACATAGAGAGCAGCAAACCCTTTGAAGTACAATCGTTCAGCGGAACACGCAGCCGGTTTGCTCCGTATGCCTTCTGGACATCCTATTTCAACCGGAATGTTACCAAAGTCACTGTCTATGGCAATGAGACCATCACAAGTACCTCCGCCACCTTCCTGCCATCCAATGCCCTCAACGAAACGTTGGCACCCGCACAAGGGTTTGCCATGTTGGGCTTCGGACCGAATGACAACAAGGAGACATTGGTGGTACGACTACCCGAACCCGACACCGAATACCATTTCTATGCTCCTTCCCAAGACGGTAAACCCGGCATCGAGACCGGACAAAAAGTATCCTTATCCCGCACCAATGCCCATCGGTTTGCCTTTACGCCTAACTCCGACGGCAATATGGAAGTGACCATCCACAATGCTACCCCCAACAAAGAGTTCCTGTTCGGTAATCCTACCATGGCATATCTTAACGTGTTTGAGTTGATAAAAGTACACAACAGCGGATTGTCGAGCACCGAACTGGAAAGCAAATATCTGCTCAACCGTTTCGACTATATCTCCGATGACGCTTGGCAGGCAATCTCTGCCGGTATTGCTGCTGAAAGAGATGGTTGGATTGCACCCATGCAGTCCGTGCGGTTGCACACAACCAAGGAAATGCTGCAACTCACCCTGACCATCAAGCCCGATTTTCTTTCCCTGTCAAGAGACGATAACACTACCGCCCGACATAATCCCCATCGGGCACCCGAAACAGGGCACTCCTTCCGCCGTGAGGTAATGCGTATGGTGGCATACACTCCGGATGCTGCAGGTTATGCCACGTTGGCTGCCATTGATTTCGCGAACAACGATTTCGACATTATGGAGGATATGCCCTTCACATCTTCCGGTATTGAGCAGGACGTGAACAGCGCAACAGCCACCACCCCTGTAAACCTCTACACCTTGGCAGGAACACAATCGTTGAGCGTGGATATACGAGACCAAATAGGAGTGGTGCCCTTGGGGTTTGTGATTGCTGACGACTACCGCACCGATAGCATCACACTCTATTTCGGGCTGAGCAGCACATGGCAAACAGAGTGTTACCTCTGTGACAATCAAACGGGTATGCGCTATCATATCTACAACGACACCCGTATCCGTATCGCCACACCCCGCAACCACGAGATACGCTACTACATTCAATGTCCCCACAAAGAGCCTGATGAACCCAACACACCTACGGGAAATGACGATATACCTGCCAACAAAGACGGACAGCACGTTATAGCGATATCCAACGCCCCGCAAAACGTAGTAAGTAATAGCCCCGGATGCCATTGCCGAACTGCGTGCGTACGACATGTCAGGTCGGCACCTGACGCATATTATCCCCACAACGGCTACCCCTGTCTGCACCCTCACGCTGCCTTCGGGCGTGGTGCTGATAGAAGTGCAACTTGCAAATGGAGATACACACACCTGCAAAACAATAGTCAAATGAAAAGTGTAGTTTGATATGCACAAATACTTTTTTGCGGATTGCCAGAAAAGCAGTACCTTTGCCCCTAAATAAAAGGGTATTCTATGTATAAAAAGCATTTGACGATTTTGGCGGTATGGATGTCATTTATGGGTGCGGTATATGCTCAGGACGGAGATTTCACGATTTCGCCTTTGGAATTGGAGCCTGTACAAACCACCGTCGGGGATTCGGCAATAGCAGCCCAGTTCATTGTACGTAGGTATTTCCTGAATGCTCCTGTTTACCTGCATTGGGAAAGCACGGACAACCTGATGTTTGCGTTGGATAAAGACAGTGCCGACGGCTATGTGGACGTTATCCATGCGTGGTATGTCCCCACAGAGGCAGGCAAACACAAGGCATGTCTGCTCGTTGATTGCCCCGATGTGCCCGCTCATTGCGATACCGTCCGTTTTGAGGGAACTGCCACTGCACCTTCGGGCATAGACGCTGTGCCTGTTGCCCCGTCTGCCTCACGCCAAATCATGCAAAACGGGGTAGTGTATATCCTACACCCGCAGGGCACCTATACTATAACAGGAGCACCTACGCCTCGTTGACCGCCTGATAGTGGCATAGCATCAGAGACCCGTCTTCACGGCGCAGGTGCATACCGCTGCCTTCGCAGTACCGCCACACCTTGCATTGGTCACACGGCTCCTGCTTGCGCATCCACGAGCGGTTGCGGTAGGGCTCGAAACGGTGTTGCCATACGTCCCAGAAATCGTCCCTGTAGATATTGCCCTGATAGTATTTGCCGCGCACGGAAGTGCATGCCGAGATACTGCCGTCTATGAGAATAGACGCCACACTCACACCCGCTGCGCAATGGAACAGGTAGTCACGCACCTCACCTTCATAATCACCCAAGAATCCCTCACACGAGTACGACACGTGTCTGCCTTCCTGTCTGTTTGACGCAATAAAATCCAATACCTGCCGCAGTTGAGCACCTGACAGCAGCAACTCGGGGTTGTCTTTTGCCCTGCCCATCGGGTCTATCGTTATCAGCCGCCAGTTGCGCACACCGATTCCCCACAGATAATCGCGTATCGCTGCCAAGTGGCTGATATTACGCTGATTGACACAGGTAACTACATCCCATATCAACTCCTTGTCCCCTGCCGCCAAGCGGATAGCACGTGTAGCCCCTTCGAATGCCAAAGGGTGTTGGCGAAGCCATATATGGTCTTCTTCCAACCCATCCATACTGATTGACAGAGAGGAGAGCCCTGACCTGCGCAACGCCGTAAAACGCTCCGATGTTAATGCCAATCCGTTGGTCACCATACCCCAAGGATAGCCCCGTTGGTTCAATGCCATACCTATTTCCGCGAGGTCCTTGCGCATTAGCGGTTCGCCTCCCGAAATGATTATCAGCACCTTATGCGGGTCCACATGAGGGGTTATGCTGTCTATCACACGCAGAAAGTCCTCCTTAGGCATATCGGGTGTCATCACCGACGACGTGCAGTCACTTCCGCAATGCAGGCAATGCACATTGCAGCGCAAAGTACTCTCCCAAAACAACTGTTGCAACGGGTGCAATTGCTGAAGATTATGGCGACGTAGTCGCTCCAATTCCAAAACAAAACGTTGACGAGTGTTCATAATGCCGCAAAATTACGTTTTTTTTCTCACTCACACAACTTATATATAATTATCGGGACAGGGTAATCCCACCTAAATAATAATAATACAGCATAACTTTCATACGGACAAGAAGTGCGGTGTAAGCCCCCAATATCCAAATAAGATTAACGCGACAATATCATACTAATCACATACTAACCACATACTAATCACATACTAATTGTTCATGGTTAATACGAGAGGAATGTGGGGGAGGCAGATGGACAATTTGAAAATTTGTGAATATGACACAAACTGAATGGGTACGGTACTTTACAAATTGAGATTTATTTGTGTATTTGCAAATAAATCCTTACTTTTGCACCGCAAACCTGCATTTTGGGGATAGTGTCTCCATTTTAGTGCAAGTTTGTACATATTGATAGCGTTTATTGACGCTTTGCGTTTGATTAGCAGAAAACTTCGCAACTTTTCATTCGGATCAAAACCAAAGTAGCAATAGATGCCTATTTGGTGTGACATGGTCATACTATCAGCGCGGTACAGGTGTATCGTGCCCTTTGTGGTATATACCACTTGGATTGGTATGCAGTCATATCGGCGTAGGCTTCTTGTTGTTTATTTGATCCGAAGGGCAATGCGAAGACCTCTGTTAATGAATAATCAACGGAGGTCTGCGCTTTCTTTATGTCCATACGTGTCGTTTTGCGGCACATTACAGAACGCAAATAAACAACAGGCATAGTGGGCAAATGTCTGAAAAATAATCAATTAATAATGCGAGTGCCCATAGCAAACTAAAAGTGCACCCGATACTTATAGGGTAGAAAAATTATGTGTAAAATACAATTTGTTGTAGAACCATTTAAAGACAAATGGAATGTAGTTGTGCAATCTCAACAACAGAAAAAGGTGGTGGAACAATGCGAAGCCAAAGACTCTGCAGAAGAATTGGCAATATTGTTGAATGAAAATCTTTGTCCATCTTCAAAGTTGGAAATTCAATTAAAGGACTATATGGATAATCCATTAATGGTGGAAGAATATTTCCGTATTAGTAAAATTGTAGTATACGAAGGTGTTGAATATCGTTCTCTAGAAGAACTAATCAATAAATTAGAGAAGGATAAAACTTTTCGCGAGCAATTCTTGAATGAAATATTGGAGAAAAGTAAGCAGTTGATGAGAAGAATGGACAAGATAAAGTAGAATGAATATTGTACAGACATGAAACGTGTTTTTATTTTTCATATGAGGCTGTCTAACAATGCAAAGTTGTTGGGCAGTCTTTTGTTTTTATCAGGA
>ERZ808245.1089-NODE-1089-length-11654-cov-6.422105_pt1 | contig 11654 bp, 5 predicted proteins | sample MGYA00521243_ERZ808245 | MGnify/ENA primary metagenome ERZ808245 (study PRJEB31516, sample SAMN03275576) | gut metagenome | biome: mammalia-associated habitat; material: feces | host: Papio cynocephalus | place: Kenya | collected 2012-07-07 ... | reverse complement strand
GGGGCGACCTTCGCGAAGGTGGGGGGTCGACCTTCGCGCGGGGGGGGTCTCCGCAAGATTTCAGCGGCGTGCGCGAACGCCGGCGCGGGTGTAGTCGAACGGCTTGAAGCCGAGCGCGAACGCTGGCGAGTCCGGCTTCAGCCGGAAGTCGAAGTTCCGCGCGTCGACGAACTTCGGGTCGGCGTAGCGTCCATTGACCTCCTTGCCGCACGCGCGCCAATCCTCCCATGTCAGGCCGTCCAGCTTCGCCTCGCCGTTCGGGTCGAACCAGAGGTTGTTCGCCCACACGCCCTCCACGCCGCGCACGCCCGCCGACGCGAGGTCGCCTCGGTCCGTCAGCACGATGTTCGCGACGACGTTCAGCGAGCTGCGCACGTTGAACACGTTCGCGCGGATCGTGCGAATGACGCCGTTCTGCTCGTTCCACGCGAAGATGTTGTTCTGCACCGTGTTGCCCGCACCGTAGTGCTGGTGAAAGCCGCCGTCGTGCGTGTTGTAGACGAGGTTCCGCGCGAAGACGATGCCTTCCGATCCCTCGTCCGCGTAGAGTCCCCACCCGCCGTAGGTGCGCGACGAGACGTTGTAGATCACATTGTCCGTCACGCGCGTGCCGAACGCCGTGCCGAGCGTGTACACGCCGCCCATGTCCGAGAGGACGCCCTTGCCGAGGTCGTGGATGCGGTTGAACCGCACGAGGTTGCGCATCGCCGCCGTGGGCAGGTACGCCCACTGCCAGCCGACGGATACGCCCGAATAGTAGAAGTCCGAGATCTCGCAGTGCTCCACGCGGCAGTCGGAGGCGTGGCCGATCACGACGCCCGTTCCCATCGCGTTGTAGCGTCCGCCGTCGCGGATCACGCAGTCCTCCAGCACGTTGAAGGCGTTCGCGCGCGGATGGTAGCCGAAGATCTCGCGCCGCGCAACGGGATACTTCTCGTCCTTCGCCAGTCGCACGCCGTCCGCCCCGAACCACACGCCGCCCGCGCCGAGATCCTCGAAGACGCACCGCGTGACGCGGTTCGAGAAGCAGCCGTCGCGCAGGCGGATGCCGATGTTGCCCGTGTGCCGCACGAAGCAGCCCGTCAGCGCGAAGTTCCGCGCGCCCGTCGCGTCAAGGAGCGCGTCAAAGGCCCGGGCGGCCTGGCCGGGATAGAACGTCAGCGGTCCCTTGCCGCCCTCGACCGGCGTCGCGTCGCTCGCCGTGAACGCCAGGTTCTCGAAACGGACATGATCGACGTACCGACCCCTGTCCGGCTCGCCCTTCACGACGACGAGCCTCGAGAGCTTCGCGAGCGGCGCGAGGGCGCGGATCGTCTGCGGTGTCTCGCCCGGACGCGGACGGTAGAGGATCTTGCGTCCCGGCCTGTCATAGAACCACTCGCCCGGTTCGGTGAACGCACCGCGCAGGTTGCCGACGCGATAGATCGCCTCGGCGTTCCACTTCTGCGACCAGTTCCAGGCCACGGTGCCCTCCGTGAAGAGCCGTCCGCCCTGCCAGTCGGCGACGGGTCGCTTCGTCGCGTTCCACTTCTGGTTGACGCGCAGGCTGACGTAGGGACGTTCCGCCGCCGGCATCGCGTCAAGCAGCCGCTTCAGCGTCTCGTCCGCGACCGTCAGCGATTCGCGCGTGCGCGTCACCTTGCCTTTCGCGTCCTTCGCCAGGATCTCCTGCGTGCACGCGCCCGGCACAAGCCAGTCCTCGCCCTTCGGGTACGGCGCGTTCGCGGCGCGGCGTCCGTTCACCCACAGCATCTCGAACCAGATCGGCTCGCTGTCCGCCCCGGTCGGCGCGTCCGTCTCGAACCAGCCCCTGCCCGTGTCGCGCCATCCGGCGAGCGGTGCGCCGCCCGAGATCTCGCTCGCCTCGCCCGCGCCGCGCCAGACGACCGGCGCCGCCGCAGTGCCCGAATCGTCAGGCGTGAACGTCAGCGGCTCGCACAGCGCGTAGAGTCCCGGCTTCACCTCGACCGTCCAGGCGGACGTGTCGCCGTCCTTCTTCGCCGCGCGGATCGTCTCCAGCGCCTGCTGCGGCGAGAGGCCGTCCGGCGAGACGGTGAGCGTCCGCGCGCCGAGCAGGTCGCCGATGACCAGCAGCTGGGAGACGCGGAAGACCGTGCCATGGTACTTGGGCGCGGCAAGTTCCTTCTTGGGGTCCTTGAACTGGCGCGAAAGGATCGTGCGGTCGGGTTCGCGATCCGTCAGCGTCAGCTCGACCTCGTGGATGCCGTCCGCACCGTCGTAGAGCGTCACGGAGCCGCCGCGCACATACGTCGAGTACTTGTCGAAGCCCACGACGTCCGCGACGGGCTTGCCGTCGATCTTCGCGGACAGGATGCCGCCATCGGGCTGATAGCACATCCTCAGCCGCAGGACCGAGCCGGCGAAGGAGAACTTCAGAGATGCGCCCGGACGGCGCGCGACGAACGTGCCGGGCCGCTCCGGGTCGGGCGTCCAGTCGCCCTTCAGGATGTCCGCCGTCACGGGAATCGCCTTCGCCGCCTCCCAGTTGTCGGGCACGAACGGCGTCGCGAGACGCGGCGCATGATCGACCGGCTTCGAGCCGTCCATCGCGGCGAACGCCTGCTTCACGGCCTCGAGGTAGAGCGCGTGGCCCTCGGGACGCGGATGCACCCCGTCGTTCGCGAAGAGGACGCGCCGGTCGTTCGCCATGAGTTCCTTCACCTTGCGGTCGAAGTCGGGATCCTGCTTCGGGACGGCCGTCGCGAAGAAGCCGCGCGAGACGACGAGGCCGCCTTTCTTGTAAAGCTCGACCGCCGGCACGCCAAGGGAGATCGACGGGATGCCGTAGTGCGCGGCGACCTGCTCCATCGCGCTCGCGCTGCGGTTGTAGGCGCCCTTCGCGTACGTGTCGAAGATGCCGCCCGCGACCGTGTAGCAGAACGCGATGTCCGTCTGCGGATTGCGCTTCCAGATCTGGCGGACGATGCCCTCCATCTGCCGCCAGATGTCGCGCGGCGGCTTGTCGCCGTCGTTCACCGCGAACTCGACGAACACGAGGTCGGGATTCTTCGTCAGCACGTCCTTCGCGAGCCGGAACACGCCGAGGTCCGACCCCGTGCCGCCGATGGCGGCGGCGACCTCGGTGATCTTCGCCTGCGGATACATCTCGCCGAGCCACCGCGTCGTCAGGTCGCGCCATCCCTTCATCTGCGTGATCGAGCCGCCGAAGTAGGCGACCGTCACGGGCTTCCCGGCGCGGCACTTGGCGAGGAAATTGCCGAGACCGTCGCGCGGATGCACGACGCGAATGTCGGACGACGGCGTGTAGACGGGATACGAAGCCTTTTCAGGACGCGGAGGGAAGCGTCCGTCGTGCTGCGGCACGACGACGCACGAGCCATACCAGCCGGGCGGCATTTCGCGTCCACCGCGCCAATAGCGCTTCGCGACGAGAACGCCGTTCGTGCCGCTGTTCACGATCCGCGCCGCCGGATCGCAGGTCGCGTCCGTCGCCCGCAGCTCGCCCACATTCTGGCTGAAGCCGTTGATGTCCACCGTGCCAGGGGCCTGTCCCCACAGCACCAGCCCCCGATCGGGGTTCAGCACGTTCGCCCCTTCGCAGACGAGCGTGCCGTGCTGCACATACCAGTCGCGGTACTGGCTGCCGGGAACGGCGAGGCGCACCGTGCCCGGCTCGGTCTGGCGGAAGTCGACGCCCGCCGTCTGGACGGGACGGCCCTCGATGCGGACCGTCGCCCCGGCGCGCACGATCAGCGTCGTCGGATAGCCTTTCTGCCGCGTCTGCCTCTCGCCCGTGAAGAAGCCGCCGCGAAACGTGACGTCGCCCTTGATGTCGAGGTTCGGACTCGCCGCGCCCCAGCAGAGGTTCGAGACCGGACCCTCCTGGACGGCCTTCTGCCCCGCCACAACCGAATACGCCGTCGCCTTCGTGAAGACGAATGGTGCCGCCGCATGCAGCGAACCGCCGACACACACCAGCGCACACGCGCCCACCTGAACCAGCTTTCTCGTTTTCATCAGTCCTCCTTGACTGTCGTCATTATGCACTATTTCTCTGCGGCCTCTACGCACTCCGAGTGAGACAGCAATTCAGTCTCGCGCAGAGCCGCAGAGTTCGCAGAGACTCTCCGGATGTCTTTTCTGACAGGATTTACAGGATTCACAGGACCTGAAAGGCTCGGCAAATCTGTCCCGGCAATCCTGTCAATCTTGTCAATCCTGTCTAACGCGCTGTCGCTCCTCGAGAAGACCGCAACCACGCCGCCCTCGTCGCAGAGGGCAAAGCGCACCGTCTCGCCCCGGCGCACCGTCCGCGACGTGCTGGCGATCGCCTTCGCGTCCGTGGGCGTCCGCGCCGGGTCGTCCGCGTAGACGGACATCGTCCAGTCCCCCTCGCCGAGGAAGTCGAGCGTCAGCGCCAGCTCCCGCCGCCGCACCGTCGTCGCCGCGTAGTAGAGCCGTCCGTCGAACGCCTCGCGCAGGACGGCGTAGTACTCCCCGCACCTGCCCTCTATCGGGCGCGTGTCCTTCCACGCCGCCGGCAGGCTGCGCAGGGCCTCGATGCCGTCCGCCCCGCGATACCGCTCCGGCGCGTCGCAGAGCGTCAGGAGCGGCGAGTCGAACTGCACGCACTGCGCGAGCGCGTGGGCGCGCGTGCCCATCTCCTCCGCCCAGTGGGGACAGCGGTCGGTCTCGTCCCCGTAGCGGTGGCCCTTCGCGACCTGCGGCACGAAGTCCCGCGAGAAGACGTTCGCGAACGAGCCGGGCGTGAAGTCCGCCGGGCCGAGGAGGAAGCGCGTGAACGGCAGCACCGCGCAGACTTCCGGCGTGGTCTTCTTGCGGAAGATGTTCATCTCGTTGCCGCAGACGGCCTCGCGCGTGACCATGTTCGGCCACGTGCGCTCGCCGCCCGTGGACTTGAACGAGCCGTGAAAGTTCACCATGACGCGGTATTTCGCCGCCGCACGGCAGACGCGCTCGCACCAGTCCACCATCTCCTGATCCTGACGCTCCAGGAAGTCCGTCTTCACGCCCACGACGCCCCAGTCCGCGAGTCGCGAGAACGTCTCCTCGATCCCGACGGACTCGATCTCCATCCAGTGGATCCAGAGCCAGATCCCGACGCCCTTCGCCTTCGCGTGCGCGACGATCCGCGCGAGGTCAAAGCCCCTGCGGGGGCGGAGCGGCACGTTCGGCCCGTGGTTCGGACGCCGCGCGAAGCCGTACCAGCCGCCGTCGATCGTGTGGTAGGGCCAACCCATTTCCGCCGCGAAATCGACGAGCGCGAGCGTCCGCTCCGTCGAGAGCGAGTTGTTGGACTCCGCCCACCAGTCCCACGACGAGGCGCCAGGCCGCACGAACGAGAAGTCGAGCGACGGGTCGGGCGGCGGATTGAGGTTCGCGATGAGGTCGTTCTTCCGCAGGAGGTCCACCTCGTCGTCGCCGACGAGCACGACGCGCCACGGGCTCTGCGCCGGGGTCGTCGCGATGACCGCGACGCCGGGCGTCGAGGCAGGGGTCGGCGGCAACTTCGCGAGCGCAGCGCAGAGCGTCGCCGCGCCGTCGCCCGCCGCGCGGAAGTTCATCCCCGCCCAACCGGAGAGCGCGGCCTCGCACAGAGCGAGCGTCGCGCCCCGCGTCTCGACGAGGACGGGCATGCCGACGAACTTCGACGGATCGACCGCCGCGAGCGGACTCTTCACGAACGGTTCCTCCTGCGGATCGCGCTCCGTCGCGTAGGCCGTCGTCCACGCCGTCGCGTCCGCCGCGAACCGCCACTCCGTCAGCTCATCCGTGAGCGCAAAGCCGTCGAACGCCGCCTGTTCGGGGAAGATGTAGCGGAACGCGACGCCCTCGTCGTAGGCGCGGAAGACGAGCGTCAGCCGGCGCGGCGACCGCTCGACCATCGTCTGCCCGAGGCCGACACGCACCGCCCGCGCCTCCGTCTCCTCCAGCTCGACCATCAGCTCGTTATAGCGGTCGCGCACCGTCTCGCGCCGCGAGTGCCGCGTCGTCCACGTCGTGTCGGACGACGCGCGGCGCACGTTCCGTACCTTCATCTCGGCGAGGCGCTCCGCGCCTTTCTCCAGCGGACTCCCCACGGCGAACGCGACGCCGAGCCGCGAGGGGAGGACGAGCGTCTTGCCGTCGCGCGCGAGCGACCAGCGCATGCCCTGCGCGTCCGTCTCGAATTTAAGCGACAGCCGCCCGTCCGGCGAAGCGGCGTTCAGCGCCACCGCAGCGGCGTCCGCGCCGCAAAGGCCGAGCGACACGGACAGCGCGACAACCGCAAATGTCTTGATCTTCATTCTTTTTTCGGTTCTACTCCAAAATTAGTGGAAATGGCGAAATGGGTTTGGGGTTGCGAGATTGAGTTTCCCGGCTACAAGGTAGATCATCGCGGAATATCCCTCGAAGGTATGATAGCCCCTTGCCTTCCGTTTGGCCGCTTGAACCATTGCGTCAATCCCTTCGCATATCGCGTTCGTCAGGCGTTCCCTGAAGTACGCGAGGATTTTCGGCCGGTGCCGCAACAAAGTCTGTGCCGCGTCCTTCATCGGCCGAAGGCGGCAGCGCCTCATCCAGGAATAAAGCCGCTTGAATGACGTCTCCGCCTCGGCCATATTTGGCGAAGCGCAGAATTCGTCGAGGCAGGCCACGATCCGGAACGCCTTGCCGGTCTTCGGGAAACGCCGCGAAAGCGCTGCAATCCGGTCCGCTTCCTCTCCTGTCAGCTTGCCCTGCGGGCGCATGAACAGATAGCGGTTCCTGAACAGGTCCTTCTTGCCCGCCGCATCCTTCTGCCCGTCCCTGCGAACGGCCTCGAGCGCGTTCGTCATCACCTGCTTGACATGGAACTTGTCAATGACATGCTCGGCGTTCGGGAAGTTCTCCTCGATTGCAGGGCCGCAGGTCTTCGACATGTCGCTGGTCACGGCCGTGATGTTCGCGGCATTCCCGCCCCGGGCCTTGAGTTTCCCGCAGAATTGCGCGACGGTCGTCTTCTCACGCCCGTCCTCGACATCGACCACGCATCGTCCGACCGCGTCGATGACGAGCGTCACATAATCAGGACCGCGTTTGAACGAGGTTTCGTCCAGGGCCAGTTTCTCCAGATTCGCAAGCGATCTGGCGTTGACGGCCTTGTCGACCCAATACGAGAGGATGTTAGCCATTGGCTTTTCGTCGCAGCGCAGCAGTTTCGCGGCCTTTGCGCGCGGCATGTCCGCCATCAGCACCCTCGCATACCCCTCGGAGTACGTGGTGAATCGCGAGTTCTTCCGCTCAAACGGGGCGTTGATCTGCTCGACCCCGCATGTCGGGCATTTCACCCTCGGCCGCTTGCAGTGCACATACGTCTGGAAAAACATGCAGTCGCCATGCCGCCAGACGCGCTCCTGCGGCTCGTAGCCGTAGCGTGACGTCGGGCCGCCGCACGCCGGACAGGGAATCGCGGCATCTTCCCGGACGCCAACATGGATGTCGACCCGCTCCGCTTCGGGATCGAACTTGGCGCTCTCGACGTACCAGGATTCCTTCAGCCCGAGCGACCCGGCCACCCTGTCCATGAAATGTTCTACCATGATTTAGCTCCTTGCCAATAGTATAGCATAGTTTATTCGTTGATTCGATGGATTTCGCTTGAAATTGCGCATTAGCTGATTAAATTGCAATGAGTCCCGGTCTTCTTGACTGTCGCAGATCAAAACCTCGTTTCCACTAACTTTTGAGTAGTGGCCTTTTTTCTTGTTACTCATTCATAAAACCGTGAAGCGGCTGAAACGGCTTCAGCCATTCCGGCGCTACGCGCGAGCACGAAAGCGGGCGGACCGTCCGTCGATCCACGAAAATGCTCTCGCGCTTTTCTTGACGCTTCGTTGACGCCGGTCTCCCGCTTGAACGCGGCGGATATGCTATACTACCACCATGCGCGATGCTTTGCTTTACAAGGACGAGGTGTATGCCATCCAGGGGGCCGTCTACGAGGTCTACAGGACGCTCGGCAACGGCTACAGGGAAGAGGTCTGTCAGCAATGCTTGGCGCGCGAACTGGCATTGCGAACGATCCCATACGAGGCAAAAAGGGAACTTCGCATCTTCCATAAGGGAGAACCCATCGAGAAGACCTACATCCCAGACCTGTGGCGCTATGGCGTCATCATCGTAGAGCAGAAGGCCGTCGAGGCAATCACGTCTGAACACTTTGCTCAGCTCGGCAATTACCTCAGGCTCGCGAAATGTAGGCTCGGACTGCTCGTGAACTTCGGTTCGTATCCCAAAGTCACCATCAAGCGCTGGGCAAACAGACCCCTTGCGTAGCTTGACCGTTCGAGAAGAATCGCGAAGCGCTTTCGTGCAATCGACGTAAGGTTCGCCGCGTTTTCGTGTCCGCAGATCACCCATGTGCGCAAATTCTCACTTGATGAGCAGAAGGAAGCCGCCCTTGCGCGACGACTTGCGAACGCAGAGCGTGCCGCCGCCCGTCACGAAGCCGTCCGTATAACGTCCGTGAAAGGTCGGCTCGCCGTCCCGCCAGAGATACCTGACCACGACCGTCTCACCGGCGGGAATCTCAATCTTTCCTTCATCGGATACGGAAAGTATCGCCTCGCGCGAGAACGCGCCCGCCGCCGCGACGGCGGCATCCAGCGTCAGCTTGCCCGAACCCGAAACGACGACATTCGTGCAGTTCGCCCACGTCGCCCCGGCGAGCAGCGCCACCTCGCCGCCGCTCACCGTCAGCGAGCCGACCGTCGTGGAGGCCGTGTTCGTCATCGCCAGCCGTCCCGTGCCCGCATACCAAAGCGACGCCTCGCCCCGGAAGTTGAGGTTGTTCGGCGCATACACCCCCGCACCCGTCAGCTTCAGCGTGGCCGGCGTCGCGCTCGTCACGTACATGTCCGAATAGCCGGACGATTTATCATCTTCAAATCCGGTTTGGCCGACAACCAACACGTCGCGCACCGTCTGATTGAAACCGTTGAGGTCGAGCGATCCGCCGTGTCCGCTGTAGAATCCCAAATCCCCGCCCTCGGACAAGACCCCGTCCTTTTCGCAGATGGCTTTCATTCCGTTGAAAAGCGCGAACACGCCATACGCATTCCCCTGCGCGGAAAGATGCACTTCACCCGCGCCGGATGGCGTGCCATATACCCTGAATGGGCAAGTGACGACGTCGATCTGTTTCCCTTCGATCCAGAGCGTTCCCGTCTTAGAGACATTGAATTGCCACGTCCACCATTTGTACCCCTTGGGGTTGCCCTGATGCGCAGCGGATTCGCCCAAGCCGCCTCCGATACGCAACGTTCCATTCACGTAGAGCGCCGAACTGTTGGCGCCCGAAGAAATGTTCGTGACCGCACCAAGCTGCACGAACTCCGTGCCCGTCGGCGCGAGGTTCAATGCCGGGCCGTGGTTGAAGGTGATCGCCGCACGGTTCGTCACGCAAGCCACTGCCGCGCGGACGCCCGCCTGTCCGTTCAGCTGCACGTGCGCACCCGCCGCACCGAGGCCGCCGCGTCCCGACAGGACAAGCACGTTGCCGCTCGGCACAGTCAGGAGCCCCGCAAACGCCGGCGTGTCGTCGGACGAGAACTTCAGGATGTCGCCCGTCCCCGTCGTGCGGTCGAGCGTGACGGCGGAACGTCCCGCCCAGCCGGACGCCAGCTCGACCACGGTGTTCGTCGGGATGCGCCACGTCTGCTCGCCCGCCGTGCGCGGCGCGACCTCGAACCGGCAGACGCGCGCCTCCTCCGTCTTGCCGCACGTAAGCCCGCCCGCGCCGAGGCGGAACGTCTCGCCGCGCAGGGTGAAGTCGCCCGCCGCCGTGATCTCGATGCCATAGATGTCTGTACCCGCCGGAACCGTCGCCGCCGTGCCGGACGAAAACACGAGAATCTCGTCGCCGCCCGTAAGCGTCGGCGCAACGCCGTCCTGCCAGTTCGCCGCCGTCGCGAGTCTGTCGTCCCCCCCGCCGCCAGTCCACGTGAACATCTTCGTCGCGCCGATTTCGCGCGACAGGACCTCGACCGCCGTGCCCGTAAGGCGGTTGCCCGTCATCGTCGCGATCGCCTCGGCGGAATACTCGTCCGGCGCGATGGACTTCCCATCGACCTTCAGCGTATTCACACGGAAGACATTCCCTTCCGGCAGCGTCACCGCACCGCTGTCCGCAATTTCGAGCGCGATATTTTGCGCATTGACTGATGTGGTCTGCAGAGTGAGCTTGCCCGAACCGGAGACTGAAAGAGAGGTAATGCTGTTGAAGGAGGCATCAGACGCAATCACGACTTCGCCCGATTTGACGGATATGCTGCCTTTGGTCGAGGAAGACCCATGGAACGTGAACGGGGTTGCCGGCGATCCGTCGTAGACAAGCGAAAGGGCTCCATTCACGCTGACTGTGCCCGAATGGTCTTTCGGATAGGGACCGGGGCCGTCCTCATCCACCCAGCAAAACCCGTCACGAACCGTCAGCGTGGCGGGCTCGGCGCTCGTCAGCGTATAGGTCGGCTTTTTGTAGTTGTCACTAGATTCGGAATACGCACAGCCCATGAACGTCAAGCGGGAGATCGTCTGGTCATAGCCGTTGAGATCGATCGTCGAATAAGAACCCGACTGGTGTCCGGGATTGAGTGCCGCGCCACTTGCGCCAAAGGCGTCTTTGCCGAAGAACTTGATCGTCTGTCCGGCCGCACCTTCGACCGCGACACCCGACAGTTTTCCGTTCAACTTGAGATCTGACCAGATGTTGCGGATGCGGACATCGCCTGATGCCGACAGGTTTCCAGTGAACGTCTCGAATGATCCGCTGAAGGAAACGGCCTTTGAGCCGTTGTTCGCGACGACAATCTTGCCCGCACCCGAGACGGCGCCCGAAAACGACACGTCAGCCGACGATGGCGCAAGTTCGATGGTCAGCGTCGCGTCCGCCGCCACGACCAGCGGTTCGTTCGCATAGCTGCCGACGTTCGAGTTGTCGATGCGCGTGTCGGCCGTGATGTCAGCCGACCATGCCACACCGCACAGGGACACGATTCCCATAACCGCGCCATAGGCAAGGTGTTTCGTTCTCTGCATTCCCTGCGGCCCTGCGTGAGCCTTTCCGCAGGACGGATTGTTGAGATTCCGTGTTTTCTTTGTTGTCATGGCAGCATCCCTTTCTGTTGGAGTTGATCGAAACCGGAACGCCACCCCCAGACGCACGACGCGGGATGGTCATCCTGTCGGACGGAACGGCAAAACACAAACGCCGCGGCTCCTTCCAAAGTTGCGCAAAATATTGGCAGAGACCGCAGTCCCTGCGGCCCTTCGGACTCGCAAGAAACCACGCCCACTGCCGCGTAGAGGCTCGCTACAGCGTCTCTAGCGAATAGGGGGGGGGGGGTACTTGGACGCAAACGGACGCGACAGAACGCGTCTTGTCGCGCCCTGCGGGCGTTTCAGCGCACGGGAAGCCCCGTGCCCTAGTCGCCGCCGATTATCGTGTACGTGACAAACCATTTTATGCAGGTATTATATCATAATTATTAGAACCTGTAAACCCCCAATTCGCGGCGAAAAGTCGAAATGTGAATTGTCAAAGTAAATGCCCATAGTGTATTGGCATTTACTCGGGCAAACATAGGATAAGGCACTAGTGGCATCTACTCTGACAATGGATGTTCTCCTCA
>ERZ808245.1084-NODE-1084-length-11675-cov-9.832358_pt1 | contig 11675 bp, 3 predicted proteins | sample MGYA00521243_ERZ808245 | MGnify/ENA primary metagenome ERZ808245 (study PRJEB31516, sample SAMN03275576) | gut metagenome | biome: mammalia-associated habitat; material: feces | host: Papio cynocephalus | place: Kenya | collected 2012-07-07 ... | reverse complement strand
TTGACGGTCAATGCGGTCAACTCGGTCGGCGGCTCGGTCGGCTACATCGGCTTGCCTTCTATGCTCAAAACCGTGCTCGATACGCTCGGTATTACAATTTCAAGCGATTACGTTCAAATCGTCAACACGCACTTCGAGGCAAAAGGCAATCTCACCGTCAACGCAAATCAAACCGCAATAGACGAAGCAAAAGGCAACGCTTCCGACTCGTCTACGGGGTGGGGCGGCGTTGGCGGCGCAATCGGCGTCATCGGCGCAAACGTTGCAAAGTGGGGCTTTAGCGATAAAGAAAGAAACACCTACTACGCAAACGGCAACGTCGTTGCAAGCGGCATAAACAACGTCGGCGGCATCGTCGGTCTTGTCAACGCAGACAACGTCACCATAAGCAATATGCTTGCGCACGGCACGACCGTCAAGGGCGGCGCAAACGTCGGCGGTATCGTCGGCGCAACTACGGGCGCAGGCACGGTTATCAAGTCGGCATACGCGGTCGAGGGTACGTTCGAAGGCTCGGAAATGGTGGGCGGCATCATAGGACTTAGCGAATCCGACACCGACGCGAAATCTTCCTACTGGGTCAAAGGCTATCCCAACGCAACCCTCGCAGGTACGGACGTAGGCAAACTGCAAACGGACCTCGGCAAGTTTGAAACCATAGTCGAGTACGTCGGCAGTCAACCCGTCGTGTTCACAGAAGAATTCTGCACGATGTACACGCCCAAGACCTATTACGACGACTACACCGGCACGCATAAATACGACGGAAAGACCATAACCGCAGTAACCGACGCCAATATGACGTGGGAACAATACTTCGCTTCGAGCCTCGGCATCTCAAATGCGGAAGAGAAGAACGGTGCGTGGGTCAAACCCATTGCGGGCGCAAAGTCGTACACGACGGGTGCAAGCGACACGGGCTGGTACTTCGTTTACGCAACCGATACCACGATAGGCACCATAACCGATACCACGATAGGCACTATCAGCGCGGAACATTCCGTCAACGCAAACGAATCATACTGGAAACGCATTGCCGACGCATACACCGCAAGCGAACGCGAAGCGGGCGACGATACGAAAGAACTCGAAAAATCGGCAATTGTTTTGGGCGATAACGGTCAACCTCAAAAATCCACGCTTTACGCCACCGCGACTTCCGCGGGCGAAAACAGCGGATATTATCTGTATATGGCAACGTCGGGCAACTCTCGTCCGAGCGCGACGTATTCGGGCGATAAGTTCTTCATCAAGACGCTCACCGTCAACAATAACACTGTGACAGACGGCAATACAACTGCCGATGACGAGGAAAAGTTGGCGGGCAACGTCGCCGTGTACTATCGCACCATTTCGAGAGGCAAAACGCTCACCTACAACGGCTACGACCGCTTCGCACCCGTCGGAATCACCGCTTCGGAAGGCGACGAAGTTCCGTTCATTAAAGAACCGTCAACAGACACGACAAAGGCGGATTCATATTGCTACTCGTCCGACATGTCGGCAGACAGTATAAAAGCCGAACCCGGCACATTCAAGTCCAAAGTCAAGATTTACTACTTTGACAGTGAAGGCACGCCTCACGTAGTCGGCGGCGTCGAAATCGATTGGGAAATCAAAAAGCGCGATCTCGAAGCCTCTTTGTCCGTTCCGTCGGGTACGTTGACGTACGGCGACCCCGACATCGACGCGGTTTTGACAATCGAAAATATTGCGCCGATTGACGGCAACAATCTCGGAATTGCGGGCAATATCCGCTTCGAGATAGTCATAAAGGACGAGGACGGCAAAGAAATTGCGAAGTTCACTTGGAACGGCACGGAATTCGTCGGTCAATCGGCAGACGGCAAAGTCGTTTACAACAACATAACCGTTTCAAACGGCGGCTTCGGAATCGGAAGCAACTTAAGCGGCGACGATTTGCTGTTCAATGTCGAAGACATCGACACTCTCGATTTGGCTACGAGAACGTTCAGTTGCAGCATAAACTTCAAGGACGCAAAGACGTACAAAATCAGCGTCGTTACGCCGAATATGGACGACAAATACAATCCCTCGCCCATAGTCGAGGACCAGACTATAACCGTCAATCCCGCAACGCTCACGTTGAGAAGAACGTCGGCGCCTTCGCACGACTTCGATAACACCTACGCAAATAAGGGCGCGACGTGGACGGTTTCGGGCTTCAAATTCAATGACGGCGAGGCGCAATTCGCTGCATTCGAGCCTGAGTTCGTAATGGCTCTCGGAAAAATCAACGAAACAAAAACTGTCACGAAAACAGCAATGCAAAAAGACGGTGCTTTGATAAATCCGGTGAAAATTGACAGTTTGATACAAGTCAATCTTCGTGTAAATGAAGAACAAACCGGCAAGATATTGAGTTTTGATTTGACAGGCGTATCAAAAGTCGGCGATTACTACATTAAGATTGCGGGCGGAAAGGGCTATCGCGTGGGCAACTATACGCTTACGTTCGAGGGCACGAGTGAGCCGACGTATTCGATAAACGAAAATAAGATTACAATCAGCGGCACGACGAACGGAACACACCAATATGATGGCAGTACGAAAGGAACGATTACGGTGACGTTCACTGCGGACAAGAACATCGTCAATCTCGGTCAGTTCGTCGAACAGTTCTTTGCCGCAAGCATAAACAACGGCGTAACGGTAAAAACAAAACCGTCCGCCTCGTCGAGCAGTAAGGCCGTAACGTGGGTGTTTGAAACGGGTGTAAACGCAAACAAATACACCGTAACGCTCAAAAAAGGCGACGGCTACGAGGAAGCGGCAAAGAGTTGTTCGCACATGCCTTCTGCGTTGCCGACGTATAGTTACGAGATTACGAAGCGACCGCTCACCGTCGAATTTGCACAAACAGGCAGTTCGCCCTATGAGTACAACACGTATCATCAAGGACTTTCCACCGTCAAGATCTCAAATCTCTGCCAGATCGGCAGCGTGTGGGATCATGTCGATATTACGCTTTACGTCGGCGACAATCAATACGTCGTTTCGTCGAATCGCAACAACGCCGTTGACGTGAAGAACTTGGTAAGCACAATAAACGTCGGAACGTACACCGCAACGATAAGCGCTTCGCTCGGCGGAAAGAGCAGCGGCAACTACTATATATCCAACTACGACGAAAGCACGAGTTGGACGATCAAGAAGCATAAACTCACGCTCAGCGGTCTCAAACAGGACGACGGCAAGATTTACGACGGCACGCCCGTTACGCCCGTCCTCAAAGTCAACGGAAGCGACATCTCTAACGGCGAGATTACGTACGGCGCGGATACCATAAAGATCAAGTATTCCGCAACCGTTGACGGCGCAACGACGGACACGATCGTTAATGCGGGAACGTACAAAATAGGCATCGGCGGCAACGCAACCGATGCGATTATCGCAATGCGCGGCAGTGAAAACACCACGCAAAACTACGAAATCGACGGCACGGACGAGGCGGAATACACCATTCAACCCAGACAAATCAAACTCACTTGGAAGAATGCCCCGTCGTTCGTGTTCAGTAATGCGGCGCAAGGCTTGATAGTCACGGGCGTTGAGGGTATCGACGGCAACGGAAGCCTCGCAATCGTAAACGGTTCGAGCACGATAGACGGCGTGAATATCAAGGGATATGCAGGAAACGACGTCATCGAAATCACAATATCGGGCGCGGCGACTCACGTTGCGGACGGCAAGAAGTTTATGACTGCGGTCATAAGCAAAGTGACGGGAACGAATGCCGACGGCTCGGATTCCATTCTCAAAAACTACGAAATCGTCGACGGTATAACGAGCGGCGAGTTCGAGATAACGCCGTCCGTCGTGTCCGTAAGCTTTACGGCTACGAACGCAACGCTCGAAAAGGTATACGACGGCAACAACAGGGTGACGGCGCAAATTCTCGACAGTTACTTCAAGTTGGAAGCAACTGGACACGTTCCCACGAAATTCCCATTCACGATCGGCGGAACGTACGACGACGAAAACGTGCTTTACGATTCGAGCAACAACGTCATAAGAGGCAAAGCGGTCACGTTCTCGTATACGTTCGCCGACCCGACGAACGTAGGCGACTACGCTTTGGGAAGCGTCGATACGGCGGCGTACAACGTGGGCAAGATTACGCCGAAACATATTCAAGTTTTCCTTGACAAACTGCGCTCTAACAAGGCGACGAGGACGTACACCGACGGCACGACCTACGGCGGCAGCGGCGTAAGCGGCAACGGCACGACTAAACCTTATCGAGCGGGCGAAGGCTTCAGAGTAAGCGGCGTTTTGACGGGCGACGTAGTGACCGTCTTCGCAAATTATTCGGAATCCGAAAACTTGCGCAACACTTCTACTAACGGCGGTTTCGACTTTGCAAAATACGTCAACGACGTGTACAAAGACTCGGACGGCACGTTCAAGAAAGCAACTTCGGGCACATATCTCAAGAAACTCGTGTTCGAGATGAACGGCGCGGACGCAGGCAACTATACGTTCAACGTATATCATTCGAGCGACGGCGCATACAGCGATACGGACGGCAACTTTGCGACTAAAGTCACCGTGTACGACAGCAGAGAAAGCGACCAAAACCGCAAGAATAAGAGCGGTTCGCCGCAAATCCAAATCGAAATAACCGTAAAATCCGTCAAAGTGGAATACTCGAACACCGCTCAAAGTTACGCCAACGACGACAACACCTACAACACCGACTGGGCGCGCGTTACGGGTACGAACAAGGAAACGGACAAGGCGGGCGCGGACATCATCGTCACGAACGGCTGGATGTACGACGACGGCAAAGACCGCCCGATAGATTCCACCGACAAAAAGAGAGAATACCACGGCTACACGGTCATTCAGGGTAGGTCGGGCAATTCCCGACTCGGTGCGTCCGTGTCCACGACCAACGGTATGAATCTCAACTATCGTTTGAGCAATCAGCCGACTCTCACCATTGCGTACTTCGTGTCCACAGAGAGCAACGAATACAAGATAACTTCGCTTGCGCGTTTGCTCATCGCGTCCTTCTACTATACGGCGCATCAGAATCCGCAAAACCTCGATATGATCAAGATCGTATCGTCGGGTTACGCGTGGGTTAAGGTCGTTAGCGTGGGCGAGGACGGCGCATACGTCGGCGACTACAAGAAGCCCGACAATTCGCCTATCAAGGATTCTACGGCAACCACTTGGGACGAGTATCTTGCCCAATTGCAAGCGGCGGATTACGCGGTGTTCTTCGACACCGAAAAGAACGAATGGGGCTACTATAGTTCCAACGAATCCACGCAAAACGACATTCCGTTGAAGTTCGTGCAAACGAAAGACATAACGGGTACGTTCACGGCGCAAGACATCGAAATACTCAACGCGTTCTTCACGACCTCGTCCGTAGACGACAACGGCGTCGTTACGCAAAAGCAGTATAACTGGAACGGGACTAACAAGGAATTCCTCACGAACGTACTCAAAGCGAGAGTGGGCGCAAACGTGACGATAGACGGCAGTCTGTTCGTATCGACGGCAACGTCGAAAGTGAACGGAAGCGACGTGTTGACGGGCTTTGACGGCACTTACGACGGAAACGGCTACGTCATCGAATATCTCAATATTATGGGTTACGGCAAGGCAAACGTCGGCTTGTTCGACGTGATAGGCGAAAGCGGTATCGTAAAGAACGTGCATTTGAGAAACGTCACTATCAACGCAAATCAAGGCAACGTAGGTATGGTCGCCGGTAGCGTTTACGAATCGAAAACCACCGAAACGAGCGTAAAGAACGTGTCCGTACACGGCGCAATCAACGTGAGCGGCGGCACGGTGGGCGGATTGTTCGGCACGAGCGCGAGAGATATTGAAAACGCAATCGTTCTCGGCACGATAACCTCTCAAAACGCAAACGTCGGCGGCGTTGTCGGCACGACGAGCGCAAGCGTAAAGAACGTCGTTTCCCTCGTGCAAATCACCGCATACGGCGGCACGGCAAAAGCGTTTACGACGTCGGGCGCAACGATTGAAGATTCCTATCATATGACGAACGCCGTATGGCAAAAGAGAAGCGGATTCGACAATGTTTCTGGCAAGTCAAAGACGTTCAACGAGTTGATGTCGGGTTCGATTTCGGGTTACGGCACGCAAAACAAGTATTACTACACGGGCGATACCGCACCGAACAAAGGCGAATTCGACGTACTCGACGACGTGCATATTACCGAACTGTCGGCAATAGGTGAGCCGAGCGAAGAAAATCCAAGACAGAGTATGCGCCTCAAAGATATAGTTTCCGTATATCTAATGATGTATTCTTTGTCAAAGACGACGGGAATGCTCACGAGCGACGGCAAGAGTTTCGGCGTGAACGTATACTCGCTCAGTTCGTCGAGTTGGCTCGTAGGCACGGCGGACGGCACGCAAAGCAATCCGATTGCAATCGCAAACAAGCAAAACGTATCGCTTTTAAGACAACTTCCGTTTGCGACGTTCACGCTCAAAACCAATATCGCGCTCGACGTTGCAAGCACGTTTGCAGGCGCGTTCTTCGGAACGGTTACGAGCGAGACGGATAGCACGGGCAATTCGCTCGGATACAAGATAACTTGCGACAAGGATATGTTCGAGGCGTACGCCGAGAGCAATCCGAGTTGGATAGAAGTCGCATAATCGCAACATAAATCGCAATCGGGCGGCAAAAAAAGCCGTCCGTGAGCGAGAAAAACGTGCGAAAAAACAACTCGCTCGAAAATCCAAAGAATTGCGAAAATATCGCAAAATCGTGATTCTAACCGCACGTTTTCAAAAAGTTGAAATATCGTGCAAAAAAATCGACGAAAAATCAAATAAAACGCCTTGCTCGATTGTAGTTTATATATAAATATATAAAAAATCCGCAAGGTACGAACAAAAGAAACAAGGATAAACTATGCAAGCAAGCAAAAGCAAAAACTTCAAAATCGTAATGTCAGTTATGATTCCGCTTTTGATAATCGTGACCACCGTCGTTATGGTGGGCGCGTCCTTTGCGTGGTTTACCAACGCCGACAAGGTCACCGTTGCTGAAATAACGATGTCTACGGCGGATTCTTACAGAATCGACTTTACACGCCAACCTTTGTCCACCGACGGCAAGTTGTTGTTTGACAATATGCAGTACGTCGGACAGACCGCATTTTGCGCAAGCGGCGCAAACGCGGGCAAACTTATGACCGAAGCCATCGCGGCGGGCAACGCCGTCGACACGAGCGACCGTGCGTATTACTTCATCAACACGGTTGCGCTCGACACGCAAGGCAAGACGTTCGATATGAGTATGGCGTTCGACGGCGTGAAGATAGTGAAGTACAAGCGCAACGCCGACGGCTCGATTGTCGAAAACAAAGAAACGGGGGAGAATGAAGTCGAAAAAATCAACAAAATCTACGCCGCTACGGGTTCTAACGTATCGCCCGTGAGCGACATTCCGTTTGCGTTCACTTGGTTTTTCAAAGCGCACGACGAAACCGCGGACGGCGTCGTAAGAAACTATCAGACCTACGACATCGACGAGGAAACGCAAGGACAACGACTCTTGCAACTAAAGCCGCAAAAGAACGAGGTTTGGTACACGCCCTACGGCAAACTCACTTTCGGCGACGACAATCTCGTTGCGCGCGTAAACGACGACGATTCAATCGACTCTGCGAGTATAAAGGACGTTGACAAGCGAATTATCAACGACTTCGGCACGAACGGCATAGGCAACGCCACGTCGCAATTATTCGATTTCTACATTGTTTTCGCACCCGAAAAACTGTTCTGGATGCAGTTTTTCTCGGCAGACAGGGACAAATACACCGCAAACGATATTTACAAAACCACGACGGACGGCGTAACGACGGATTACACCAAAAAGATTTTTGAGGAATTGTCCAATCAGATGTACTATTCGCATATGGATTATTCGGGTTCTACGTTTGAATTTTCGGCGGTACTCAACGTAACGAACGTACACGAGGAGGCGCAAGGATAATGAATAAGACCAAACGCACTCTCATCGTATCTTCCGTCGTTATGGCTCTCATATTCGTCGTCACTATAGTCAGCGTGACCGCCGCGTGGTTTACGAACGTCGCGGACAGCAACGAGGACGGATTCACCACCGATTCCGCGCTTTTGAAAGAGAGCGCAAGCATATCCATCGACGAGAACGCCGCAAGCGATTACGGCACTTCGATTTGGCCTGCCGTGGCTACGCCCGGGTACCTTTCAAAAGGCAACGTCGCCCCGTACGGCACCGATTTGAAGCAGAAGCAGACGAGCAAAATCGACATTGCGGCAAAATGCGCCGTGTTGTATTTTCCGATAACGTTTGTCGGCTCGTCGGACGCGGGGTATAAAGACGGAAGAAAATCGCTTATGCTCAGCGCACTTTCGGCGCACCTCGACAATGACGAAGAAAACAAAGATTATCTTTCCGATTTCAACGTCGAAATGGAACTCGTCACCTTGAAAGAGGAGTCCAAAACCAGCGAAACCATAACGCCGACTGCGCCGAGCGATTTTTCGGGCAATCCGAGCGCAATATACTACAACCAACCGTTCAAAGACGTCGAACGTAAATTGCCGAGTTGCAAACTCTATATGCTTGTAATCCCCGGCGAAACCTACTATGTCAAAGCAACCGTTTATTTCAACCGAATCGACGAGGAATGCAACGAGAAACTCATATACCTCGCCAACACGCAAAAGAATATAACGTTCCAGTTCGAAATCAAGGACAACGTTGCGCAAGGCGTGAATATCAGAGAAGGAAATATGCCCGTATGACGTCACTTCGCAAAAACAAAATAGCGATGATAGTCGCAATAATAGTGCTTTTTGCAGTCGCAGTTTCGGCGACGGGCGTTTCATATGCGGTTTGGATTTCCCCCGACGGTCCGATAGGCGGCGGCTCGTCCAAAGCGTCCCCGTCCGTTACGCCCGACTCGAACAACGTCTGGGCAAAGTATTTCAATTATAAGGAAATAACCGTCGAGGGGTTGGATGGCAAATACGTCGAAATATCCACGTTCTACACCGACGGCGAAAACGCACAAGGACTCAATTTGTCCGACTTGTATATCCCCGAGGTCATTTGGGTGGAAAAGGGCAGCGGAAAAGTGCTTGCAACGCTTGACGGCGTAAGCGAAAACGCGTACGAAACCTACAACGTTTACCGCATCACCAACAGCATTTTTGCGGATTCGTCCCTCAAAAGTTTGCCCGTAACGATTCATATCCCTGCAAGCGTATGCGAAATCGACGCCGCCGCTTTTGCAGGTTTGCCCAATCTTCAATCCGTGTATTTTGAAAACAGAATGCCGTGTACGATAGGTGCGTATGCGTTTGCAGGTTGCACGAATCTCAAATACGTCTACGACGTCAGAAACGGCGGCGTAACGCCCGACGACACCTCTTTCGTCGGCACACAAATCAACGTCATCGACGGTCAAATTAGGTTTGCGTAAAAATAAATTGCAAAACGTTGCAAGTTTTTTAGCAAATTTAACGGCAATGTTTGACACAATCGCAAACTCTTGCTATACTAAATAGGCTTGATAGCGAAACGATTTGCTTGAAGTGATACGAAAGCGTATAAACGTAGGCATACGAGCGTGTCTTGCTTGATAGCGAAGCGTCAAACCGTTTGGATAGAAAACGGTTTCAAAAATAAAAGAAACGATTTGCTTTGATTTTATATGGAAGCGTATCGAAGCGGTCATAGCAGGCGTGTCTTGCTTGATAGCGAAGCGTCAAACCGTTTGGATAGAAAACGGTTTCAAAAATAAAAGAAACGATTTGCTTTGATTTTATATGGAAGCGTATCGAAGCGGTCATAACGAGGCGGTCTTGAAAACCGTTTGGGTGAAAGCCCACGGGGGTTCGAATCCCTCCGCTTCCGCCAAAAATATGCTGATGTGGCTCAGGTGGTAGAGCACATCCTTGGTAAGGATGAGGTCACCAGTTCAAGTCTGGTCATCAGCTCCAAATCCGTGAACGAAATTCGTTCACGGATTTTTTATATCTTCGTGTACGAAGATATAAAAGCGCGGCTTTCAACCGCGCGGCGCGCTCGTCGTCATCGCACGACGATTGAGAATACTTCGTGCTCTCATCGCCTTTGCTTGCCGTCATCAGCACAAAAAGTGGACGAGATTAGTAGTTCACGGATTGTTCATATTTTTGAGTAACGAAGATATAAAAGCGCGGCTTTCAACCGCGCGGCGCGCTCGTCGTCATCGCACGACGATTGAGAATACTTCGTGCTCTCATCGCCTTTGCTTGCCGTCATCAGCACAAAAAGTGGACGAGATTAGTAGTTCACGGATTGTTCATATTTTTGAGTAACGAAGATATAAAAGCGCGGCTTTCAACCGCGCGGCGCAATTATTTTCACATCGAAATTCAAGCGCAGAGAAGGGCGAGATATATGGCTTCTAATATCGACCGTTGCGCATATTTGCATATCAGAGTTCTCGTATTCGTGTATGCGCAAATATACATATGTCTAAAAAAGTTACAATCAAGTGTTTACGAGTGAAATTTCGTGTGCTATAATGTCAGTATTATAGATTTTAGATTGTGATAAGGTGAAAAATGAAAATCAAATTGAATGAATTTTTCAGACGTGACGTTGACGGCGTCGACGTGTTGCTTACGGATTCCCCCGAAGTCAAAGCGCAAGTGAAAAAGCACAAAAAAACCGTGAAAGACGCAATCGTATGGTCGATTGTGGGTACGCTTTTGTTCGTGTTGGTGCTCAACGTCGTGATTTTGCCGCTTACGGGCAAGTGCGCGCGCGTCGAACGAGTCACCGATTATGTCGGCGACAATCAATATATCGCTTTCCACAAGCCCGAAGGTTTGATGCTTTCCGCTCACCGTGCGGGCGGCGTTCTCGAACCCGAAGAAACTATGGCGGCGTTCAAGCAATGTATGGAAGAAGCGCAAAGAGAGAATTACAAAGTCGACATTCTCGAATTTGACTTGCACCTCACAAAAGACGACGTACTCGTGCTTATGCACGACCACGAAATCGACCGCACTTCAAACGGCACGGGCAAGATTTGCGATATGACTCTTGCCGAACTCAAAACCTACAATTTCGGCTATAACTTCCAAACCGAAGACGGCGTATACAAATATCGCGATAAGTCCGACGCGGAACTCGAAAACGTGCGTATCGTTACGCTCAAAGAAGTTTTGGATTACGTCGAAAAGGTCGCTCGCCCCGACAAAACTATGAATTACGTCATAGAAATCAAGGACGGCGGCGATGCGGGCAGACGCGCTATGAACAAACTTTATCGCATGATGGTTGAGTATAAAATGATAGATCGCACGGTGTTTGGAACGTTTCAAAGCGAAATAAGCAAATACGTCGACGAGTGCAATGCTTTGGGCGTATTCGAGCAAGAAGTGGTGCGCTCTGCGGGTATAACCGAAGTGCTCGATTTTTATTTCGCATTCCTTTACGGTAATACGAACGCAAAATTCAACTTTGAAGTTTTGCAAATTCCGATGGGCTTCAACGGCTTCTTCGATTTGTCCACGAAAGAGTTTATCGACTTTGCGCACAGCATGGGCATTGCGGTGCAGTACTGGACGATAAACGACCCCGACGACGTTGCCAAACTTCAAGCCAACGG
>ERZ808245.1081-NODE-1081-length-11696-cov-4.153423_pt1 | contig 11696 bp, 3 predicted proteins | sample MGYA00521243_ERZ808245 | MGnify/ENA primary metagenome ERZ808245 (study PRJEB31516, sample SAMN03275576) | gut metagenome | biome: mammalia-associated habitat; material: feces | host: Papio cynocephalus | place: Kenya | collected 2012-07-07 ... | reverse complement strand
TGACCTTGACGGTCACCGTCTTTTCTTCAGGGTCATTACTGAGTTCATAGCCATCCGGCGCCTTGACTTCCTCCACCTCGTATTCGACGCCATCGCGCGTGGCGGGCACGCCCCTCACGGTGATCTCGCCCTTCGCGTCAGTGGTGACGGTATCGGCCTTTGACGCATCGGCGGTGGTGACGAGTTTGCCATTGTTGGTGGTGGCGGTGAAAGTGCTGCCCTTCACCGTGCCCTGTAGATACTTGCCGTCACGCAGAATCCGGTATTCGGCGCCTTTCAGGCCGAGGTTCGTATTGGTGGCACTGGTCTTCTTGAAGGTGAAATCGCCAAGCGTGGTGATGTTGCTGCGCTGCTTGACCGTGCTCAAGTAGTCAACAGTCATCGAATATGAATACCCAAAGGAATATCCATCCCACTGACCTTGTCCATCACGATTGGCGGCTACTTTCTCGTAATCTACGCTCTTCACCATCTGGCCGCCGGACGCCTCAGAGCTGCTAGTGATGGCAGTGAATCCCTGCGCATCCTTCGTCTGATATCCGTGCAATCCGTTGATGGTACTGAAGTTGAACCGGTCAGCATCACTGGACTGATTGAAAATCGGAACCAGACTCGTGTTTTCGTCATTGACGGTGTATGAGGCATCGTCGGCAAGCTTGTAGATGCCGGCCTTGAAGGTGACCTGCTTGCCGCCCTTGCCGTCGCGCACATACGTCAACGTAGGCGTGTGATGGTAATAATTCTGCGAAACGGTAATGTTTTTGTTCTGCGTCGTAATCGGAAGATTCACATCGCCATTGGCCGGATACAGCTTCGACGGGAAAACATGCAGATTGTTATAGGAGAGGTCCAAATCCGGTATCGAAGTACCCTTTACGACACCTGGGAATGCAAACATTTGCAGGCCAACACCCTCAGATGCCTCTGAATTTCCACTAGCAGTATCAATAGATTGAAGACCAGTGAGGTACTGGACACCATTCAATGACTTGATACGTTCAGTGGTACCAAGTGCCTGATACGCATCGTAAAAATCCCACTTGCCATTGTCATAAGGACCGGTAACCCAAGACAGGATATCGTCTACGGAATTGCCGGAAAGGTCTTCGCCCGGGAATTCATTGCGGACTTCCTGATCCACCAGCTTGCGCAGCACTTCATCAGGGAAGTACTTGGTCATGGTGGCGTCCCAGTCGGCCGGCAGCTTTACCTCGCCGCCCGCCTTGTTGGCGAGCATGTGCGCCTGCGCGCGGTCATGGACCGCGACCGTCGCATCCGTCTGGGCGGCGGCCGTGGTGTGGTCATCCGTCTGGGAATCGGCCTGCGTCTTGTTCGCAGGAGTTGCCGTGGCACCGGTCTGCCCGGCGCCGGTCGCAGTGCCGTTCTGCGCCGCGTCGGACTGCCCGGCGTCCTCGTCATTCGAAGCATCGGCCTGCGCGCTGTCCGCCTTGGCGTCGGACGCGGCGGCCGTGCCGTCTTCATCCGCCTTTTCCGAATCATCGGCGGCTTCTACAGACCCCCCCCCGACACGTTCGAGCTGCTGTTGCGCGGAGGTTGAAGAGGTCTGTTCAGCGCCGGCGGCCTCGGCAGCGGACGCTGAAGGAATGTTCATCAAGCAGGTGCAGACGGCGGCGATCATTGCCAGAAGCACCAGCATCGGGCGCACACCGAATCGGTTTTTCGCATGTCCCGGTATGCCTACAGTCCATTCTCCCAAACGGTGCATCATGTCTTCCTCTTCCCTTGAAGCATCTTCGCAGAGGCCATCCTTGCCCATAAGGGTAATTATGTTCATATGACGCGCGGCATTCGTCGCAATCCGTCATACTGCTTGCTGCGAGACGACCATTGCCTCGATACAATCCATAAATACCCCCATGCTATGACATCAACACCCTAAAAATCACAATGTGGAACAATTTCGAACATTTCGGAAAGCATCGCACACCAAAGAAAAATGGCAACCTTGTGCAACTCCGAGCAACCATCCGCCATTCACCTTATGCTGAATGGTGTTTTCATCACACGAAAACCCGCACGACGCCATGTGCGGCAGGCATAGCAGCCATCAACAGAACCAAGTCAAAGGAGAAGCATGGGGATTAGACACCAAGCCAAAATACTCGCCGCCACAGGCGCGGCGATAGCGACCTTGGTCGCATTGGCGGCGCCGACCGCACTCGCAACCGGCAACGGCACCAACGTCGAGGCCACCGGCACGGTCAAAGCGGCGCAACCCGCCAAGGACGCCGATCCGGCGAACCTCAAATACGAGGCCGAGAACCTCTACTATCTGTCCAACAACAAAGTCGAACAGTACGACGACGGCGCCAGCAACGGCGGCTGGGTCAAATCGGGATTCACCAACAAAACCTATTCGGGACGATTCGACGGCACCAAGGACTACGTCGGCTTCTATCTCAACATCCCGCAGGACCTGAGCCACCAGTACCAGCTCAAGATCGGCTACCGTGCGGGCAGCTCGCGCGGCAGCTTCAACGTCAGCGTCACCAGCGGCGCCACGACCACCCAGGTCGGCACGCTCGACCAATACGCGGGAAGCACCTCATTCAGCACCTGGACCGGCACGAAGAACATCGCCTTCGACGGCGGCGGCACCGCATACGTGAAATTCGAGCTCAACGGCAAGAACTCCGCAAGCTCCGGATATTCCAGCGGCATCGACTACATCCAGCTGGTGAAGACCGACAAGGCGAACGCGGACTACCATGAGACCACCGCGAAGGCCGGCACCACCTACTATGTGTCGAACGACGGCGACGACAACGCCGACGGCACCAGCCCCGAAACCGCGTGGAAAACCATCGACAAAGTGAACCAGACCGTCGGATTCGGCGCGGGCAGCAAGATCCTGTTCCAGCGCGGCGGCGTATGGCAGAACGAAACGCTCGCGGTGCGCGGCAACGGCTCCGAGAACAATCCGATCACCATCGGAGCCTACGGCGAGGGCGCACAACCGCAATTCAAGGGCAACGGCAAGGTGGCGGACGTCATCTACCTGCACAACCAGAGCCACGTGACCATCGACAACCTCGACGTGTCTAACGCCACCGAAGGCTTCACCGGCAAAACCGACGGCATGACCGCTGCGAACGCGCAGAAGGTCGGCGACTTCCGTGCCATCCACATCACCGGCGACAACCAGTCCTCCACCAGCGAGGCCGTGGCATCCTCGGACGTGACCGTGCAGAACAGCACCGTGCACGACGTGTCCGGTCTTGACCTGTGGATCAACAGCCTGAACAGCACCGACTCGCTGAGCAAGCCCAACGGCAAGTACCCGGGCGCGTTCGGCAGCGGCGGCTGGGATTCATCCAAGCGCACCGGCGGCATCTTCGCTGAAACCGCGGGCGGCACCGGACCGGCGACTTTCGCGAACGTGACCGTGCACAACAACACCATCACCAACGTGAGCTTCGGCGCGTTCACCATCAAGCAGTGGGACGGCATCGGCAGCGCCAAGAAGTGGGCGCAGACCTCCCGCGACGCCAAGGCCCCGGAATACGCGGATTCGAACTTCCATCCGCACACCAACGTCGAAGTCACCGACAACACCATCGACCAGACCGGCCAATACAACGGCGACGGCATCTACGTGACCTCCACGCGCGGAGCGCATGTGCAGGGCAACTGGGTGAAGCAGCCGGGCGTGTGCGGCATCGAACTGTACTTCGTCGACAACGCCGTGGTGGAGAACAACGAGGTGTTCCAATCGATGCGCAAGGCCGGCGGCGGCGATTCCAACGCGCTCGACCCGGACCGCCACACCACCAACGCCATCTTCCAGTACAACTACGTGCATGACAACGGCGACGGCGTGCTGATCTGCGGATTCGCCTACAATTCCACGATCTTCCGCTACAACGTGTTCAAGGACAATTCGGAGATCTGGATCCGTGACTCCGTCGGTGAAAAGGGCGGATTCATCGGCTTCTACAACAACATCCTGCTCAACACGAAGGATTCGCAGTACAACGGAAGCTCCACGAACATCACCTTCGCCAACTCGAACGGCGGCGGCGGATCGGCCGACACCTGGGAGTACCGCAACAACATCTTCGTGAACACGTCCGATAAGATCACCTCCACGTCGTTCGGCAGCACCAGCACGAAGAACAGCTTCGACACCAACGTGTTCTGGGGCCCGGGAGTCTCGACCACGGGAACCAACGCGCTGAACATCGATCCGAAGTTCAAGGACCTCGAAGCCGCGAAGAACCTCGGCTCCGGCACCGACGCGCACCACCGCGTCACCGACTTCAGCTCGCTCGAGCTCGCCGAGGACTCCCCGCTGCGCTACATCAGCGGCTGGAACTACAGCGCCGACGACCACAGCGGCCAGATCGTGTCGAAGACCAACGGTCTCGACTACTCCGGTACCGCGGCGGTGGACGGTAAGACCACCATCGGCCTGTTCAACGTGAAGCAGTCCGACCTGCAGGGCAACGGCACCGTTTCCGGCACCGTGAAGAATGCATCGGGCGCCGGCGTCGAAGGCGCGTCCGTCACCGTGCTTGACAAGGACGGCAAGCAGGTGGCGACCGCCACCACCGACGCGAACGGCAACTACTCCGTCGCCGACGTGCCGGCCGGTGCGAACTACACCGTCGAAGCCAGCCACAAGGACTACTACGGCACACAGAAGGCGAGCAACCTCACCGTGGTGCCCGGCACCACCGTGACCGCCAACGTGACCCTGCGCTCCAAAGGCAAGCAGGACACCATGATGTCGCAGAACTTCGAGTCCTACGACAAGGGCGACTTCACCGGCGACGACAACTGGGGCGTCTCCGGAGCCGACGGCAACACCATCGAGATCACCGCCGACCCGACCAACGCCGGCAACAAGGTGCTGCACATGAAGCGCAACACCGGCAAGCCGACCGTCTGGTACGGCAAGAAGGGCGAATCCAACTGGAGCGGCCAGTTCACCATCTCCGCCAAGGTGATGCGCGGCGAAGGTTCCAACCAGTACAGCCTGTACACCTACCACAAGTCCGGATGGAACAGCAGCTCCCCCGCTGATTCCAAGAACCCCGAAGCCACCATCGCCATGCGACCGAACGAAATCCTCACACACAACGTGCGCGGATCGGGAAGCACGGTGAAGGCCGCCGATTACGAGACCGGCAAGTGGGCGCAGGTCGACATCGTGATCGATTGGAACACCGGCACCTACGACTACTGGGTCGATGGCAAGATGACGCTGGAAAACCAGCCGCTGCGCACCTGGGCCGGCGACATGGACTACCTGTCGCTCTTCTCCACCGACGGCTCCGGTGACTTCTACGTCGACGACATCGACGTCTACCGCGGCACGCCCGACTACTCTTCCGAAGAGCCGGACGACGCATTGCAGACGCTCGTAGACACTGATTTCTCGGGCACCACGCACGACGCGCTGAAGTTCAACGCGAATGACGAGCTTTCGAACGGCGCGCTGAAAGTGGGCAAGAACCTCGCACAGCAGAAGGGCGTGAAAGCCACGCTGCCGGTCGAGGTTCGCGCACAGGGCCAGAAGGTGCGGGCGCAGTTCGACTGGAAGGTCGAATCACTCAACGCCCCGTCCGGTCAGGGCGCGAAATCCGGACTGGAATTCCGCGACGATTATGGTCGGCTCCTATTCGCCATGGTCGGCGTGAAGACCAGCGGATCCACCCAGTTGCGCGTCGCCACCTCAGCCGCCGACGCGGATTACACCGTATCGGGAATCACCTCCTCGCAGTTCGCGGCAGGTGAGCCGAAGTGGTCCGACAAGGTTTCCGCCGATCCGACCAAGGACTACCGCGTGACCGTGGAAGCCGACTTCGCCAACAAGCAGGTCTCTTGGACGATCGCCCCCGCTGACGGCGGAGACGCCGTACTTTCCGGAACCGCGGAAATCAGCACCGGCGCGACATCCATGAGCAACGTCTACATGGCGAACTACTGGGGCACCAGCGTCCAGTCGATCGACAATCTGAAGATCAGCGGATCCGTGGCCGGCAACAAGCTCGACCTGCCGCTCAAGGGCAAGACCGCATATGCCTTCGGTGATTCGATCATCGCCGGACACAAGTTCTCCAGCGCCAGCTTCGCGACCTTCGCGGCCGGCAAGGAAGGCATGAACGTCAAGCGCTGGGCCGTCAACGGAGCCTCCATCGTAAAGATCAACGGTTACGACTGGATCCAGGGACAGCTCGGCAAGGCCGACGCCGCCCAACCCGACATGGTGATTCTCGACGGCGGCACGAACGACGCCGAAATCATCAAGAACGGCAAGGCGGACGTGGCTTCCTACGAAACCGCATTGCGATCCACGTTCAACGCGATCATCACCAAGTGGTCCGGAACAAAGATCGTCTTCGTGGCCGTGCCGAAACTGTACACCCGCGACGCCGCAATCCAGCAGCAGCTGCACGACGTGCAGACCAAGGTCTGCACCGAATACGGTGTGACCATGGCCGACGTGTACACTTCCGCAGGCGACGGCATCACCGAAGCCAACAAGGCGGAATACTCGTTCGATGGACTTGGTTCGACCGGGCTCCCGCAGGCCGGCACCAACACCGGTTCGGGCACCCACCCGAACTTCAAGGGCATCGAAACGCTGTATCTGCCGACCGTGACCGCCGCCATGCGCGCGGCCGACGCCGCCGACGCTCCGAGCATCCCAGTCGACAAATCCGCCCTGCAACAGGCAGTAGACGCCGCCAAGAAACTGCAGGAATCGGACTACACCGCAGACTCGTGGAAGACGCTGCAGACGGCGCTCGCCAAGGCCGAGAACACGCTCAACGACGCCGATGCCACGCAAAGCGACATCGACGCCGCCGCCAAGGACCTGAGCACCGCGGTCTCCGCGCTGGTCAAGGTGAACGCAGTGGACAAAACCACTCTCGCCACCATGATCGAAACCGCCCGGTCCTACGCGCAGCAGACCGATTTGTACACCGAGGAATCCATCAACGCGCTGAAGGCCGCCATCACCGCCGCCCAATCCGTGTACGATGACGCGAACGCCACGCAAAAGCAGGTCAACCAGCAGGTGACGGCGCTGAACAACGCGGTCAACGCGCTGGTGGTCAAGCCAATCACCGTTCCGGTCAATAAGACCGCGCTCGAATCCGCAATCGCGCAGGCCAAGCAGATCGATCAATCGCTGTACACCGACGAAACGGCCAAGGCACTTGCCGAAGCCATCGCCAATGCGGAAACGGTGGACGGCAACGCCACCGCCACCCAGCAGGAGGTGAATGACGCGACCAATGCAATCCTCAATGCGGTCAAGGCGCTCAAGGCCAAGCCGATTCCGGTGAACACCGAGGCGCTGAAGGCGGCCATTGCGGCGGCGCAGGCGATTGACCAGTCGCAGTACACCGACGAGTCGGTCGCAGCGCTGAAGACCGCGCTGGATGACGCCCAGCAGGTGCTCGCCAACGCGAACGCCACGCAGACCGAAGTGGAGAACGCGGCCAAGGCGCTCAGGTCCGCGATCGACGGACTGAAGGCCAAGCCCACGACCAAGCCCGCGGATACCAAGGACCTCGCCGAGGCAATCGCAGCAGCGCAGGGCATCAACCGTGCGGATTACACCGCCGATTCTCTGGCCACGCTCGACAAGGCGCTGTCCAGTGCCCAGCAGGTGCTCGCCAACGCGAACGCCACGCAGACCGAAGTGGACAACGCGATGGCCGCATTGCGCGACGCCTACTCCAAGCTGGTCAAGCAGAACGGCGGTTCACAGAACGGCAGCAGCGCCGGCAATACCGACGACGCAGGTAACGCGGGCTCCGGCGCTTCGGGATCCAACGCCCAAAGCAACGGCTCGCAGGACGGCCAATCCGGCAAGGCCAACGCCGATGCGCTGTCCCGCACCGGCGCGGATGCCGCTCCGATGGCAATCGCTCTGGCGATGCTGGCGGCGGCCGGTGCCGCAATCACCGGATTGAGGATGCGTCGTTCGCGCGAACGGTGATTGCGCCAATCGGCGCATCGCTCACCGCGTAGGTCACGTAGTTGCGCAGCCACACGCCTGCCTGTTGCACGACCATACAGTCAGCAGCCGTGCAGCAGGCAGGCGGCAACCGCCGCAGTCGTCAACTACATAGCCGCTGGTTGTCACACATTGCGTGACAACCAGCGGCAACAACCCAGCACATGGAACCAATCAGAGACCGATTCGCGGCCGTTCACGAAGCGAATCACCAAGCAAGGGCCGTGCCCGTCGAATCCCGGCGGGCACGGCCCCTATCTGAATTGCCCAAATGCCGCAAAATCCGCCAAGCTGAATTCCGAAAATGCATGACGCCGCCATTCACCGCATCAGCCGCAATCAGAACAATCCCGCCATGTCCATTTCACCATTCATCACCGCAACCAAACGCTTGCCCGCATGTACGCGCAATGGTCGGCCGCTCACGCGCTCAATCCATCCAAGGTCTTCAAGCTTGCCCACATATTTACGTGCGCTCTGCTTCGTCACTCCGCAATGCTCCGCGATGTCCTGCAGGCTCATGCTCTTTCGCGTGTCGAAAAGCTCCTCCTGCATCACGCCATGCAACAGATACGAAGTATGCTCATCCAAATGTGCTTTCTGAGACAAGAATTTGCTGATTTCGGCGGCTCTCTCGTACCGATCCAGTTTCAAAGCGATATCTTCGACAAGACTCCGCTGCGCCTCAAGAATCAAATCAAGCATAGTATTTATGAAAAAGGTGAGCTCACCGCAGTTCAGCTTGTCTTCCGTCACGGTAAACGCCCTGTAATATGCGCTTTTCCGCTCATTGATGGCGCGCGATAGCGAAAGTACCGTGGGCAACGTCAGCACTCTGCTAAGGTAGAGCGCCAGCAAATACCTGCCAGTCCTGCCATTGCCGTCATAGAACGGATGAATGTATTCGAAAAGGAAATGTGACGCCAAAGCCGAAATCAACAGCGGCATGTCCTCCGATGCAACCAGAGCAAGCATTTGCGTGAGCAACGCACTGATTCTGTCTTCACCGCGTATTCCCTCATGTTCAACGCCACGCGGACCCTCGACATGCACCCCTCTCGCCCTGAACAGCTTACCGTCTGGTTTATCGCTCTCTTTGATTCCGTCAAGCGCAATCTTGTCGTACACGCTTCTGATGTCTTCCAAGGACCGCGGCAGCACCGTATTGTTATCGGTGAGATTCAGATACAACTTCGCGAATTCCCCAAATCTGGTATCGCTTACGTTGTTTTGCCGTTTTGCATGTTCCACAGATCGGCTCGCGGACGCCGCTTCGACGGCCATTTCCACTTCCTTGCGAGTGCTCCGAACACCTTCCATTTCATTGGTGGCTTGCAATTCGTCCGCAATGAAATGATGAATATAATTCCAGCGCATCACTCCGGAGATGCGCTGCCACTGATTCGAGATCTTGCGCTCCATCGTGAGAATCTCGGCGATTCGGTCGATTGTTTCACGAGGCATGCCAATGAACAATTCCCCCAAAGACGTGACGATGCCCGTGCGATACGTGGAATCGGATTCGAGCCGTTGTTTGGCAAACGCTTCATGGTTGCGAAATGCGTCACCGCTGCCATCCGCATGAAAAAGCCGGGCCAATGTCTTATATTCAGTATGCATAAGACCTTCATTTCTCACATCAAACAATTTAAATTATAGAAACTATAATTTAGAAAGCTCATTCTTGCAAATATCCTGCTAATTATATGAGAACCTATCAGTAAAGATACGCGCATCAATGATTGCCCGTCTCCTCAGGCCACTCGGACATTCCGGACGATATCACGCCATGCAATAGGGCACGACTCATTCCACACAACCCGGCACACCATCAAAGACCATAAAACAAGCGGGGTTTCCGCATGTATGCGGAAACCCCAACAATCCCAACAATCAACGCATGCCGTCAATAGATGCCACAGGCCAAAAGACGGCATCCCGATGAACGACGCCACGAAACTCGCGACCATTCAACCGCGCAATCATCGCAGGAGAGCGGCGGACGCGGCTCAGCGCTCGTCCATCGGTACGTAATCGCGTTCCGTGTAGCCGGTGTATACCTGACGAGGACGACCGATCTTCGTGTTCGGATCGGCAAGCATCTCGCGGTACTGGGCGATCCAGCCCGGGATGCGGCCCAGCGCGAACAGCGTGGTGAACATGGACGGGTCGAAACCGATCGCACGGTAGATCAGACCCGTGTAGAAGTCGACATTCGGATACAGATGGCGGGAAACGAAGTAGTCGTCATGCAGCGCGATGTCTTCCAGCTCCGTGGCCACGTCGAACAGCGCACGCTCGTCGGCCGGCAGCTTCAACGTATCGGCACGCTCCATGATCTTCTGCAGGTACGTCTTCGCGATTGCGGCACGAGGATCATACGACTTGTACACGCGGTGCCCCAGCCCGGAGATACGATGACCGTGCGCCTTCGCCTCCTCCACGAACTCCTTGACGGATTTTCCGGAATCGCGGATCGCCTTGAGCTGCCGCAACACGGCTTCGTTCGCTCCACCGTGCAACGGACCGGACAGCGCGTTGATGCCCGCGGCGATCGCGGAATACAGATTCGCATGCGCGGAACCGGCGATACGCACCACGGACGTGGAGCAGTTCTGCTCATGGTCGGCGTGGATGATCAGCAGACGACCGAGCGCGTGCACGTACAGCGGATCGGATTCGAACGGCTCGTACGGCACCGCGAAGCACATGCGAAGGAAATCATCGACATAGCCGCGTGAATAATCCGGATACAGCATCGGCTCATCACGACGACGACGGAAAATGTAGCTGACGATGGTGCGCGCCTTCGCCATGATGATGGTCGCGGCCTCGTCAAGCTGGTCGGAATCGGAAATATCGGTGGTGTCCGGATAGAACGTGGCAAGCGCGTTGACCGCGGACGCCATGACGCTCATCGGATGCGCGGTGCGCGGGAACGACCCCATGAACGTGCGAAAATCCTCGCCCACCATCGTGCGGTGGTTGATGTCGGAGATGAATCGATCGTACTGTTCCTTGCTTGGCAATTCGCCATGACGCAGCAACCATGCGACCTCAAGGAAATCGGAGTGCTCGCACAGTTGCTCGATCGGATATCCGCGATAGCGCAGAATCGAGTTCTTGCCATCGATGTACGTGATCTTGGATTCGCATTGCGCGGTGGTGAGGAATCCCGGGTCCAATGTGACCCAACCATCGTTGCGCAGCGTGGAGACCACGATGCCGTCCGCGCCGGCCGTGGCTTTGACCACGGGAAGGGTGAAGTCCTTGGCATCCACACTCAGGTTGGCTGTGGCCATACTTGTTCTCCTTAGAAGCTCAAAAGTATCGCATACTATATGGCATGCGTGTTTCCGAAAATGGTTTCGTCTCAAAAGCGGCGGCGACAATGCCGACACGCGCGACTTCCGGCCATACGCGGAGGTGCGACGATGGCCGCGCGGAAGCGACCATATACGGAGATGACTATCACAAAGACGACCGCGCACGGAGACCAATTATCTCTACGCTCTTTAAACGGACGCTGGATGACGACCAACGACCGTTTGCGGAGAATCATTCGAACTGAATCTCCCCGCACGGACGCCAGACAACACTCAGCGACCATATGTAGAGAGCAAACCAGTCATGACCTCCCCAAACGGACGCTGGATGACGATCAACGACCGTTTGCGGAGAATCATCCGAACTGAGTCTC
>ERZ808245.1080-NODE-1080-length-11696-cov-5.796753_pt1 | contig 11696 bp, 9 predicted proteins | sample MGYA00521243_ERZ808245 | MGnify/ENA primary metagenome ERZ808245 (study PRJEB31516, sample SAMN03275576) | gut metagenome | biome: mammalia-associated habitat; material: feces | host: Papio cynocephalus | place: Kenya | collected 2012-07-07 ... | reverse complement strand
GCGAGAATGTCAATTATATCTCCAGGAAGAATTTCCCTAATCCTTTCGAAATGAGTAGGCCTGAAAATAGAAAAATGTCCGATGAGCTAAAGAAATACGTTTCCTGGGACAAGAACAAAGGGACTGAATGGGATAACGCAACCGTGGATTACGATGGGAAAGCGCTTGAAATTCCCGATTTCAAATGGGGCAGCAAAGACACGAACCGCAAAATATACGATGCGAGCGTAGGCCTTACGGAAGTTGGCAAAAAACTAGGCGCTGACTATGACGATCCATTGTGGCAAGAAGTTTTAAATCAGCTTACGACCGAAGAGGCGAATAAATTCATTCAAAACTCTTACGGAACTCCTAAATTAGATAGTATCGGCATGCCTTCCAATAAAGAATACGATGGCCCAGCTCAAATCGCTGGCTTTAATGATGGCTTCCCTAGGGGGACTGGATACCCTAATGAAATGGTGATCGCTCAGACTTGGTCAAAAGTCCTTGCCTATTCCTTTGGCTTATCTTATGGGAACGAAGCCAATAAGCTAAATATCGCTGGCTCTTGGGGACCAGGCGCAAATATTCATAGAACCCCACTAGGAAGCAGAAACTTTGAATATTACTCTGAATGTCCCGTTCTTTCTAGCTACATGTTAGTCGAAACGGTTAAGGGAATGCAAAATGCCGGTGTTTATCCAAGCATCAAGCACTTTGTCTGCAACGATACCGAAGAGCATAGGCATAGGCTTTTCAATTGGCTTACAGAGCAAGCCTTAAGAGAAGTATATCTCAAGCCCTTCCAATGGGCCGTTCAAAGAGCTGGCGCCGTTGGATTAATGACGACTTATAACAGAGTTGGTGCGATTTATAGCGGCGGAAGCATCGCGCTTAACACGGTGGTTGCAAGAGGAGAGTGGGCTTATAAAGGACGCATAATATCCGATTATTCTGGTGAGGTTAGCGCCGACTTCATGGTCCTTGACCAAGCTTTGAGAGCGGGCCAAGATTTGGGCATGGCTGTGAGCTTTAATCCAGGCTATGGTTTTGATTACTCTGAAACTGGGCCTAAGAGATTGCAATACGCCATGAGGGAAGCGATGCACCATTCCATCTATGCGTGGCTTAGAGTGCTTTATCTTAACTCCACTTATAACGCTAGTGCTGACCAAGAATCACAAATCATCATGACTAAAAAGATTGAGCCATTCAATTGGTGGAAACCGACTTTGTATGCTCTCGATGTTTTGGTTGGATTCGGTGTTGTTTTCTGGGGTGTTGCTGTATTTTGGGAGCCAATAGCCGGTTTGTTTAATAAGAGGAAGAAAGATGCAAATTCTTCCCATAATGGTGGCAATAAAAGTAACCGCGTCGATTAATTGGCATGAAACATTGGATAACATTTCAAAGGACGAGATACAATTATGAAAAAAGTAAAACTAATATCTTTGATTTCTATTGCGTGCGCAGGGATTTTTGTAGCTGGGTCCATTCCATTATACGCTTGGACTAGCTATACGAATTATCTTAATGGAATAGCTAATAATGGGAAGACTGATTCTAATAACACTCAAGCAAGTAGCAGCAACAATAGTGAAAATCAAAACAAAGAGCTTATATTAGAAAAAATCACGGCTAAATTAAAGGATGGCCTAGGCTATTACGATAATGGCAGAGCCATCCCTAAATTCGATGATTTCGAAGTTTATGCCCACTATAAAAAAGGCGAAGAAGAGATTGAAGAGCGACTATATGACGACCAAGTCGAAATGGAGGTTCCTTCGGATTTCGTAGAAGATGGTGGCATTATCAAGTTCACCTATAAAGACAAGACATTTGATTTCGACGTAGTTTTAGCCCCGGTTGCGATAAGCAAACTAAAAGTTACTGAGAATCCTTATATCATTTATTATAAGGAAGGCGAAAAACTTGATATTCAAGGAATCAAAGTTGAAGGCATTAACAACGACGGAACTCCGTGCGATGTGAATATTTCAGACGTTGTTGCAGGTGAAAATCCTCTTAAAGTTGGGGATAGCGAAGGCGCTGTCTCTCTTAGAAATAACAAGGATATCAAGGGAATATTCCCAATAACCGTTGTCAAAGAAGAAGAATATAACGAAGGGGATATCCTCTCTTATGACGTAGATGAAGGGAACCTCTTGTTAAAGGATGGCGAAAAACTTTCTAACTCCGATTCATCCTCTTTAAAAATTGTCGCCAGATATTCTTCTGGTAATAAGAGATTGATGAGCGAAGATAAAATCACTATCGAAGATGATAGTAAAACCGTTTCGTTTGGTTCCGATTTAGAGACGAAAATCAAAGTCGAAAACGAAAAGAGCGTGGACGAACTCTTCGTTAAAGTGAAGACGGCGAAAGAATTAAACGCTGACGATCCTTCCTTAACGCTTAATGGCTTCAAGAAAGAATCGGCTCCAGTATATGTGGTTGATGAAAATAGTTCGATTGCCGAAAGCCCTAAAACCGAAAACGTTTTGATTAGCGGTGCAGCCGAAGAAAATAGAAGCATCGCTTTCAAATTCAATTCAGCTTCTTTCACTACGGCTGATGTTTCCATTGATTTGGCCTCTTCTTACGAAAAAGAGGGTGATAGCTATGTTTCTAAAGCGATAGCGCTAAACAAAGCCATCAATTTAAAAGTCAATGGCCTTAGTAAGACTATCGATAGCGAAACCACCGCCAAACAAGTTAGTAGTTCCGACGAAACCAAAGTAAAGAACGCCTATCAAAAAATATTCTTAAGAAACGTGAACATTGTTGAAGGGGAAAACAAAGTCGAAATTGTCTTACTTAGCGATTATGCAGAAGAAGTATCAATTAGAAGTATCAACTTAACAAGTTTAGGCGAGGTGCCAGAATACACTTTCCCTTCCTATCTTGAGGGGCATGAATTAGCCAAAAAAGATAAAATGGCTGATGCTCAGTTCTATTCCATCAAAAACTATAGCTTCTTCAAAGATGATAGTGGTGATTTGAAGATTCCTTATTCTTCTTTTATAGACAATGGATATCTCTATTCTTTCTTAGGGGCTTACGAAGGAAAGAAAGCGGCTCTTGTAAAATTTGATTTTAGTACCATGAAAGAGGTGAAGAGCAATCTCGTTATTCCTGAGCACAAAGCCGACTGGGGAAGTCTAGGAAGCATTGTGGATTTAGGAGATGACAAATTAGGCTTAGTAAGGGCAGATGTTGCTGGTTCAGAAGTGCAAGAGGTTACTATTTATAGCAAAAACACTTTGAAAGAGACTGGCAAGATAAGCTTGCAATTCCCCTGGCAATTAGTAGTCAAAGGTTTGACCTTTAACAAAACGTTAAGGAAATTCGCTGCTTATGATGGTAATACAACATGGCTTTTGGATGAAAACGGAAATGTGCTCAAAGAGAACTTCATTGGCAAATTCCAAAGCTGGGGAAACTTAACGAAACATGAAGGCATCACTGATCTTAGCGGTAACGACGATTACATCATCGTTATAGCCCAATATGGCGAAAGCGAAGAACCTGGTAACAAACAAAATTATGATTTTAGGACCCTCGTATATGATTGGGAAGGCAATGAAGTCTATCACACTCCTGAAGGCCAGAAATATAAATTCGATTACACGAATATGCCAGAAAATGATAACTGGAAATATTGGAATTTTGGAGCAGGTTGGGAAAGCCGCGCTTACCAATTGATTCTGAATGGCGACGAAACTTATTTGATGTGCGCAAAAATTTCTAACGACGGTTTCTTCATTTCGTCTGCGGCGTTCAATCCTAATTTTGCCAAGCACTTTGACTCCGCCACATTAGGGGGATATATCGGGAAAGCGTCTAACGAAGGGAAAAATCCTAGCTACACAAGTAAACTTCTCAATAGCGAAGGCTATAAAATCAAAGTGCCATATAAAGGCGAAAACAAAGAAGGCATCATCGATTCTACAGTAACTTTGAATGGAAACGTGTATGCAACGGTCTCAATCAATGGCGGTTCACAAGCCGCGATGGTTGCTCAGCTTGAAGTCAGCGCCACTGGAGTCACTATCAAGGAACAATCCAAAGTATTCGAATTAATTACTCAAGATAAGCAAGACCCAGAGTGGGTCAAGGCCACAACTATCTTTACCAAAGACGGGAAATTAGGCGTATTCAACAATAGAAATGCGACAATCACTTTCTTTGATGCAGATACCCTTAATGTGATTCAAGGCGAAGATCTGACGGTCAAGGGCACAGACGCTCCGGCAATCTACGGAACTTATAGCGATGTCTATAAAAAATACGTGTTCTTCGATGGCAATAAATTCTATTTCGCTGACGAAGATGGAAATTTGACTGGAAAAACTTTCGGTAACAAACAGCCAGATAAAGATACAAGCGTCGATGGCACTGTCTTAAATATGCAACTTACCACCGATGGGAACTACATCTATATGCTTTATACCCAAGATGGCTTATATAATGCGAAAATCAGAGCCTTCGATTGGGATGGAAACGAAGTCGGACTAGCCACCGTGCCATTGAACGGAAAGGTTGATGGGGCTGGCGAATTCAAGAAGTTCAACGTCAAAAACATCTTCTTCTTGAAGGGCAAACTTTATCTTGAGGTATTTGCTCATGATGGCAAAGGTAACTTCACGTATGAAGTAAGCTATGATCAATCAATCTTTGCAAATGCCTAAGCGCTTTGCTTGAACACAAAGCTAAAGAAAGGGATGTGCTCTAAAACTGAATTGGCTTTAGGATGCCCTTCTATTTAATTGGGAGAAATATGAAAAACAGAATATATCTTTTGTTACCACTATTACTTTTGAGCGGGTGCAACATTAATACGGGTTTATCTTCAAGTGGTGGCTCGACAAACTCTAGCGTCAGTTCAGAGCACACCTCACATAGCTTGAAATTCATAGACAAAGTTGAACCGGGCGAAGTCAAGGAGGGGCATATCGCTTATTACGAATGCACGGTGTGCAAAAGGCTTTTCCTTGATCAAAACGGCTCCAAGGAAATTAGCGAGAAAGACACCGTGATTAAGTCTAAATCGCTTTTCGTGGCGAAATCGGAGAGTGGCTTGAACTACTGCGAGTATCTGCCGGATATCGCCGACGATGAGAAAGTGCCTTTGGTTTTATTCCTCCATGGCGCGGGCGAGCGGGGGAACGACAACGTTTCCCAACTCAAGAACGCGATAAAGGAGGTAGTGAAGCCCGGCTCCAAAAGCCTCTTCATGGATAGCGTCGTATTAGCGCCTCAGTGCCCTTCTTCGTCCCAATGGGTTGATACCCCTTGGGAGAATGGGAATTACGAATCGAAGAAAGTCCAAGAGTCAAGCGTCATGAAAAGCGTTGTCTCTCTCGTCGAGAAATATAGAGACTATGAATACGTTGACGCGAACCGGGTTTACGTTGTGGGCCTTTCGATGGGCGGATTCGGCGCCTGGGATATCATCGCGAGGCATAAGGACATCTTCGCCGCGGCCGTGCCTATTTGCGGCGGCGGCCCAAAAGACGCGATAGACCTCTTGAAGGATTTCCCGATCTATACTTTCCACGGTACGAAAGACACGAGCGTTCCTTATTCTGGGACAAGCGAGATGGTTGATCTTTTGAAAAAAGCCGGCAGCAAAGAGATCGAATTTGTTTCCTACGAGAACGAGGGGCATGGCATTTGGGACAAAGCCATTAAGCATGAAGGCGACAAAAATAGCCCTTCTCTTGAGAGCTGGCTCTTCGGCAAAAGCAGGGCCAAACGCATCGCCTGCATCGGCGATAGCCTCACCTATGGGCATGCTTGGCACGATGAATCCTACCCAGTCTATTTGCAAAGCGATTTGGGCTACGATTACGTTGTTGGCAATTTCGGCGCCAACGGGGCTCAAATAACCGGATACGGCGGATTGGGGGAAAACTTTAAATACGAAAAAACCGGCGCTTACCTCGATAGCATTAAGTTTTCGCCTGGCATCATCCTTATCATGCTCGGGACAAACGATGCGACGGGCTGGGATAACGCCAAAAACTTCTACGAAGCGGAATTCAAAAAGCTCATAAGCAACTATCAAAAGAAATTTGCCACGAGCGAAATCGTCATCATGACTTCTCCGAAAACTGTAGATGGAAATAAGTTTAAGATACCTAACGACACCATAAAGAATGAAGTAAATCCCATCCAAAGGAAAATCGCGAAGGAACTCGGGTTGAAATTGATTGATTTGAGAAACGAATTTGAAAATTATAGCAAGGGATACAAAACATTGCTTAGAGACGACGATGGCGTCCATCTATCTATTGAAGGTGCGAAATTCGTCGCCAATTTCATTGAGAAATCGCTCAATCTAAAAGCCTAATGAAAGATCCTTCACCATTTAAAAAGCTATTTATATAAGACATTTACTAAAAGAGTTGAACAATGGTTAGCGTCCATATTCAGCTCTTTTATTTTGATCTGTAACTTTGAATGGGAACTTGCCAAAACTGTAACATTGAAGGGGTTTTAGTTGTCAAAACCACTAAATATTTCAAGAAAATTCATTATTAAGCCTAGAGCATTCCTGATGTATTAATATCGTTCGACATCCAATAAGAAAATGTTAGTCATCTATTCTTGAGAAAGTTTCATTTTTAAGCATTTTAGGATTCATGACATAGCATTAAGAAACCATCTTCTTGGTACTTTTTGTATGATTTAGTCGGTGAAATAATGAATAAAAAGGAAATGCTTTGTTTGAAACTTATCTATGTGATTTTTCGCGTTTTAGTTTAGGTTTTTAAACCTTAACGAATAGTTTTTTTATTTTGGCGGACTAAATGTAGAAAATATACAGTAATTAATGAAACCAGTCTAATATATTGGTAACATATTGGTGTAGAAAATATACAGTGGAGAAAAACCATGCTGAAGAAAATAGTCATTAAGAACATCAACTCGATTGAGAAATGCGAGATTGATTTTGCAAAAGGCAACTACAAATTCGCAGAAGAAAACGTCATGGAGGGCCTTGTGAACCCCATTGCCATTTATGGCCACAATGGAAGTGGAAAATCCGCGGTCTTAACCGCGATTGGCTATTTCATTTCCATGATGTTTTTCCCCGCGGAAGCATTAATTCCCTTTGTGGTGAATGATTTTCTTTTCCAAGAATATTTGCAAGGGAATCGGCAAGATAAATCCAAAATTAAAGGCAGCGTTTGCGTTGATTTCGATATTAATGATGACTCGTTTGAATATTTTTTGGAAACGTCAAGAGATGGCTACATTAGTGATGAATATCTGAAGAAAAATGATCAAGTTTATTTTTCAAGGCAAAATAGGAAATATTCTTATAAAGGTATAAACAAAAACATCAATGACTATTCTCCTTTGGTACCGCTTTTGAGGATATTGGCTTCTTTGGAGATAATGGATACGACGATTCAGTCAGTTTTTGCTTATGTTAGCTCTTTTACTTTTGTGAATCTTCCGTTTATGAACCGTGGCTCGTTTGTTGTGTCAAAAACATTCAATAATATGAATATCAACGACTTGCTCGTCAAAAAGTCGGAAGAGGTGAAGAAGCTTTTAAAGGAATATGATAGCTTCCCCATCTACACGATAACCAAGAACGATGCCTTTATGCCTAATGGGCTAATCGCCTCTCAATATAATCTTGTTTTTGATGAGGATGGTTTTAAAAAGAAAATCCCTCTTCAAATGATTTCTACGGGGATGTACAACCAAAGTTTGCTACTTTCCATTATTGCCACTATGCCAGAGAATGGAGCGGTTTTCATCGACGAAGCGGATTTAGCCCTTCACCCATCGACGATACAATCGTTCTTGAAAGTGATTAGAGAAAAACGCATTCAAGTTGTGCTCACCTTGCATAATACTTATGCCTTGCAAATGCTTAGGCCAGATCAAGTTTATTTCGCTAAATGGTCGAAAGGCTTTTCCAATTACTATAGATTATCGAAAATCTATCCAAATATCAGGGAGGTCAACAATATCGAAAAGATGTATTTATCGTCGCTTTTTGATGGAGCAATAGAAGAAGATGCCTAAGAATATTCTATTAATCGTTGAAGGCAGCGTTGATGAACAAAACATCTTTGGCGATGTGTTCTCTAAATATGGTTTTAATGCAATCATAAGTGATGAGAAAATGGACGTAGAAGGGGTTGGGCAATTCGAGAAATTTCAATATCGGTTGAACAGCAATAACGTCGTCATCATCCAAGGGCCAAGAAACCGAATCCATGATTTTTTGAAACTATTTAACGAACACGAAATGTCAATCGAAAGAGCTTTCTCATATTCATACGCCTTCTTTTCTGGGATATTTTTGATATACGATGTCGATCATAATGATTGCGATGACATCGAAGAAATGTTCAAAAGGTTTTCTGATGAATCCACTGGAATGCTTCTTTTAAGCTCCCCATGTATAGAGGTTGTAGCGGATTATAATCATAATAGAGGCGAATCCAAATATTACCGTTTAAGCGAATACAAAGCTGAAATTAATAACCATTACCAAGGGCAGACACACAAATTTATCGGTGATAACTTCAATAGTTTAATGTTGTATTTTCTTAACAAAAACTATGAAGAGTTCAATGAAGGAAATATCATGGAACATCCGTCTCTTATCGTGAAATCAGTTAACAAATTCAATGACCGAATCAATTGCGCTGAAAAAGGCAAATCGTACGTTATTTATCGTTATTTTTCGACTGTTGTATATGTTGCAATCGCTTATGCGAACGGCTTAACGAAAGACATTAATAACTATGACTTGGTGAAGAACTTTTTGCTAAATGGCAAGAGTGGACAAAAGCGATAATATGGTCATTGCTATGGTTCTAACTGCTTTTATTGATATGTGATTTATGCTGCGCAATTTCTCATATTTTTATCATTTTACTAGAACTTTAATCCCTCAAAAATATCCGCGCTATAATTGAAGCGGATCATTGCTTTAGGGAGTGCTGTATGCAAAATAAAAAGAGTGGAAGAGTCGTGCTAATTACGGGTGAATCATCTGGGTTTGGTCTAGAGATGGCAAAGCTATTTCTAGCGAATGGCGATAAAGTCTGCGGATTCTCCAATCAAGAATTTCAAATGGAAGGGGTCTATCACCAAATGGGTGATGTCTCTAACGAAAGCGATTGCAATCTTGTTGTGGGAAACGTCATCAAGAAATACGGAAGAATTGACGTTTTGATGAATAATGCCGGCTTTGGTATTTTTGGTCCATTGGAAGAAACCCCATTAGAAAAAGCCAAGAAACAAGTCGATGTCAGTTTCTTCGGCGCGTTTTTGATGGCGAAAGCCGTGCTTCCTTATATGCGAAAGCAAATGAGCGGGAAAATCATTAACACTTCTTCTATCGGGGGAGTGATCCCTCTTCCTTTCCAAGGTTTCTATAGTGCGAGCAAATGCGCGATGGATATGCTTTTCGATTCCTTGCGTGCGGAAGTCTATCCTTATCATATTCAAATCTGCTCGATTAAGCCTGGGGATGCAAAAACGAACTTCACCAAGAATCGCGAAAAAGATCGCCTTAGTGAAACTAGCCCTTACCAAAAAGCTTTTGATCACTGCTTAGCGAGTGTCGCAAAAGATGAACAAGGCGGGATTGATCCTAAGAAAATCGCTAGACGCGCCTTCTTGATATCCAAAAAGAAACGCCTTCCTTATTCTCGCTCGATCGGCGCGAAAGATAAGTTATTGGCATTTATTTATCATATTCTTCCGAAAAGAGTTAGGAACTACCTTCTTTATAAAGTCTACGCGGCTTAGCTTTCCTTTATAATTCTACTTTAAAGTGGACACGAAAAGGCCGAAAAATCGCCTGTGTCCACTTTTCTTTATTGGTGCGGATACATATAAAACTCGCTTTAAATTTGGTGCAGACTCTCAAAAAACTCACTTGAATTTTGGTGTAAAGGAGTGCAGTGAGGCAAGAATATGGGTGCATATCTAAAAAGAAAAATTGATAAAGAACTATTAGATTGGCTGAAATCAAAAGGGCATTCTCCTGCACTTGTCTACGGAATTAGGCAATGTGGCAAATCAAGTAGTATTCGAGAATTCGCTACAAAGAATTTTGAATACATAAATTTGTGAACTTTTGGAATGCGCCAGAAGCCTCAAGTGCGTTCGATGGCTCTTTGGAAGTAGATGAAATTATTAAGAAGCTTTCCTATCTATTTGTTAATTTTAAGTTTGTACCAGGAAAAACCATCATCGTTTTGGATGAAATACAAGATTGCCCTCGCGCGCGGCTTTCTTTGAAAAGCTTTAAAGAAGATGGGCGATTTGAAGTTATCGCGAGCGGATCATATATTGGCCTTAATCTAAGCCAGAACGGTAACGATACGGCGCCTATGCCTAGTGGTGCGGAAGATATCTTTTGCATGAAAACTATGGATTTTGAAGAATTCCTTTGGGCGAAAGGATATAAGGAAGAACAAATTGACGAATTGCTGGAATATTTTTGGAAAAAAGAAAAGATACCCAATGCCATTCATGAGAAATTAAGGGCTCTTTTTAAGGAATATATGTGTGTTGGCGGTTACCCTGAAACCATAAGCAAATTTATCGAAACCAATAGTTTTTCTACCGCGTTCAAGAAAAATAAGAGTCTCATATTTGATATCAAAGGTGACCCAACAAAAAGAAAGAACGAAAATAATAAGCCTCTTTATACAGCGACGGAAATATCGAGAATTCAAAAAGCCTTCGATTTGATACTTTCTTTTGCCTCAAATGGCAACAAACAATTCGTTGTATCTAAAATTAGCGGAAATAGTAGTCAAAGGAATGATACCGTTGACTATTTGTTGAACGCTTCTGTCGCTTTTAAGGTCAATAATGTTGAAAACCCATCTTTGCCGTTAGCAATTCGAAAAAAAGAATCCGATTTTAAGCTTTATTACGCGGACATCGGCATCGCAACGACCCTATGCGGTTTCGACACGATTGGTGCTTTGATGAGAGATACATTAGGGATGAATAAAGGAGAGCTTTTTGAAGCCGCTGTTGCGGACTCTCTTTATAAGGCAAATATCCCTTTGTATTATTTTGCGAAGACTAGTGGACTTCAAATTGACTTTGTTATTTCTTATAGTGGCTATTCAACGTTAATAGAAGCAAAAGAGAAAAGTGGAAACGTGAAGTCAAGCAAAACGGTTATGGCTCATCCTGATCACTATGGCGTCACAAAACTTATCAAATTTGGCGATTACAATATCGGATATGAGAATAATATCTTGACCCTACCTTATTATCTTGCTTTTGCGCTTGGTAAAAGCACCCTTTAAAGTAAAGGCAAATCTTGCTTCGCACTTCCTTTTTCTATTCAAAAATTTTCACACCGATAGTCTCCAAACGGCACGCCGTTTGTGAATGCGACCTCTTTCAGCTTGCACTTTGCCCAGGAATGTCGCAAATAGAGACATTCGGTGGCTGAAAGGAGAAAACACATAATTTCTTGCAACTCCCCCTTTAATGTGCAAAAAATGAAAAGTCGCTCCGAATTTATTATTGGTGGGTTCGATATGTATTTTAAAAGAAAGATTGATGAGGACCTAGATTCTTGGTTAAAAGAAAAAGGCAAGTCTCCGGCGCTGATTGGATAGCGTTTCACCAATGTAGGCAACGAAAAAAAGAAGTTCATCTATAATGCTTTTGACCAGAGCACAAAGGAGGAACTTCCATGGAGA
>ERZ808245.1076-NODE-1076-length-11739-cov-4.868795_pt1 | contig 11739 bp, 8 predicted proteins | sample MGYA00521243_ERZ808245 | MGnify/ENA primary metagenome ERZ808245 (study PRJEB31516, sample SAMN03275576) | gut metagenome | biome: mammalia-associated habitat; material: feces | host: Papio cynocephalus | place: Kenya | collected 2012-07-07 ... | reverse complement strand
TTTTTATTTTTGCGGTGCAAAAATGGGGTTCACTTCATTTATACTGCTGGTTTTTTATACTTCTATTTGATTATTAAATATCAAATTAATATATATTTAATTATCTATTGTTAATAGCATCAATTGGTTTCTTTTTAGAAATCTTAATTACTGGTAACAAACTAGATATAAATGCTGAAGCAAGACTTATAGCCAATATTAACAATGGTTGTCTAATACTTCCGTTAAGCAATACAATTTGGATACCTAGGTTCTTTACCATAACGACATTGATTACAGAGCAAGCAATCATAGTTGCAATTGTAGCAAGCACAAAGTTAATCATAGCAATAATTGCACTTTCATTAAAGAATATACCAAATACGTCACTACCCCTAGCACCCAATGCTCTTAATACACCTATTTCACGTTTCTTATAAGAAATACTTGTAGAAATAAAGTTCATAAGTAATAATGATGCAAATACTGCAAATGCTATAGCAACATACAAGAATACAGTGGATATAGTGCTTATCATTCCTTCAAAAAAGTCTAATGTACCTGTAGCAGAGTTAAGGATTGTATATCTATTACCTTCTTTATTAAATACTTCACAATATTTAACAAAGTTTGTATTAACTGTACTATCGTTGGACAATACTACACCTACATACCAATAACCTTTAAGTTTAGGTTCAATTACTTCTTCATAATATTTACTGTAAGCAATTGCAGAACATTCTTTAAGGACTTGTTCGTACCAATCACTACCATCATTTCGTTTTGCCGACTTAAGTAGAGCAATAACACTTAAGTTTTCACCTACTATTTCATTATTACATTCAATATCAACATTATTATTTTCACGAGTACGGAAAGCATTTATTTTTGAAGCACTATGGTTATAATCAACAATAGATTCTCCAATAATTATTTCATTTTTAGTTAAATCTCTCATCTTCCCATCAGTACCAATTAATGATTCTGGAGTTACAGAACTATGTAATGTTAAACATGCATCAATAAATTGGGTCCTTGTAGGACATTGTTCTACTGTAACTTCTCTAGATATATCTTCATTGGTACTAGTACCATCTTCTTTAATGCTATATTCATACTCGTCAGTAGAATAATTGTAGTTTATATCCCAATTATTACGTGCATACCAATCATAGCCATGTTCCCATTGTTTGGTTTCATCATTATAGCGATCGCCATTTTGATTATGCCAATCATTAACTGATAATAAGAATTTCAATGAGCCATCTTCGTTATAATCAATTTCATATCTATTGTTACTTTGATCAAAAATAACTTGTTGTACATATTGTAAATATGCACCTTCTAAAGACATCATATCTTCTTTATCATTAATACTTATACTACTAGTACTATTATCGTCCATTTTATAAGTAACATAAATATATGTATCTTGAGTTGAATTACTGCAGAAATTATATAATTCTTCACTAATATAAACTACTGAAGCGAATGTATAATCCATATCTGCTCTAATTTTGCCTTGTATAGTATCATCACTGTTAAATTGTTCTTCAGTAACATTACTATATTGAGAAAAATCAGTACCATCATCAACTACACCTACTACTTTAAAACTACGTAAAGCAGTGTTGTAGTCATTATCAAAATCAAAAGGTCTATCACCTAATTTAACATATAGGCCTTCATAAGAGTTTATTTCACTATTATTGTATTTTAAAGAATCATAGTGATGTTTAGAAATAGCAACTTCATCTCTAGTTAAAGGTAATCTACCTTGTATAGTAAAGCCTGCTCTTTCAAGTTCGGAGTTATCTTTAAAGTATGCAAAACCAGACATACCAGTATCTACTGTAGCATCATATTTTTGCTCGGTATTTGAAGAACTTGAACTAGAGTCACGAGTAAATGTACTCTTTTCAGAGTCATATCTTAATTCGCCAGCACCACTCCAAGCGCTACGACCAACCAAACCCTTAATCAAAAGATCATTGCCATATTCTTCATTAATCTTTTTATATTCTTCTAAAGATATCATAGAATCTTGATTATAAGTATAGCCGAAACTTTCTTTCTTATGTTCTTTCTTAAATAACACAGATTTTGTCCCAGCAATTTCCATAGCCTTGGCTACAGAGTCTGCTCTATTCCAGCATGATACAGTATCTACTAATCCAAATATTGTAAACGCAAAGAATGATAAGAATATAGTGAACACAAGTTTAAATACTTTACTCTTTAAAGCACTAGCACCCATTTTAAATGAGTCGCCAAATTTTAATTTTGACCTAATAAGTTTAAGACTCTTACCATCATATTGTTTAGTTTTAACATCTTCCGGTAATGTCTGGCTAAATGCTTCTTGGTTACCATCGTCAGTAATACATTCGGCTTTCTTTACTTCTTTATTTGCATTTTCATCTAAAGAAATAAATGTATCGGATTTTTCACTATTTTCTTCTATACATTTTTTAATTATAGCCATATCATCAGCAGTCAATTTTTGACCTTTCTTGATATGAATATACTTATCGTCCACATAACTTAATCCACTGCTTGTACGTTGGGCTTCAATTTCTTTTTTGGTTAAATCATGTATAATTTTACCATCTTTTAATTCGATAATACGGTCACCGTATGTCTCGGCAAAATCTCTATCATGCGATACGATAATTATAAGTTTGGATTTTGAAAGTTCTTTCAATGTCTCCATAACTTGTTTACCAGTATTACTATCTAGAGCACCTGTAGGCTCGTCCGCCATAATAATTTCTGGATTTTTAATCAAGGCACGTGCTATAGCAACACGTTGTTTTTGACCACCTGAAAGTTGATTAGGTTTTCTTTTTGCGTATGGCAACATATCAACCTGTTCAAGCAATCTATTAATTTCTTCTTTGTCGGCCTTTTTGCCTTGTAATTCAATAGCCAAAGCCAAGTTTTTAGCGACTGTAAAGTTCTCTAATATGTTATATTCTTGGAAAATAAATCCAATAAATGTATTACGATAACTATCAAAGTCACTTTGACTAAAATTGGCACTTGATTTACCTTTAATGATAATCTCACCACTATCAAACGTATCTAGTCCACCAATAGCATTAAGCAAAGTAGATTTACCACTACCACTTTTACCCAATAAAAAAACCAAACCAGTTTCTGGGAAATCTATAGAAACATTGTCTAGAGCAACTACTCTATTCTTTGTCTTGGACTTGGTTGTTTGATAAGTTTTAGTTAAATTTCTAACACTTAACATCATATACCCCTTTTTATTATTTTTGATGTTTTTATTATACTCTAATCATGCCCAGATGTAAATTTAAAATTTGATTAAGTGCTTAAATCTATATATATTTAACATTATGTTATACAAAATCATAAAAAATATGATATACAATATATAATAATAAAGCATTTTTTCACACATAATGGAGACTATATGAACTATATAGATATAAGAAAATCAGAGTATTATATTAATACATATTCAAAAATTGAAGAAATTAAAAAAGACTTCCCTGTCAATCACGGATTTATACACATAAACCATGTGATTAACTATGCCAAACAATTGTCACGTCTATATGGACTTAATAACCATGAAAAGAAATTATTGTACATCGCCTGCTCATTACACGATATAGGTTATATAAACGGCAGAGAAGACCATGCAAAAAGCGGTAGCATTATGGCACGAGAATACCTAGGCAAAAGCAACCTAACACTAAAAGATATAGATATTATTTGTAATGCTATAGCCAACCATGGTGGCAAAAAAAAGGAAGATTTTTTAGAACCAGTATCAAGATGCCTAGCAATCGCTGACAAGATGGATTTTACCCGAAGTAGATACGACATTAACAATACGCAATACAACATAACCACATTTAAAAACATTATAAAAACCGAACTATCAATAAATAATAATTGTTATATACTTAACATTTTAGTAACACCACAATTTAGTGGAGCCGAATTTAACAATGATTATTTCGGTAAAAAACTTAATAATTTCCTTAATCTATTAAGCAGTACATTTAATATGGAATACAAAATTAATTTTACTGTTAAATAGTCTTGTTTTATATATAAACCATCTTAAAAAAATAATATACAAATCATATAGTTGATGGATTAAAATTATCGATTAATACATAACTAACAAAAAAACACAATATGGTAAATAATCAATATACCGATTATCATACTATATTGTGTTTTTATTTAATGATAGTCACATAAAATGCAAACAATATAATTTAAAATAAAAAAAAGAAACACCTTAAATCACAATATTTATAGACCTTCGCCTTACAAACTTTACACACAAAATAATTATTCATTCATACGGAAGACAAGTCTGAGCATATAGGAGCGACCCATACACTTCTTGCCCATTGAGATCCCGTAAACGGATTGTTGCCATCAAATTTCACCGAACATTCAGAAAAGTTAACAACTTTTTCGCCCTTTTGGCTATAGACTTTCGGCTACTTTAACATTAATCTGTCTTATACATTGCTTACGCAACTTCAAGTCTAACAATCTTATTAGTATTCCCTTGCATATTCTCAACACTACTTGCCAAACTGTTTAAGGGTTATTCTCCACTGGAGCGTCTATTGTGATTGCGACAAATTAACTAATTTATTAAGTTGTGTGCTTGCACTAATGCCTTGAATTGTCTTTTGGACTTTTAAGATATATTCGCATACACCCTAATGGCTGTTACTATAGACCTATCAGTCTATAATAATCCACTCTTTCGGCACTATCTAGGAACTGGGGTAAACCAGTTATGCACCCAGATATAAATATTGTGATTTAAGATGTTTCATCTTACATGGTATATTATATGGCACTCTAACAATTTTTGCAACTATCAAACGATTTTTTAGTTATTATGCACATATATTTTGAGTAAAATATAACAAACCAATGGGATTATATCAATAAAAATATAAATAATCAACTAAAATTATACTGATTATTTAAAGAAAAAATAAATAATAATTTTTTCAAAATTAATATGTTGTAATTGCTAGTATAAGATGAAAAATGTTAAACTTAATATGTAATTAAACAGGAGTGTGAAGTATGTTAAAAGATCTAGAACAAGTAGACAGCCAAGTATACAAGGCTATAAAAAAAGAAGAAGAAAGACAACGTGACGGATTAGAGTTAATCGCAAGTGAAAACTATGTTTCTAAAGCAGTTATGCAAGCCATGGGAAGTTGTTTTACCAATAAATATGCCGAAGGTTATCCTGGTAAAAGATATTACGGCGGTTGTGAAAACATAGACACAGTAGAAACTTTGGCAATAGAAAGATTAAAAAAATTATATGGTTGTGACCATGCCAATGTTCAGCCACATTCTGGTGCTAATGCCAACTTGGCAGTATATGTAGCCATGCTTAAACCTGGGGACACAATACTAGGTATGAATTTAAGTGATGGTGGACATTTAACCCACGGAAGTAAAGCCAATATAAGTGGTAAATATTTTAATGCAGTATCATATGGTGTAGACAAAGAAACCGGACTTATCAACTATGATGAAGTATTAAAAACTGCTAAAGAATGTAAACCAAAAATGATAGTAGCAGGTGCAAGTGCATACCCTAGAACAATCGACTTTAAAAAGTTTAGAGAAATTGCTGATGAAGTAGGTGCTTATCTTATGGTAGATATGGCACACATTGCTGGGTTAATCGCTGCTGGGTTACACCCTTCTCCTATACCTTATGCTGACTTTGTCACTTCAACTACACATAAGACCTTGCGTGGACCACGTGGCGGTATCATACTTTGCAAAGCCGAATACAAAGAAAAAATAGATAAAGCCATATTCCCTGGTACACAAGGTGGACCACTTGAACATATTATTGCTGGTAAAGCAGTATGTTTTAAAGAAGCATTATCTCCAAAATTTAAAAAGTATCAGGAACAAGTAATCAAGAACGCACAGGCTCTAGCACAAGAATTAATGAACAAAGGTATCAAACTTGTATCTAATGGTACTGACAATCACTTAATGCTTCTAGACTTATCCCAAATGGACATCACTGGACTTGAACTAGAAACTTTATTACAAAAAGCACATATCACTACCAACAAAAACACTGTACCCAACGAACAACGTAGTCCATTTATTGCCAGCGGACTTCGAATCGGCACACCAGCAGTAACTAGTAGGGGTATGAAAGAAAAAGAAATGGTAAAAATAGCCGACTATATAGCCGACATAGTATTCAACAAAGAAAAAGCGATAAAAAGAGTACGTGAGCAAGTACTTCAGTTATGTGAAAAATTTGGTATTAGAGAATAGTCATTAAATCAAGAATAGATATTTATCTTTTAAACTAAATTAGCCATTAAAGTTTATCAACGAGTAATAATTAAAAATAAACTTGTAAGTAATCGTAAAATAAAAACAAAAAATAAAACAACAAAAAAAGACATTGTATATTTGAAGTAAGCACTATAGATTTCCTTCATATTACACAATGTCTTTTTCATCTTTAATCCTAGAATAAATATAAGAATGTGGCTATTAATATCTGTCCAGCATAATATACTGCATGATTAACAATTGTACAGAATTTATCATCAACCTTACCACCAAAGTATTGGGTAGATAGTACTAAATCGCTTAACAATATCATAGTTACACCAGCAGCAAGAATTAAAAATTCAAGTTGTAAGCAAGCAAGATAAATAGTAAATGCACTCATAAATGTAAGAATAAAGCAATAAATCATACTTTGCCAAGCGAACTTACCATAGTCCAAACCCATAAGACGTTTGCTTACGAAATAAATAACTGGAGTTAATACTGCCGCAATACTTAATGCTACAACTATAGGCAACCATAGTTTAACAACAGATTCACTAATCAAAACTGTACCTACAAAATAGAATATATGTCCTACTCCAAATGCTAGCATGCCAGTGTTAAGATATATATCGTTACTCTCTCTATAAACATATTTTAGGTCTAATATTATATCTCCTATTAAGCCACACAATAAGCCAACAATAATAAATATGCTACCTTTACTAAACCAAGTGATTTGGGTGTAACTTAACATACCATATAGTACAAAACAAAAACTTGCTAAAGTCTTAAGTACTATGCCCCAAGTTCCGCCTTTAGTAACTCTAATCAAAATAAATAGTCCAGCAGTCAATACCGCTAGTACACACATAATAATTTGAACAGCCATAAACAATTCTCCTTAATCAATTAAATTCTAGCACATAAATTTATATTTCCCAACAAAATATATTATTTTGTTTAAAGAAAACTAAATAAAACAAATTGGACTTTTTTATATTTTGATATATACTAATGATGTAAAAATAAATTTAAGAAAGGTTATTATGATTAAATTTATACTTAATTTATTAATACGTGCTATGAAGATTGGTGTAAAGTATGACAGTGGTGTCAAACAAGATTTTGCTTGTCTTCCTAACAAGTATACCATCAAGATTAACATTTTACCTAAAAATATAAGTGTTATATTTATGTATGTCGATGGTACAATCACTCAAATAGACGAAATCGACAATGATAATATCAACTTATTGGTGGAATTTAAAGATGAAAAAAGTGCAAAAGATGTATTGTTGGGTAAGTTAAGCCTAGCACAATCATTTTGTGAACACAGGATTAAAGTATATGGCAATATCAATCATGCAATGGCTGTAACTCGAATTGTTAATACTTTAGAGTGTTACCTATTCCCACGATTTATATACAATAAGTTATTTACTCCACCTATAGAGTTGGATATAAGTAAATTTAAGTTCTACACAATATTATTGTTTGGGGGAAAACTATGAGTTATTTTGAATTTATAAATCAAGTAAAAATATGTTCGGGCGATAATGCTCTATGCAATGTTGTACACGAATTAAAATATTTAGGTGCTACCCGTCCATTAATCTTAAGTGATAAAGGACTAGAAAAAGTTGGCACTCTTAAGAATGTAATTAAAGTTTTTAACAAAAACGAACTTGACACTACTAGAGTATATACTGATATACCTACAGATAGTTCGACAGATACTATCAATCAGATAGTACAAGTATACAAAGACAATGGTGCAGATAGTATAGTTGCTATAGGCGGTGGCAGTGTTATTGATACCGCTAAAGGAGTTAAACTTGTATTAAGTCAAGAAGTTGACGATATACTTAAGTTGGAAGGCAATGAGATTATGCCACTAGGCAAACTTGTACCATTTATAGTAATACCTACAACTTGTGGCACTGGTAGTGAATGTACTGCAGTAGCAGTAATCAAAAATAGTCAAACACATGTTAAGATGGAATTTATTAGTCCTACACTATTACCTAATGTAGCAGTATTGGACAGCAGTGTGATAGAAACTTTACCACCTAAACTACTAGCAACTACAAGTATAGACGCACTAACTCATGCTATAGAAGGTTATAGTTGTTTACAACGTAACCCTATAAGTCAAAGTTTTTCCATAACAGCAATTAGACTTATCACAGAAAATTTATTCCTAGCAATCAATCACCCTAAAAAAGTAGAATATAAATACAACTTACTTAATGCTTCTACTGTGGCAGGTATATCATTTTCTAATTCAATGGTTGGTATAGTACATGCTATCGGGCATGCTTTAGGAAGTTATAAAGTCCCACACGGCAATGCTATGGCAATATTATTACCTACCTGCTTAAAATTTAATGCAGATGTAATGAGTGAAGAATATTCACAATTGCTACTATATTTTAAAGGTGCTGATTATTATGTATCTATACCAGAAGACGATAGACCTAATGCTTTTGTAACAGCAGTAAAAGAATTGGTAGATATGGCTAGCAACCTTACTGGATTTAGTCTAAAATTAACAGATTATGGTATCACTGAAAATGATCTAGAAGACATAGCCAACACCGCCATAAATGATGGTGCAAGTGCTATCAATCCAAAATTATTTACTCGTAAAAACATAATCTCCATACTTAAAGAAGTATTGTAAAATACAATAATATAATTTTATTTTTATCTCCAATAATTAATAAACCATTGTTTTCCCCGCCACCATATTGATAATATGTATACAATTATAATATTATTGGGATTATCTAGATGATAGATTAGTACAACTAAAGTATAAATAAAAAGGACATACTACTTAAAAAAGTAATATGTCTTTTTTATTATCCACCCATTCCCATACCTAAAGAAGATGAATTAGTACTTGGAGTTGTTGGTGCTGCAGGATTGGTCGAAGTTGATGAATTTGCTGATGCAGTTGAAGTAGTTGAAATATTTGGTGCAATAGATGATGCTGGAGTAGTAGCATTGTTAGATAATGTATTATTATGGGTTGATGACATTTCCTGCTGTTGCTGTGGAGCGTCATTAAATTCATATGTTTTATCATAATCAAACTTTTTACTTGTCGTCTTAACATTGGTAATTGTAAATTGTGGATTTGGAGTGACGGTTAAGTTTTTCACTTCGTCACCTTCTACAAGTTTTGACATAGAGTAAGTTTCTGCTGTGGTCGTCATATCACTATGTTCTTCGCCTTGTGGTATACTACCATCACTATTAGGATATTCTTTTGCACACAACTTACAATGTTCTTCTATTTCATTCATTCCTTCTATTTCTCTCAATGTTATATGTTCATTAGAATAATTATTGCTTAATGGTCCTTTAAAATGTTTTCTGTTTTCGGTAACAATTGGAATACCTGTAACCGCTTTAGTTGCTTGTAAACAAGAATCTCCCAATACTCCTGCCTTACTTATCTCACATCTCATAGGTCGTGTAGGAATACGCCTTTCAATTACATTACCATCGACCAATACTTTTTTATTGTATTTAGTATTTAAAGGCTCTCCATCTATCTTACCTAACTTCAAGAAACCGCTTTTCTTTACTAATCTTCTGTTCTTTTTTTGAATCTTATTATATTCATCACTAATTACTGGATTACCTGTTCTATCATACTTTAGTTCTTCAATATTATATAGTGATAAGTCTTTTATTACTTTATTTGCTTTTTTACTTTTTACAACTAATAAATCACACTGGGACATAACATTATTCATTTCGCCACGGTCATAAATTTTACCATTATTTTTTTTCAAAAACTTTAATTGTCTATTTGTGCCAAGTCCCAAAGTATGTGCACATACTTCTTTTTCAATAGGTTCGCTAACTACCAATCTCAATTTATTGTCTATTTTATCCCTATATAATTTACCCGCTTTATAATACTGAAATTGGTCATTGTACTGATCATAATCGTCATTGATAGAATCTTTTAAAATATCAATGGCATTACTGCAACTATCGTATTTTTGTTTATTTATATCCGCTTTTGCATAGTTTTTATTAATTATTTGTTTAGTATTATTTAGATAATATTTAGTTAAATTAGTCATATACTCCAACCATGTTGCTTTTTCATATTTATCATTAGTATTATCATAACTTTGTTTAACATGTTTATATGCATTGATTAATCTTGGATTAGAACAATTATTAATTACAGGATCACTTGCCAATTGATTAAAAACCTGTTCAATATGAGAAATTAAACTTTTTCTGTATTTTCCAGTTTCTCTACCTGTTTTATTAATATAATTTTGTACACCACTTCTACCATTTAATGCATATTCTTTACCTACATCAACCATATTAAATATAGTATTAGTATCCAATTGCACTAAACGGGAATTATTTATATTATTATTAGGCATATTATTTACCATCCTTATCTTCTGTATTATCTTCTAAAGTCATAGTATTGGCATAAGTGAACTTAAAATCTTTGTTCATCTTTCTATATTTTCTATCTCTCATTAATATATTATTTATTGGTGTTGCCAATCCACGTCTACATTTGTTTAAGTATATTTTAAATTTTCTATGCTGAAGAGTGTTATAATAAGTCTTTATTTCTTCATCTTGTTCTGCTTTTGGTAAATCTTTTACCTCTTCTAATAGTTTCATATATCCTTTGTATTCCTGATACTCGGCTATTGAAACAACATTTTTACCTGTCTTTTTTGCCCAATGCTTTATGATCTTTTTATACTTTCTCTCACTCATTACTTTACTATAGTCAGTAGTATCGTCCAAATAATCTTCGCCTGGGTCATTTATATATCTCTCATAATCATTTCTAAACCGAATATCTTGACGTAACTTTACTAATTTATCTATAATCCTATCATATTTTTTCTTCTTTGTTTCAGATGTAACTTTTTTTTGCAACTCAAAAAACTTATCTCCTTCTGCAAATATTACATCAGATATAGACACCTTTTCTTCTTTTTGCAATTTAATCAAATCGTCTATATTTTTTATTTCTTCCATCTTATTTCTCTCCTTTTTCTGTATTATCTTCTAAAGTCATAGTATTGGCATAAGTAAACTTAAAATCTTTGTTCATCTTTCTATATTTTCTATCTCTCATTAATTTATTATTTATTGGTGTTGCCAATCCACGTCTACATTTGTTTAAGTATATTTTAAATTTTCTATGCTGAAGAGTGTTATAATAAGTCTTTATTTCTTCATCTTGTTCTGCTTTTGGTAAATCTTTTACCTCTTCTAATAGTTTCATATATCCTTTGTATTCCTGATACTCGGCTATTGAAACAACATTTTTACCTGTCTTTTTTGCCCAATGCTTTATGATCTTTTTATACTTTCTCTCACTCATTACTTTACTATAGTCAGTAGTATCGTCCA
>ERZ808245.1074-NODE-1074-length-11741-cov-3.534058_pt1 | contig 11741 bp, 5 predicted proteins | sample MGYA00521243_ERZ808245 | MGnify/ENA primary metagenome ERZ808245 (study PRJEB31516, sample SAMN03275576) | gut metagenome | biome: mammalia-associated habitat; material: feces | host: Papio cynocephalus | place: Kenya | collected 2012-07-07 ... | reverse complement strand
GGTATGACAACGAACACAACAATATTAAGAATCGGCAACAGCAGCGGAATCATAATCCCGTCTGCGATTATGAAGTCCCTTTCGCTTTCTGTGCGGGATAAAATCAGCATCTGCGAAGAGGGCGGAAGAATCACATTGCAGAAAATTCCTGATAATGAGATAGAAACGCCTTTTTCCGCGTTGGACGCATGGTGCGAAGAGCACGGGTGGCATGAAAGCGGGGACTCTGAAGATGAGGCGTTGGAATATGTCGCAAAAATAAGGACTGACAGAAAAAATAAGGACATTCCGCAATGGTAAAGAAAGCGAAGAAATACCTGATAGACTCGGACATTCTTATTGCACTGCTCCGTGATCGAGAAGGCAAGACCGGTCTTCGACAGAAAGCCCTTGACATGGGTCTGCAAAACTGCTATGTGAGTTCTATTTCGCTTGCGGAACTATCTTCAGGGGCATACAGAATGGCTTCAGAGCGGGGATTGTTTGAAGTCGAGTTCGTGAAAGGCATATTCAACATCCACCCGTTCGGACTCAAAGAGTCCAAAGACATGGAATGTTTCGGAAGGAACAGGGCATTGCTGTATGGTGCCGGCATCCCGATAGACGACATGGACCTTCTAATCGGGTCTTCTGCCCTCGCCGGCGATTTCATAATGGTAACCCACAACACACGTCACTTTTCCCACATTCCGCACCTGAAGATTGAGGACTGGCTGAAATGAGGCATCCGCCCGGAGATTAGTGCTTCGGGTGGATGTCGAGTTTTACGGGGTGAATCATGTTCTCGGGCTTGAGGATGGTGTCGAGGTCCTCCTTGGAGAGGATGTCGTGCTCAAGGACGAGGTCATAGACTCCCTTGCCGGTTTCGAGGGCTTCCTTTGCGATTTTCGTGGAGTTCTTGTAGCCGATGACAGGATTGAGGGCGGTGACTATGCCGATGCTGTTCTTCACGTTCTCGAGGCATTTCTCGCGGTTGGCGGTGATGCCGTCGATGCAGAGGGTACGGAGGGTGTCGAAGCCGTTCATCAGAAGGTCTGCGGACTCGAAGCAGCACTGGGCCATCACCGGCTCCATCGCGTTCAGCTCCATCTGGGCGGCGTCGCCGGCGAGAGCCACGCAGACATCGTTGCCCATCACCTTGTAGGCCGTCTGGGTCATCACCTCGGGGATTACCGGATTCACCTTGCCGGGCATGATTGAGGAGCCGGGCTGCATCGCCGGAAGGTTAATCTCCTCAAGGCCGCAGCGGGGGCCGGAAGCGAGTATGCGCAGGTCGTTGCTTATCTTGTTAACCTTGACGCAGACACGGCGCATGGCCGCTGAGTAGCCTACCATGCCCGAAGTGTCGGAAGTGGCCCCGACAAGGTCTTCCGCCAGCCTCACCGGCCAGCCCGTGATTTCGCCGAGGGCGGCCACGCATTTCTCCGCATAGCCCGGCTCGGCGGCGATTCCGGTTCCGATTGCAGTGGCGCCCATGTTCACCGTGAGGAAGTCGTCCGCCGCAAAGTTGAGATTGCGGATTTCTCCCTCAAGGATTGAGGCGAAGCCGTGGAATGTCTGCCCGAGCGTCATCGGCACGGCGTCCTCCAGCTGGGTGCGCCCCATCTTCAGCACGTCGGCGAACTCCTCTCCCTTCTTCTTGAGGGAGTCGATGAGCTTCCGGAGATGCTCAACGAGCTTCTTGTTTGTGGCATATAGTCCGAGGTGAATCGCGGTCGGATAGGCATCGTTGGTTGACTGCGAGCGGTTCACATGGTCGTTAGGGGAACAGAACTGATACTCTCCCCTGTGATGCCCCATCAGTTCAAGCGCACGGTTTGCGATGACCTCGTTGGCGTTCATGTTGGTCGTGGTGCCCGCGCCGCCCTGAATCATATCGACCGGGAAATCCTCGTGATGCTTTCCGTCAAGAATCTCTCGGCAGGCCGTGATGATCGCGTCGGCCTGCTCATCGCTGAGAAGTCCGAGCTGACGGTTAGCCATTGCGGCTCCCATCTTGGTGATTGCCAGAGCGTTGATGAAAAGAGGATAGGACGAGAGCCGGAAGTTGCTTATCCTGAAATTCTCGATTCCCCTGAGCGTCTGGACTCCATAGAGCTTGTCGTCAGGAATTTCACGACTTCCGATGAGGTCGCTTTCAACACGCGTATTTTTCTGTTCCATATCTTTCAGATTTTGCAAGATTTTGGTATATATCCTTATGATTTCATACAATTGTGCCGGATTTCATTGCCTTCCGGCGAAATCCGGCACAAATGTACTAAATATTGTAACACGAAACCGCGAAAAGCGGTTTTATTTGTTCGGGATGCTACTCGGAGTACTCAATTTATTCCTTGACACATCGCACGCTGGCCCCATATACACGAGCCCCGTAGCCTGACGGGTCGTAAAGATTGCTGTTGAACTTCTCTATTCCGACATATACGCGGCCCTGATTCATGAAGAGGCAGTTGGAACGTCCCCATGCATCCAGATTGTGATCCGCGACGTCGGCCGTCCAATAGAGCATCTCCAGTGATGCATACTGCGGAGCTCCGAACATACCGAGAGAACCGGCCTTCGGGAAAAAGGCGTTGTTTCCGCCCTTGTTCCAGACATAGCCGTAGCCATTCTCGTCCTCGACCCAGTTGTCGGCTGTCTTAACGTCATTCTCGTCAAAGTCCGCGTCAATCCTTGAAAGGCAGGCGCCTGACTCAATCGTCCCGAAAGCCTGCGACTTAGGCACGACATAGCCTGCGGGACACGGGTCGAAGATGCTCTTGTAGTTCTTCTCGGAGGCTGTGTTGCCCCAGAGGTTCGAACCGTACTGCTCGTCGGTGGAGTTGTCCGGGCTCATTATGTACCAGTCGCATTTGATTGCGCCGGTATAGACGGCGTGGATGGTGAGGAACTTTTCCGGATTCGCCACGGCATACTCCATATTTCCCGGAGCATGGTAGGTGACAATCGCCTTCTCAGAAGAAATGCCCCTCGTGCCGTCCCCTTTCTGTTCATTGCGGACATTCGCCGACGGACTGAGCTTCACCTGTTCCTGATATTTGGAGTTCTGGGTGTCGCTGTCGTCTGTGTAGTATATGGTCGGAATCTCCACAAAGTCAGCCGCTGACGGGAGGAACGGGTCCTTGCGGCCCCACTGATAGAAAAGTCCCCTCGTGTTCTGCGCCTCGGAAGGCACGGCGCTGAGAGCTCCGAGGTTGCGGTCCATCCACACAAGACCGTTGTCGTCTGTCTTGTCCGCGATTTCGTCGGCGCTAACCCAGATGTGCCAGCTCCAGAGAATCTCCCCGCCGGCGTTGCATACCGCAATCACGGCATTTCCGGGCTCTGTCCCGGTCGAGAACCAGACATTCCCTCCTTCAAAGGCAGGCTCGCCGTCGATGACATTGTGGCTGCGGGTGCGGTCGCCGTCGAGGGTCGCCTCCCAGACAAGCTCCGCATACGCCGCGTTCTTAATCTCGACTCCGCAGTTCTCGATGTACTTGGAGTTGCCGTCACCCTTGCCGTTGCCCTTTACCGCCGCCGGGAACTTGTAGGTCACTCCGAGAGAGGTGATGTAGCAGTTGGCCGTCTCGCCGTCAGCGGCAAGGCTGACCGGAGTGCTCACCTGCATCACCTTTATGTCGCGACAGTCAGTGTAGCCCTCGTCGCCGCAGATGACCGAAACCACGCCGTAGCGGGTCTTGCCCGTCGTGTTCGGCTCAACGGTGAAGGTGACCGAATTTTCTTCCGGATTCGCGGAGATGCTTATCCATGTGTAGTCGCAGTCGTAGTACCACTCGCCGTTGGCGCTGACAAGGACGGTCTTCGTGCCGCCCTCGACCGGAAACACCGTCTGAGTCGATGACAGTTCGACATTCCCGACCAGAATTTCCTCGGCGGGGGTCTCCGGAGCCGCTTCCTTCCCGCAGGCCGCGAGCGAGAGAACCGCCGCAGCCGCACAAATCATGTTTATATATCTTTTCATGTCCTTCTGTTCTTATTGTCAATTATTTCCAGTCGTTCGGAATTGAATCGTAGTCGCTCAGGCCGGTGCAGCCGTAGAAGCAGCTGGTTCCCGAAATCCTGTTATTGAATATCGAAGTATCGTATGTCTTGCGTTGATAGAGGTGAACCTTGGTGCCGCTGAAATCCGTGTATGGAGACTCTCCGGTCAGTGCCGCGCAGTTTGCAAATGCATATCCGAAATCCTTTGCCTTCTTCGCAGCATCGAACAGCCCGGCCGGAATTGATTTGAGCGATGTGCAGCCGGCGAAACACTCATTAAAGGTTACGACGGTGCTGGCCGGCGGCACACTGTCGAAAAGTCCGGCAGGGATTTCAGTAATTCCCGCGCAATTGACAAAGGAGTCGGCAAAACTGTAGGCCTTCGTGTTCTTTGCGAACAGTCCGGAAGGAATGGCCTTGAGCGACTTGCAGTTGGCGAACACGGACTTGAACTCCGTTGCAAGCGTGCAGGCATCGAACAGCCCGGCCGGAATCTCGGCAAGGGCCGTGCAGCCATTGAAGAGGTTGTTGAAATCCGTGACGTTCTTGTTCTTCGCGAAAAGACCTGCGGGAACAGACTTCAATGCGGAGCAGTTGTTGAAAACCTTCGGGAATTTCTTGGCATTCACATTGGCGGCAAACAGCCCTTCCGGAATCGCCTCAAGAGATGAGCAGTCCATGAATATGGAATCGAATGCCGTGACTTTGACCATCTTCGAGAACAGCGCGGCAGGCACGGTCTTGAGGGAGGTGCAGCCGGAGAAAATGCTGTTTATGGATGTCACGTTAGCGCAGTTCGCAAAGGCGTCTCCGGAAATGTCCGAAAGGGACGTGCACCCCATGAACAGGAAATTCATCATTGTAGCCTTTGCCGGGAAGACATTCGCGCCTGCTTTTACAAGGGACGTGCAGCCTTTGAACGCATTGTTGAAAGTAACGTTTCTTGTGATGAACGAGAACAGACCGTCAGGGACTTCCTTAAGGCCGGTGCAGTTCTCAAACATACTGTTGCAGCTTGATACCGTCGAGGCGGAACCGGTGAACATAGACTTCGGAAGAGACGCCAGAGAGGAGCATCCGTAAAACATATTGTTCAGGTTCGCGACCTTAGCGCAGGAATTGCCGAGCCCTTCGGGAACCGCCTTCAACGCCGCGCAGCCCTGGAAACAGTTCGACAGGTTATTCACCTTCCCGGCAACCGGTTCGAACAAATCCGCCGGAATGGTCGTCAAAGAGTCACAGCTCTGAAAGAGTCCGGTGAGAACCAGCGTCTTGTTTGCCGCCGTTGCTTCGGCGACGCCTTCAAGCAGTCCGGACGGGACCTCCGTTATGTTGGAATTGAAGAAAATCTTCTGCATTGACGTAGCATTTGCAAGTCCCTTGAACATCCCGGCCTTGAGCGGAGCGTTGAACGTCGCGCCGCTGAAGAGTTCCGAAATGTAGGACGACCCGTCAAGTCCCTCGAAGAATCCGTCAGGGAACTCGTCTATCACCGCATTCTGAAAAATCTGATTCACATATTTCGACTTCTTCTGTCCTGCAAGAAACTTGAAAAGACCAGCCGGAATGTGCTTGATGTGGCTAGAATGGAACAGCTGGTTGAAATGGTCGGCCGCGGTGCACGGGGTGAAAATTCCGGACGGGATGTTGTCCGCGACCACCTCCATGAACAATCCGTCAAAATTCGTGGCGAGAGTATTGCCCGCGAACAGGTTCTCCGGAACGGAGGCGAGGTTCATGCCTCTGAATGTCTGGGCAAAGCTCTTGACCTTAGGACAGTATGCGAAGAGTTTTTCCGGAATGGCGACCGGAGTCCCGGTCTCCGGACTTTTTCCGCCGTTTATATAATCACCAACGCCCAATCCCCTGAAGACATAATCCATCTTCGTGACGTCGGGGCAGTTGGCAAAGAGCTGTTCCGGGATGGACTTCACGGTTTCGGTGTAGGCGAAAGCATATGCGAAATTGGTTGCCTTTGAAGCATATTTGAATATGTCATCAGGTATTTCCCTTAATTTATAGCAGCTTGAAAAAGCATTCTCGAAACTTGTCACGTCAGAGAAAGATCCGCAGACATCCCCGGGGATGCTTTCAAGCAGCGGACAGGTCTTGCACATATTCGCGGCCGTCTCCGCGCCGAGTTTTCCCCAAGAAACCACGTTGAGAAGATTGACCGTCCCCACCTGCGTCTCAATGCTGTAATAGCCCGTGTCCGTGAGATTGTACGCCGGAGCCGTGCCCTTGGTCATGATTATATATTTTCCGGCCTTCGCATATTTGTGTGCAGGCTGCTTTGTACTGTCAAATGTCTCCGGAGCGGAACCGTCGCCCCAGTCAACGGTGATGTTGACATTCGTGTTGGCCCTTGTCGTATAGACCCCGGCATTATAATATGTCACGCCGTCCTTGTTGGTCTGAATCTCGAAAATCAGTTCCTCCGTGTCCTCCCCGATCTGGATGACCTTAATCTTGCCTGTAGCCGTGTTTTCCTTTTCTCCGACAAGAACTGAAATCTCTCCCTTTCTCTGCTTATTGTCCGGAGCAGGGGTTATGTTCACCGTGACCTTGCCGTCGGTGTTCGTTACCGAATACCAGTCCTCACCCTCGGCAGGGGTCAGAGCGACGTCAAGTTCAGGGTTGGACTCCAGTGTAATCTCGCTTTCGCCGCCCTTGCCGTCGCAGTGGGCGACATAGGTCGAAAGCTCAAGCCATGCCTTCCCGTCCTGAGAGACGCGGATGACATCGGTCGCGGCATCCTTGCCCTCGCCGGCCGTCAATGTCAGATCCACCGTTCTCTCGGATGTCGTCGTGTTCGGGTTCACGGAGAGCTTAAGTCCGCCCTCGACCTTCTCCACGAGCAGCCACTGAGAGGTGCAGCGGAACTTCAGGTCTTCCTGATTTGTCTCAATCTTCACCTCCGAAGCAAGCTCGCCGAACGCCGGGAAGCGCACGGCATTGGTCGAAGGGGTTATCTCCGGCTGTCCGGCCCAGTTCTGCGAGACATTTATCACATAGCTCGAAACCACGTCGTCCGCGTCCGAAGCGGTCACCGTAAGTTCCGTCGTGCGGCTCTTGTCGCTCTCGTTGAGCGGAGCCGTGAGCGTCAGGTAGTGCTTGTCGGCGGAGACTGAAAGCCAGCTGTCGTCGGAAAGGCTGTAGTTCCATTCGTCAAGGTTGGTGGAGACAGCAACGACCACCTCGCCGCCTCTGGTCTTGAAATTCAGGCTTGCGGAAAGTCCGTCCTCAGCGGGCACAAACAGTCCGTTGTCTGAGCTTACCTCTATGCGGGCCGTCCGCTCCGGAGTCTCCTTGCCTCCGCCCGGTTCAAGATTATCCTTTGCGCAGGATACGGCAAGCGTCATCGCCGCGACCGCGAGAAAATATATCGTCTTTTTCATCGTATTCTTTCATTTATTTATTCGACATCGGATTCAGGCCCCACAATTTTGCGGAGTTCCACGGACTTTCCAAAAGGCATGCAGGCATATTGAAGCGGAGTGAGCACCGGTGACTGGAGGCTCATGTCCATATAGAGGATGCAGAGTCCGGATCCCTCGGGAATGCCTCCGTCCGGATTCGGTTCGGTGTTGAGACCCGTCGTAACCGTGATTGTGTTCCTGTCCTCCGAAACCGCGCCCGCAAAGACACCGGGCGCATTATTGTCATATGTGAGGTAGCCGTTGTTAATCCAGTAGCCGACGAAGAAGCAGGCCGCCACATCCGTATCCTGCTGGCCGAAGCCGACATTCCAGAGCGACGGAATCTCCACATCGCCGGTCTCCTTGCTGAAATTCACCGGAACGGCCATTCCCTTAACGAGAAAATCCTTCAGAAGATAGGATATGCCGTACTTGTCCTCCACGAGAGTAGCCGTGCGGGTGAAAGTCGCCGTATATTTTTCAATGTTGCTGTCCTGAAGTTCGCGGAGAGTGCCCGAGAACCCCTTGGCATAGCAGATTCCTTTTGAGTTATAGACCCGGGTCACCGCATACCAGTTCTCCGCATAAATGTCATACTCCCCGAGAAGGCTCAGATACTTGTTGCCGGCGACGGTCTCCTGAGTGAAGGAATATTCGAGCGAGGCGTCGCCCGACATGACCTTCACCTTGCCGGTCAGAGCCACGTCGCCCTCGTTGGCGGGAGCGGTGACGGTCACGGTGGAGGCGTCATAATCCACCGCGATGCCGGCCCATTCGCAATCAACGAGTTCGGCGGCCCATTCGGCGCTCGCCTCAACGGTGAACCTGTATTCACCGCCCCGGGAGTCGAAGGCATACCCGTCGGTCGCGGTGGTCGTGAGAATCTTCGCGTTTCCGGATTCCTGCGCCACGGCGATAGTCTTTTCCGCCACTGCCGCGTCGCTGAAGGCAACGCTAACGACAGCCCTGCGGACAGATTCGGTTTCATTTTCAGATACGCTGACGACAATCTTACCGTCGCCGTCAGTCTCCGCCGAGCACCAGCCCTCGGAGCTTTGCACGGTCTCCACCGCCAGACCGTCCCCCTGAAGCTTCACATAGACGGTTTTCTGCGACGCGGACCGGTCAAAGACCAGACTCGCGGCAGACAATGTAGCCTCGGGAACCTCTTTGACGGGTTCCTCCTTCCCGCATCCCGTTACCGACAGGATGCCGAGAAACAGTGCAGTTAAGCCAATAGTCCTTTTCATACACTACTTTTGTTTTGGAAACCTTCAAAAAATAACCTGCATCATCTTTTTCATGTTTCCCATTAATACTTATAAAATACCTTTGATAGTCAGATTCCAATCATCTCCTGCCCTTGAGGCCGTCGCCCCGAACTTCCACGAGAGCTTGCCTCCCCAGTACATGAACGCGGCCCCGAGACCCCGGTCGGACGGGGTCATCGCCTTCATATAGAGGACGCTGCGGTCCGTGTCCGCGCAGCCCGGAAGCACGACAGGAGTTCTGCCCTCCGACGGGGTCTCAACGCCTGAAGAGAGTTCCGGAGCGCCGAGCGGCCGGTAGGCGTAGGCCTGACGAACCTGCCCGCGCATTCCGAATGCGGACGCGCCCGCCGCCGGCTCCGAGGTCATTTCATACGAATCCGAGGTCTTCTTCATCTTGAACGGCCCGATCGGATAGTCGCCGTAGGTGTAGCCCTCGTCAGCCGTGTAGTAGAGCACTGAGCCGGAGGATGTTATGAGGGTAATCTCCATGGTGGAGACGGTGTATTTCCGTCCCTGATATTCCTGAATGGCGCATCGCATCCCGGCCTGCCGCCCGTCCTTGCCCATAACCCCGGACATCGCGTAGAACTTGCCCGCCATAGGGACATACTTGGAAGTGGAAGGGTCAAACACCCTCGCGCAGTAAAGCACGTCGGCGGTTCCGAACGAGCCGTAGTTGGCGTTCTCTGCGAACACCTGGTTGTTCATTATCGACAGCGTCCCGTCCTCCGGATGGTACTCGCCCTCGACGGTCGCGACAAGCGCATTGCGCGGAGCGGATATGCCCCAGCCGTGGATGTAGTATTTCTTTCCGGTGGTTCCCGGAGCAATCGTGACGGTCATCTTGAGAGGCTTGGAAGAGAGTTCCGAGGTGGAGCTCGTCACCTCCCATGTCCCGAGCCAGGCCTGCCAGCCGTCAGTGACCTCGCCGGCGGCCTCCGTCTTGAAAGCCTTCTTATAGACAGCGGAGGTCGCGGCGTTTCCGTTGTAGCCGAAGGCCACAAGATAGTATTCCTTGTCCGGGTCGAGCGATGAAATCTGCACTGCCTTGCTTCCCGTGTTGAGGAAAGCCGCTATTCCTCCCTGACTCATCAGGTAGGTGTCTATTGCCTTCACAAGGTCGGAGGAGGAAGTGTAGTGGTCCACGAAACTCTTTTCATAGATGTTCCAGAAATACGTGTCGGTGTTGGCCGCCGTCACGGAGACAATCGCCCCCTTGTCCGTCGGGTTGGTCACCGAAAGAATCAGCGCGTTGCTCTCGCTCTCGCCGGAAAGCGTGAACTTCCTGCGGGCGACGGCCGTCGTGGCGTGGTCGAGGTCGTAGCCGAAGGCCACCACGCAGTACTCTGTGCCGGCTGTCATTCCGGAATAGTCCTGATAGTCCGAGCCTGTGTGGAGATTATTGGCAATGCCGCCGTAGCTTGCGTATGCGCTTTCAAGCTGCATGACGAGCATCTGGTCGTCATCAAGGGCGTCCGCGTCGGAGCCGAGCAGCACATCATAAAAATATGTCTCGTCGTCCTTTGACGGAGCGACGCTTATCCTTGCCGAAGTCGATGACTTTTCCTCGATTTCGAGCGAGAAGGTCATGTCGCTGGAGATTATGTTCTCCTTCCTCTTCAGCGTATATGGGCCGACAGGGAAGTTTCCATAGACGAACTGGGACGCGGAGGAGAAATTATATATGCTTCCGCCCGCGTAGAGGAAGTAATCCATGCCCGAGAAGGTGTATGGCGCGGCGGAGTCGGCCGTGAACTGGTTGCCGACAACCTGCGCGGCGCCGTCCTCGTTCTGCCGTCCTATCAGCGCGGCGAAGCCGCCCTCGGTGATGAGGTAGTAGCCGTCGCCGTGGTCGAAGCGCCCGAAGTGGCAGATATAGCCCGAGACTGAAGAGTCTGAGTAGCGGCTTGCGGTGTAGGCGTTCACGAAGTAGAGATAGCCTGTCTCAGCGTCGAAGCCCGCAAGCACGGGGAGCGTCCTCGCGATGGATATGCCCCATCCTACCACCTTGTAGCTCTCGCAGAAGACATTTTCGGAAATGATGACGTCGAACGAAACCGGCTTGCCGAGAAGCTCGGCGGAGGTGCTGGTCACGGTCCATGTGCCGAGCCATTTCCTATAGGCATCCTGAACATCCGCAGACGGCTCGTCGGTCGTGAACTCCTTGACTGAGAACTTGCCCGCTCCCGCATCCTCGTCATAGACGAACGCGAAGAGGCAGTATTTAGTCGAAGGCTTCAGGCCGGTAAAGGTGTATGTATCAACCCCATAGAGACAATGGTCGGCGAGCGTTCCGTCAGAATTGAGAACATCGACAATCTGAGCCTCGGTGTATTTCGTCATCTCCGCAACCGGCAGGATGTCCCAATAATACATGATGTCATTGTGCTCCGGAGTGACCTTCGCCGTGGCTTCCGTGCTTCCGACGTCAATGAGTTCAAACTCGAATCCCATGTTCACCGGAGCTTCCCCCTCGACTGTCGTAAATTCGGATGAATATATATCCGTGACTATATCCCCGTCGTCCGAAATTCCGTATGCGAAGGCGACATATTCAGTCTCGGGCGACAGACCGCCGATGGTTTTCGGAGATGAGCCGAAAAGACGGTTTTGGGATATATATTCCTTGAAATCAACCCCTTCCTCTTCGGCATTCATTTTCATGTCTATGAGATTGTCCGCCGCAAACTCGTTCTTGTCGGAATAGAGTTCGTAGATGTCGCGTCGCACGGCGGAAAGACAGTACTTCACGCTCATCTTGGTCGGGATGGCCGAGAGTTTCACGGAATTTCCGGTGATGTCCGAAATGTTTATCTTGAATGAACAGTCAATCTTAGTCACTGCCGGAGTTTCCTCCACATCCTTCGCGCAGGACGGGAGCAGAGCCGCAAGGGCAAGTGCAAGAACTATTATCTTCGATGCTTTCATCTTCATAACCAAGTCGTTGTAATCAATCATCCTGTCTTAAAAACTATATCCCACCCCGCAGGCGAAACTGTTCTTCATCACTCCGAGGGCGGCGTTCCAGCTCAGGTCGAGACTGAATCCGTGCAGGCAGAAGCCC
>ERZ808245.1067-NODE-1067-length-11781-cov-2.749360_pt1 | contig 11781 bp, 10 predicted proteins | sample MGYA00521243_ERZ808245 | MGnify/ENA primary metagenome ERZ808245 (study PRJEB31516, sample SAMN03275576) | gut metagenome | biome: mammalia-associated habitat; material: feces | host: Papio cynocephalus | place: Kenya | collected 2012-07-07 ... | reverse complement strand
GAAATGCTCGCAGCTTGCCGTTTTGCAGAGATATGAAAATAATGCTGCCATTGTCGGCAAAGAATACCGCGGAATAATCGGCGGCGCTGACTCCTTTACGATTATCGGCTGTTCTGGTATAGGTAAAAGCTCAGCCATAAGCAGAGCGGTATCGCTTATAACAAATAACGCCGTTATTAAGACCAGTAGGACCTGCTCTGCAATAATACCATGCTTAACGGTGCAATGTCCGTTTGACTCGTCTGTTAAGGGACTTCTGCTTGAAATATTACGCAAAACCGACGAAATGCTGGGCAGCGCCTATTATGCTTCGGCAATTAAATCAAGAGGAGCCACGACGGATATGCTTATCGGCTCGGTCAGCACAGTTGCACTGAATCATATAGGAATGTTAATTGTTGATGAGATACAGAATGTTGTAAACAGCAAAAACGGCAAGAGCCTTGTCGGAATGCTGACGCAGCTTATAAATAACAGCGGCATTTCAATTTGTATGGTCGGAACACCCGAGTGTATTCCGTTCTTTGAGCAGGCAATGCAGCTTGCCCGCCGTTCGGTCGGGCTTACTTGCTCAAGATTAGAGTTCGACAGCGAGTTTGAAAGAATGTGCCGAATACTTTTTCGGTATCAATATGTAAAGAAGCCGACAGAGCTTACGCCGACAATTATCAACTGGTTATACGAACATTCGGCAGGGGTTATTTCGGTGCTTATATCACTTTTGCATGACGCACAGGAAATAGCCATATTAAACGGCACGGAAAAGCTTGATATCCCCTCTCTGAGTGAGGCATACCGACAAAGACTCGCCTTTTTACACGATTTTATTGAGCCAAGTATAAAAAAGCGCAGCCAGACAGCCAAGGTTAAAAAGCAGGATACTATCGAAATTATGCCGACCCCGCTGCTGCCCAAAGATGAAAACTCAATTTATGAAGCTGTTAAGAAAGCTAAGGCAGAGGGCAAAAGCATAGTTGCCGCCCTAAAAGAAAATATACGCATTGAGGAGATTGACCTGTGATTTCTTATATCCCAGAGATTTACCCCGACGAGCTTGTTTACAGTTGGTTTTGCCGACTTTATATTCACGCAGGATATCTGACTCATAAAGCAGCACTTTCGGATTTATTTGAAAAGCGCTCCTGTAATCCGAGCAAGGAGTTTATAGGCTACTTAAATGCGGGCGCGAAAAGTGTTATTTCAAGGGTAATCCCTATTAAGGAGCTTGTTATACGGCATACAATGTTTCCGCAATATGCGCGGTTCATTTCCGCCGATAAAAAAGCGGCAGCCTTGAAGCTCCTCGGCGAAGGCTCCACCGATCCTCACCGACTGTTAACCATCTTACCGCGCAATCAGGACGGTGAATGGCTCCGCTACTGCCCCTTATGCGTTAATGAAGACAGACAAAGGTACGGAGAGGCTTACTGGCACCGATTTCATCAGATAAGAAATATTATCCTCTGCCCCAAGCATAAATGCTGCCTTATAAGCTCGGCAGTATCAATAAAAAGCGAAAATACCTTTGCCTTTTATCCTGCGGAAACCAATGCTGCCGAGAATAAAGCCGCCTTATCTCAAAATGAACTGTTGGAACAATTCACCGACTATTGCTTTCGGCTATTTTCCGCTCCGATAGCTTTGGAAGATATACCAGTCAGCGGCATTATATATAGTTCAATGAAAGCTAAAGGCTACATTTCCTCAACTGGCAGGTGCAGATATACTAAGCGGCTTTATGAAGATATCACCGATTTTTATAGCGGTATCGCCATTCAAAACCGCATAACCTTTACTCAGTTGCAAAGAGCCTTGCTCGAAAATCTCCGAGAGTTTACTACAATAACTCAAATAGCCTTCTTTCTCGGAATTTCAGTTGAAGACTTGGCGGAACCGACAGTTGCCGATGCCGAAGTATCCGCAGAGCAGGCCTCTCATTATATGAGATGTGTTTACTCTGTGAATTGGAGCCAGTTAGATAACGAAACCGCTCCCATTCTTGAAAAGCTCGCCCACGATATATATAACGGTGTAAACGGCAGACCCGAGCGCGTATCCGAAAAAATGATATGCCGTAAATTAGGCTTATTGAGCCATCAGCTTGAAAATATGCCGAAATGCCTTTCTATATATAAGAACTATGCTGAACCCTACGGCTCGGCGTGGGCAAGAAAGGTTGTTTGGGCATATGACAGGCTGCTTAAAGAACACCGTGAGGAACCTTTTTATTGGAGCGACATCAGAGCATTAACTGGTGTAAAAAAATCGAATTTTGATAGAGTGAAGCCGTTTCTTCCGAAATTTACTACCCCAGAAAAAACGGCGGCGATTATAGAGCTAATTAAATGAAATCCTATGTAGATCTATTCGGCATTATGCTTATTGTCGTATATTTCGATAGCAGATATCAGTTCTTCTCTGATTTTTTTAAATGAACGAACATTTTTAATTTCATTATCTACGGTAAAAGAACCGCTGTAATAGACATTTTTACAACTACATCTCACACAACCGCCATAACGGTATTCCTTTCCGTCGTATATAAATTTAATATCCCTTTGATTATGCTTTTCGTAGCTTCTTCTTGAGCTTGCAGACGAAGGCGGCTCAAAGAAATAGGCATTTTTAAATTTTTCATGGAAGCTTATCGCATCCTCGATTTTTTCGAGTAGCTCTTTTCTTTTGGATTGATTTATTTTTTGAGCATATGTTTTTTCCATAGCTAAGCACCGTTGCCTTTCTTGATATTTGAGTTCAGAAAATTGTTATTGACAGCAAATTGTTAAAACAATCATTTTTCAAGTTGTTCATGCTTGATTAATGTCGCGATTGCTAACACGGCTGTGTAAATATCTTTTGCACAACCAAAGCAAACTGCAGCACCGTTAGGCATTTGAACTTCAATGTCAGTATGTACCTTGCCGCATAAAGCACATTTATAGTTCTTTTTCTTCAAGAATATCACCCTTTCTTTTGGTTTTCACTGTCATTATAGTTGGAACACATCAGGAAGGGAGTGTAAATGAAAAAAATTTTTTCACCCACCCAATTTTACCCTTTCCTACGATAATAGAAGTGTCAGAAAGACGATATTATCGAAAGGAATATAGTAATGAATAAATCTTCACCGATATCGGTTACTTTGGGTGACCGTGAAAAATGGCTCTGGAAATGGATCAAGGGTCGCAAATATGCTTTTGACAGCAACGACCGCCGCAACACCTTCCTATATATATATTATTTAACGGTAAAAGCTGCTTACGGTAAAAGCTTCGCGGATTACATCTTGGAAAAGCGAAACGATTATTTTGATAAACCAGTTGATAAACTTGAGCTTGAAAGCAAGGCGCGTGTTTGGAGCTTGCCTAAAAATAACCGTAATTTTACGAATGAAAAAATAATTGAATTGCTCGGTATTACAGATGATGAGATTGCGGAGCTTAAAATCGGACACAACAAAAACGAACAGGCAGAAAGAAAAAAACGAATGCTCGAAAAGCAGGACCGCAACACAAATATTTACATAATGCGCGCTAAGGGAATGACGCAAAGCCAAATTGCCTCAGAGCTGCATATAAGTGTTTCAACCGTTAAAAGAGTATTGAGAGCGGGAAAAAATTTCTTAAAGGGGTCAGATTTTACTATAACAGAAACGACTGCGGTAAAAAATGCAAAGCAGGAGTTTGTTTCCTCAGAAGCAAAAAGGCTCTATTCCTTATACAAGAAGGAAAAGCAAAATGCAACAGATGATGAATACGAACAAGCACTTTCAAAGCTTACCGAAACCAAGGACAATATACTCATTCAAGGTAGCGGAGGTACTGGCAAAACCACATTGATTAAGAAATTCTTGAGCCATTTAAGCCAAGAAGAATATAACAAAACTCTTTTGGTCGCTCCCACTGGCAAAGCTGCTGATCTTATAGGCGGTACTACTATTCACAAAGCGTTTGAAATGAATAATTGCGTTCAAATACCCGATAAGGTGAAAGTGCTGCCTAAAATGTTACGGAATATCAAAACTCTAATCATAGATGAGCTTTCAATGGTCCGTTGTGACATTTTTGATAGGATCATTAAAACTCTGCAATTTGCAAAATCGCAGGGACAAGGTATTCGGCTCATTGCTTTAGGAGATTTTGGGCAGTTAAAGCCAGTTGCTACATTTTCGGACAAGCAGATACTTAAAAGCTTTTATCCGAACCTTAAAGGCTATTACGCCTTCAACTCCGAAAAATGGGCTGAGGCAAATTTTAAAAAGATTATATTGCATAAGGTTAAAAGGCAAAAGGATGCCGAACTCATAGAGCATCTTGAAGGTATAAAGTACGGTAGGCTTGCCGATTTGGAGTGGTTTATAAATAATGCGCCGCCCTTTGCACCTGCAAAACCTATTTATATTTGCAGCACAAGAAAATGCGTAGATGAATTCAATAATACTGCACTTTCCGATTTTGAAGATTTGCATACCTATAATGCAGCTTATGAAGGCTTATTACCGACAGAGCTGCCGTGTCCAGAAGTAATCAAATTAGCCGTAGGCGCGCGCGTAATGACGATCAGCAATTCCAAAAATTATAAAAACGGCAATATAGGTACGGTTAAAGCCTTATCGGAGGATAAAGTAATTGTTAAGCTTGATAACGGAAAAACAGTTACGGTCAGACAAAAAGCATTTGAACTTGACAACGGAACAAAATATCGTCAGTTTCCATTGATAATTGCATATGCCATAACAGTACACAAATCACAGGGCAGCACCTTTAATAATGTGGTTATGGTATGTGATAGCTTTTTCGAGTCGGGAATGCTTTACACGGCTTTAAGCCGCTGCACGGCAATTGATAATTTGATGTTCCTCGGCAGATTACAGGAGCAGGACTTAAAAATAGATATAGAGGCTCTGAAAATGACCGTTTATGATAATTAAAACAAAAATAATACACAATCTTTACTTATTGTATAAAATGTGATAAAATTAAATCAGACTCTAAAAACTATGGGTCAATATTTTAAACAGCAGGTGATGAAATGAATAGCACATTCAACAAAGATTTATTTTACTTGTATTTAAGCAATTCAATGGTCGCGTTTCCTGCATTCAGAAAATTTACGGACAAGCTCTATGAAACGCAAAAGTGTCGCTTCTATGAAAAAGCCAAAAGCAACCAATATTATAATCACACACTTATGTCAGATCGATCTTTGGAAATGGAAGTTTCCATGAAAAGAACCTTTGGAATATTACTGTGCAGTGATGAAGACAAACATTTGCAAAAATTACTATGTGATGAAATTTTTAAATTTTATACTCCGATAAAATATTTAACAGAGAAATTTTCAATGGATGATTTAAAAAAATCCGTAAAACAATACCTTAAAAGACAGAAGAAAATGAATTTATATGATGATGAATCAATCGGTATATTCTTCTTTGTTACATACATTATTATTCATAAATATGGATTAGACTGTGAAAATAATGAGATCCAACAATTATATACACTTATTGAATTAGAGGTTAACAGCCGTGCTGAATTTGCTCAATCTCCGTTTCTTAAACGCCTAAATGCCTTTAATCCTCGCAATTCGGTTACTATACCTCGTTATGTCAAAAAAACAAAAGAATGCGTCACCAATGGAAATTACTTGACCGCTTTTATTGATTTAATAAATTGCTATGTGTCATCCGCTCAAGTCCCTAATAAATATGCATATGAGTTGTTTAATTCTATAGAGAAATATATCACGGAAGAAACTATGGACTATAAGCTTGCAATGATGTATTGCCATTTATTATCTAATGTTATGTCGGCAGAGGGTTATAGTTTCAGCATGCTACTGAATGGAAGGGATATATCTAAGAAGACGCAGGATATCGTATTAAAAATCACTGCCATATCTCTCGAACTATTTAAAATACCTAAAATGAATGTTCATTATTATATTGTTACACTTTTGTTTTATATGCTTATTGAAAATCTAAAAGACAGTAGAAGTTTTTATTTTGAAAACAATTCTGAAACGCAATTCAATGAGCTTATGCGTTCATCAAGAGAAATAACTGCGCTGAAAGAAGAAATTTCCGAAAAGGATAAAATTATTTCTGATAATCAGCAATATATTGAGGCTTTGAAATCCCAAATTGACAATCTGACAAGTGAGTTATCAAAGGATACCAAAGATGCTGTCAAGCCGCTTATGGGTGAGATAAAAATGCTTCGAACGGAAGTATCTAAGTTACAGCAAAGACTGGATGAAGAACTTGAAAAAACGCAAGAATTAAACCGATTGAGAGAATTTGTTTTTGCCATACAGCAAGGCGAAGATATTGTCCCAAAAGAAGTTTCTTTAGAGGAACTTATAAAAGATAAAACAATATATATTTTTGGTGGTCATGTCAACTGGCGCACAAAGCTTAAAGCTAAATATCCAACCTTAACTGTTTTGGACGGACATAATACATCATTTGACGAAAAGCAATTGTTAAACGCCGACATTGTTCTAATGAACACCAGCAATATGTCACATTCGCTGTATTACAAAGTGGTTGATGTTCTTAGAAGGAATAAGATTACATTCGATTATCTTGGCAAGTACATCAATCAAAATCTTCTTGAACAAGAAATCGCAGAGGTTCTTAAAAATATTTAAAAATAAAGGAGTACTAAAAATGGAAAAAGTAAATGTAACCTGTCCTTGTTGCGGAGCTAAAACCGATATGGAGTTTGAAACAATGATTTTGGCACAAGATAAGAATACTGTGAAAAAGCTTTTGGACAGAAGCCTTTTTTCTCACAAGTGTTCGTCGTGCAAACAGAATTTTGAATATTATAATACTTTTTGGTTTAAGGACTCCGACAAGTCTTTTAAAATTGCTTGTGTTGAAGATAGTTGGATGGTCGCCGAATTTGAGAACCGTTTGCTGATGGCTGGTCCTCAAAGCGATGAAGATTCGTATCAGACTATCAGGGTTGTCGATTCTTATAAGACTTTTAAGGAAAAGTACCTAATTCTTGATTCTGGGTTTGACGATCGCGTAATCGAGCTTATAAAGCTTAGGATTAGAAAAAATGACTGTGCAGAATGCGGAGAGATAGAAAGAATTTTCTTTTTCGGCTCAAATGATAAAAGTGTATTTATCAAAGTCCGCGGCTTAACAAGGTCAAAAGTATTCTATGTTCCTCTTTCTGAATACGAAGATGTAAAAAATAGGTACAAGGATACGCTTGATAAAGACAATAATGTAGTTATCGACACAGCATGGGCTGTTGAACACGAAATTTGATTAAGCATAAAAAGGGAAAGCGACCGTGATTGGTCGCTTTTTTTATACATTTCAACAATCTTTTTTCATAGGGTCATAAATTGTTGCAAAAGTCCTCAAATTATGGTATAGTATTATTGCCAAACTATAACAATACATTATAAAATGACATTTCTATATTCATTATTAGGGATTATTATACTCTTTTCTAACCCACACGATGAATTTGATAAAAACGCAAGTTCCATCAGTGTGGGTCAGAAATGCCTCGTATTGATATAGTTTGGCGACTATCGGAGTTTGCGTTTTTTGTGCGGTTACTTCGGTAGCCGCACTTTTTTATTATATAGGAAAATGAAAATATGGGGAGGGTGAATAGTGGAAAAAAATAAAATAGTTGATATTGTTAAAGCCGTACAAGACGGCGAAGAAAAATCAGCCACCGCCCTATATGACGCTTTCCAAAAAGAATTGTACTTCTATATACTGAAAACCGTAAACGATCCGCAGTTAGCCGAAGACCTATTACAGGACACATTCGTTGAAATATTACAGACAATAAATAATTTGGAAGAACCCGCGGCATTCCCGTCTTGGAGCAGGCAGATTGCTTATCACAAATGCACGGCATATTATAAAAAGCGCCGTGATGTTCTTACCGATGAAAATGAGGATGGTACAACCGTCTTTGACACAATACCAGAAGAAAATTCGGAATTTATACCAGATGAAGCTCTGGATAAGGAAGATTTAAAACAAACTATCAATGCAATGATTGCCGAGCTGCCTATGGAACAGCGTTCTGCTCTTTTAATGCGGTATTTTGATGAAATGTCGGTTAAAGAAATCGCAGAAATTCAGGGTGTTACCGAAGGCACGGTCAAGAGCCGACTTAATTACGGCAGAAAATCAATTAAAGAAGCAGTAGAACAGTATGAGAAAAAACACGGCGTTAAGCTCCGCTGTGCTGGTGTTATTCCGCTATTACTTTGGCTTTTCAGGGAGTTCTCCGTTTCAAACGGTATGCCCTTCTTTTTAATACTGCACTTGAGTTGAAAAGAAGGGCAATTAAAGGGGGATTATCCTTGAAAGAGGAATTAAAACAACAACTTTCTGAAAAAGACAAGGAACAAGAGCAACTGTATAAAAATTACACTAAATCAAAACGGATTGAAAAATTCGGTAAAGACGCATTTTGGGCGATTGATCTTGATCAATCGCAGAAACGCCCAATCAGTCAACTATTTATGGGAATTGCAAAGTGGGCTTTTCATGTGCTTCTATGGCTGGTTATTTATGTATTTTTAAATACCTTCATACCAATCTTTGTCGGAGGCAGAGGTATTATCATTTCTTATTGCATTCTTTACTTACCGTTTTTGCTTATAGGAAAGTTTTTTCGCAACAAATTTGAACAGCAGCTATGGGCTTTAACGAGTGAATGCAATTTATTGAGGGAAAATTACTTCCTTGATCTGCGCTTGGAATATAAAATTCAAGATGCAGACCTCTATGACCATGAAGATGATGATCCATATAGTGATAAAGATGAATTTCGCATTGATAAAAATTGTGATGTTATTGAAAGCTCTGAACAAATTGCATTTTACAGCAATGGTGAGGTACGCATACATTTAAACAATAATTTCCCATTTGAAATCTATCATTTGACCGACTACGAACAGGATTGGAAGTATAAAGATCGTGTTGCTGCTTTGAAAAAAAGTACGAGCCGAGAGTTGAAAGAAATCGTGGCATCCTTGGAATTTAGCCAAAATTTCGGAATTATTATAGATGAGAAGGACTCTAGGGAAGCATTAAAGTATTTTACTCCGACAGTTCAAACACAAATGATAACCTCACCGACTTTTTCAAACAGTAAAAAAATCACGATAGAGAACAATGATCTGAAATTGTATACCGATTATGGTGTGGCTAAACCGACAGATATCACACTTTTTTCACGAAAAAGCGTTACATCTTGGTTTGGGGAAGTTGAAGACTACTGCAAAAAGTTCAGTCAAACAGCGGAAAAAGTTGCTTCAGATCTTGGAAGAATTAAATTGTAATAAAAAAGGAGAAACCGTCATGGGAAAAGGCATTATATTTTTATTAGTAATTTTTTTGTTGGTTTATATTATTCGTAAAAGAAATCAGTTTAACAAATTACGCAGACAAGTCAAACAGCAAGGAGCAAATATCGGTATTCAGAAAGAAAAACGCGCCGCCTGCTTGAATGACGCATTGAATATCATTAAGGTAAATTATAAAAACGAAGTGGAAGGTATTGAAAAGCTGACTCCGAAGCAACAGGTAGACAAACTTCGTTATCTCAATGATCTTTACCCTTCCCTTCATTCTATGAGCAGCTATAATGAAACCGTAAATCAAGCGTTTGCTCTTAACAAGGATATAAGTGCCACACAAGAGCTTTTGAACGGCAATATTCGCATATATAATGATGCAATATCCGCATTCCCTGCTGTTCTCGTTGCTTTATTGCTCGGTTATAAGAAGGAAAAATTCATCGATGAAGAAAACATTGAAGAAAATAAGAAGCTGAGCAAGGCTGAAGTTGATTTTTCAAAGTTTTAATTTTAATCTGACGAAACCCGACAAATGTTAAAATTAAAGCTATATTATAATTAGCTGACACTTAAACGCTGCTTGATAATATAAGACATTGGTTTGTCAGAGGAGTTTTTTATGAAGAGAATTTTAATAATGTTATCGGTTTTAATTCTTGCTATCGGCTTTTCTGCCTGCGGCAAAAAAAGCGCGAAGGACATATCCTCCGATAAGGCGGAAAGCGCGGCATCGGATACTTTTATCGAGGTTGAACCAACAGGAAATGAAACAAATAACGAACCGCCGACTTCTGGTAATGTCGCTGACGGCACTGTAACCGTAAGCGACGCAGGCTCCTCTGCTTCTGATGGTAAGCAGCACCCTGCTTATACTTATAAGAAGGCAGTTGTGCCTGCTACCTGCGAAAAAGACGGATTTACAAAATATACTTGCGATTGCGGCGCCAGCTATACGGACGATACCGTTCTCGCAACAGGTCATAAATACGGCGATTGGAAAGAAACCAAAGCCCCCACAGAATCATCTGTCGGGAAAGAAGAAAGAACTTGTAAGAATTGTAAAAAGAAAGAAACCAGAGATATTCCGAAGCTGATACCAGGACATACCCACAGCTATACAGCTAAGGTAACCACTGAACCCTCTTGTACTTCGGAAGGCATTAAAACATTTTCTTGCTCCTGCGGAGCGAGTTATACGGAAACAATCGGAAAGACAGGACATAAATACACTGATACCGTTGTGGCTCCGACTTGCACTACTCCTGGATACACAAAGCATACTTGCAGCGGGTGTAACAAGACCTATTACGATAATAATGTAAAGGTTATCCCGCATAAATATACTGACGAAGTTGTTGCTCCGACCTGCACAAGCGGAGGTTATACCACTCACACCTGCAGTGTTTGTAATCATAAATACACTGACAGCAAAAAGAGTGAACTTGGACACGACTATGACAGCAATGTAGTTAAAGCAACCTGCACAAGCGACGGTTACACTACACACAAATGCAAGAGATGCGGACACTATTACACTGATAACAAGACCTCGGCTACGGGGCATAAGAATATAAAAACCGATAAGAAAGCCGCTACCTGTATGTTCGACGGGTACGAAAAACAGGTCTGCGCAGATTGCGGCGCAACTATCAAAGAAGTTACTATTCCTGAAACTGGAAAACATACTTATGTTGCTAAGACTTGTGATGAAGCTTATTGGGAAGTTTCACAATACAATATGACATTCTATCACAAGATGCTTGCCAACTACCATCGCAGAACCGATTTGATGTGCAATATCTGCACTCAATGCCATTGTATTAAACAAGGCAAAGATACGGATATTTGGTCGAAATACTCTGATGAAGAACAAAGCAAGCTGATGCTTAAATATGTAAATGAGTTAAGACGGCAAAAGAAAGCCAGCGACCCTGGTTTCTACAATATTATTAACGATAAAGTCGAACTCGTTTATGACGCGAAGCTGACTGAACTGGCAAACATTAGAGCAAAAGAGATTTCGGTTATGTATGGTCACTATGAATCCAATACTACTGTAACTGGTGCGGCAGAGTGTATTTCAAAGGGTCATAATACAATAGAAATTGCATTTGACTCTTGGAATAACTCTACTGGACACCATAACATAATGATTGCTAAAAACGGCGTCCGTTTTGGATACGGCAGATATGTAACTGAAAACTGTAATGTTTTTCATGTGTTATTGGTTTGGGATAAACATCATGATGCCAACAATTACGACCAATAGCGAAACACAAAAAAACCGCAGCGGTTAGCTGCGGTTTTTAGCTTAAAGTGAAGGCTTAGGGCTTTGTTCTTGCGGTTTATAAAGACCGACATTATAAACTGAGTGGCTCTATCCCAAATTTTGTGTAAACACAGAAATGCGGTAAAAACAGAAATAAA
>ERZ808245.1066-NODE-1066-length-11784-cov-3.929150_pt1 | contig 11784 bp, 8 predicted proteins | sample MGYA00521243_ERZ808245 | MGnify/ENA primary metagenome ERZ808245 (study PRJEB31516, sample SAMN03275576) | gut metagenome | biome: mammalia-associated habitat; material: feces | host: Papio cynocephalus | place: Kenya | collected 2012-07-07 ... | reverse complement strand
CGTGACCCTGCACGCGCGCACCACCGCCGAATACTACGGTGGGCATTCCGACTGGAACCGCATCGGCGAACTCGTGGAGAGACTCGACATCCCCGTGTTCGGCAACGGCGACATCTGGGGCGCGAACGACGCGCTCGCCATGGTCTCCGAAACCGGCTGCGCAGGCGTCGCCATCGGTCGCGGCTGTCAGGGCCGCCCATGGTTGTTCGCGGATATCAAGAACGCCTTCGCCGGCAGCGACGAACGCATCGATCCGACGCTCGGCGAGGTGTGCCGGGTGATCGAACGTCATGCCGCGTTGCTCACCGAGTTCTATGACGGCGACGAGCGGATGGCCGTGCACGATCTGCGCAAGCACATCGCGTGGTATCTCAAAGGGTTCCCGGTGGGCGGTTCCACACGCCGGGCGTTCATGGAATGTGAAAATCTTGAGGATGTGCGCGCCGAGATCGGCAAGCTCGATCCCACCATTCGTTTCCCCGAGCGCATCGCCGACAAGCCGAGGGGCCGCGTACGCTTCGCCAAGAAGGTGCATTTGCCATACGGATGGTTGGAATCCCGGGAAACAACCCATGAGGAGCGTCAGGCGCTGTTCGGCGACGACCCCATGGACGCGAGCTACTGATCGGATTGGTTCCCGTCCGGGCGGAAAATGGGTGAAAACGATTTTTCGACCGGTCGGGGGCGCCGACTCTAGGCAAAAAAGACACGCCGATGGGAAAAAAGTGAAAAAACACCGGCGCGCGCATGAAAAAGTGCGCGTATTATCAACCCGTCTGCGATAGAGTTGTGCGTAAACGTGTGAGTGACAGGAGACTATGGTGAGCGAGATTGCCCAGACTGACAATTTCAACGACAAGACTAACATCAAGGTCGTCGGTGTCGGTGGAGCCGGCGGTAACGCCGTTAATCGCATGATTGCTGAAGGTCTTCAAAGTGTTGAGTTCATCGCGATTAACACCGACGCGAAGGATTTGCTGCGTTCCGATGCGGATGTCAAAATCTCATTGAACGACGCTTCCAGCCGTGGTCTGGGCGCAGGGGCCGACCCGGAGAAGGGCGCGAAGGCCGCGCAGGACCATCAGTCCGACATCGAGGAATCGCTCAAGGGCGCCGACATGGTGTTCGTGACCTGCGGCGAAGGCGGCGGCACCGGTACCGGCGCAAGCCCGATTGTGGCGCGCGCCGCGCACCAGCAGGGCGCATTGACCATCGCGGTCGTGACTCGTCCATTCAGCTTTGAAGGCCCGCAGCGTTCTGCGTCCGCCGCACTTGGCATCGAGAACCTGCGCAAGGAAGTGGACGCGCTGATCGTAATTCCGAACGACCGGTTGCTGGAGCTGTCCGACCGCACCATCGGCATCGTCGACGCGTTCAAGACCGCGGACACCGCATTGCTGGCCGGCGTTCAGGGCATCACCGACCTGATCACTTCCAATTCGTACATCCACGTCGACTTCAACGATGTCAACGCGATTTTGCGTGGCGCCGGCACCGCGCTGTTCGGCATCGGCTCCGCACGGGGCGAGGACCGCGCCACGCAGGCCGCGGAAATCGCCATCAGCTCGCCGCTGCTGGAAGAGAGCATCGAGGGTGCGCATGGCGCGCTGGTCAACATCGCCGGTCCGACCGATCTGAAGCTGCAGGAAGCCGCGGCGGCAACCCAGCTGGTGCAGAAGGCCATCCACCCGGAGGCGCAGATCATCTGGGGTCTTTCCCTGGACGACGCCTACGGCGACGAGGTGCGCGTCACGGTCATCGCGGCCGGTTTCGACGCCAACTCGAAGAAGAGCGCTCCGGCCGTCGACCAGGATTCGAAGCCTTCCACCGAAGGCACGATTCCGCTGTCGGCGCTGTCCGCCAAGGTGTCGAGCGCTTCCGCCGAACCCCAGCAGCCTCAGCAGGCGCAGCAGGTGAATCCCGCAGCTCCAGTGACCCAGCAGCCGCAGGCTCCTGTCCAGCAGTCGTTGCCGACCTACGTTCCCACTCCGGAACCGGCCGCTCCGACGTTCGACCAGACCGCCGAGCAGCAGGTGGTCTCCCCGAACGATCCGAACGGCATCGACATTCCGGATTTCCTGCGCTAATTTCAATGCGATGACGCGAAAGGATCATTGATGGCAGGTTTTATGAAAAGCGCTATGTCCTATTTGGGCATGTCCGACGTCGCGGAGGACGACGAGGAATACAACGAGGATTCCGATGCCAACGAAACCTCGTTCGATTCCGATCATTCGGTGACTCCCATGGCGACGCCAGCGCCTGCCTCCACGGCCGCATCCATGCCGCGTGAGCAGACGAATCCATTTCAGGGAGGCAGGGTGAACCGCATCACCACCATTCATCCGAAATCCTACGAGGACGCGCAGCTGGTCGGTCGCGCCATTCGTGATGGCGTGCCGGTCGTGCTGAATCTGACCGGCGTGGCGGAATCCGTGGCTTATCGCATCGTGGACTTTTCCGCGGGAGTGGTTTTCGGCGTCCGTGGTTCCATCGAACGCGTCACGCCACGGGTCTTCCTGCTGAGCCCCGCCCAGGTGAACATCAAGGTCGAGGAGCCGCAGCCCGAGGCGCAGTCCCACGATCTGTTCGCGACGAACTGATCCGATACGGAGGAAGGCTCCCATCGCCAATCGATGGGAGCCTTTGTTGCGTGTTGTTGCTAGGGTAGTCCCTCATGATTTTGTTGATGGTCAGGAACATCGTTCATATTTTGGTGAACGCTTATCTTACGGTGTTGTTCATCCGCATGATTCTCGATTGGGTCGCGGTGCTGGTGCCGACGTGGCGTCCGCGTGGAGTGGTGTCTTCGTTGATCAATGCCGTGTACCAGCTGACCGATCCGCCATTGCGTTGGCTGCGCCGATACATTCGGCCGATACCGATGGGCCCCATCGCATTCGACGTGGCGTTCATCGTGTTGTACTTCATTCTTATTGTTATTGATTTTCTGATTTAACCAAGGCAAAAATGCCTCTTTTCCGCATTACATCGCGTATATCGTGATAGCATCGGAAACTGAAACCAACAGCGAGGCATCAAGCCCAAAGCGAGGTGTAAGATTTATGGCTCTGTTGACGCCGAAAGATATTAGGGAGCATACCTTCCAGACCGTGCGTTTCAAGGAAGGCTATGACGTCGATGAGGTCGACGATTTTCTCGATCAGGTGACGGAGACGGTGGAAGCACTCGGCAAGCAGGCTGTTGCCGGTGGAGCGACCCAGGCGCTTGGCCCGGACGTCGCTGGTCTGAATTCCAAGATCTCCGAGCTTAGTGCCCAGGTGCAGTCCCTGCAGCAGGAGAACGCGACGCTGAAGTCCGCCTCCGAGCAGGCCGCCGGCGCTGGCGACCAGGCCGCTCAGGCTGCTCAGGCTGCGGCTGCCAAGCTCACCGAGGCCGAAGAGAGCAACCGTACGTTGTCGTCTCAGAACGAACAGCTCAAGGATCAGGTGGACCGTCTGTCCGAACAGGTCGATCAGTTGACCGCCCAGGCGGCAGAGGCCGCGGGCCAGGCCGATCTCGGCAAGCAGCTGACCGACATGCAGCACGAACGTGATGCGTTCCGCGCCCAGACCGAAGATCTGTCCCGCCAGCTTGCCTCCGCGCAGCAGCAGGTGGTGGTCGCACAGCAGCAGGCCGCGCAGATCCAGCAGCTCACCGCCCAGCTCCAGCAGTCCCAGCAGCAGGCCGACCAGTCCCGCCAGCAGGTGGAGCAAGCCCAGCAGCAGATCGCGCAGGCTCAGCAGCTCACACAGCAGCACGCGGTCCAGTCCCAGCAGCGTGAAGCCCAGATGCAGCAGCAGGCCGCGCAGATCCAGCAGCTCACCAAGCAGCTGCAGGAATCCCAGCAGCGTGAATCCCAGCTTCGTGAGCAGGTGGCCAAGGTCGAACCGAACACCGAGACCGGCAGCCTGCAGAAGATCGCCGGCGCCGCGGCCAGCGCGAACAGCGAACCCGAACGCGCCACCGCGATGCTGGCCCTGGCCATGCAGCTGCATGACCAGTATGTCGACAAGGGCAAGGCGACCGCCAAGGAGATCACCGCTGAAAGCCAGCGCAAGTACGACGATCTCATCGGCAAGGCCAACGACTACTCCAACCGCACCCGTTCCGAAGCTGATTCCTACTCCGACGGTACGCGCAAGGACGCTGACGCCTACTCTGTGCAGACGCGCGCCAAGGCCGATGACTACCTGCAGCAGAAGACCAACGAAGGCAATGCCTATGTTGCTCAGAAGACCGACGAAGGTGACGCCTACTTGGCTCAGAAGACTGATGAGGGCAATGCCTACCTTGAGCAGAAGACCAAGGAAGGCGACGCCTATGTCGCTCAGAAGACCGATGAGGGCAATGCCTACTTGGCCCAGAAGACCAAGGAAGGCGACGCCTACTTCGCGCACCGCAGCGAAGAGGGCGACGGCTACCTGAACCAGAAGACCGAAGAAGGCGACAAGTACTTCTCCTCGAAGCACGACGAGGCCGATGCATACGAGGCTCAGGTGCAGAAGCGCGCGTTCGAATACGATTCGAAGACCCGCAGCTCCGCGGACGATTACGCGCAGCAGGTTCGCGACAATCTGGAGTCCCAGTCCAAGGTCATCGAGGGCAACATCCAGGGTCTCAAGCAGTTTGAGGGCGAATACCGCGCACGTCTTACCGAATTCCTCGGTCAGCTCATGTCCCAGGTGTCCGATTCGAACAACTACGATCAGGTCGATCAGAAGAACAACGACTGAGATTAGACCGTGTCTGTTGTCATGACGAACAATCAAAGACGGCTGCGCTTTCGCGTGGCCGTCTTTGCGTGCATCTCGATCATTGCGCTTGCCGCCGATCAGCTCACCAAGGCATGGGCCCAAGCGGTTCTGTCCGATGGGCGTACCGTGGAGATGATTCCGCGTCTGCTGTCGCTCACTCTGGTACGGAACCCCGGCGCGTCATTGGGCATGGGCTCCAATATGACATGGCTGATCTCTCTGCTGGCGGTGGCGGCGTGCATCGCTCTGGTGGCGCTCGCCGTGCACACCATTTCGATGAAGTGGACTGTGGTGTTCGCTCTCGCCTTCGCCGGAGCGCTTGGCAATCTCATCGACCGCATCGTTTACGCGCAGGGCTTCCTGAACGGCAAGGTCGTTGATTTCCTGAATTACGGTTGGTCCGTCGGCAATGTCGCCGATATCTTCCTGATGGTCGCGGGCGTCGCCGCGGTGCTGCTGCTCCTGTTCGCGGAGCCGTTCAGCGAGAAGGATCTTGCGGAGACTGGGAACGGAGCGCAAACGGCATGAGTCGCGTTGTTCCAGCTCCTGATGCTCTGGTCGGCAGAAGATTCGATGTGGCCGTGGCCAAAATGCTCGGCATCTCCCGTGCCAAGGCAGCCGATCTCATCGAATCCGGACAGGCGCGTCTGCTCGACCGGGAAATCTCGAAATCATCGATTCTGCAGGCGGGGGAGACCGTCGAATTCGACATCGTCGAGGAACGGGCCAAGCCGGAGCCCATCGCCCACGACATGGCGGTCGTCTACGAAGACGACGATGTGGTGGTGGTCGACAAGCCCGTCGGAGTCGCGGCCCATGCCTCCGTGGGATGGACGGGCCCGACGGTGCTGGGCAGCCTGCTTGATCGCGGCGTGCATATCACCTCATATGGCGCAGCCGGGCGTCAAGGCATCGTATCGCGCCTTGACGTCGGCACGTCCGGATTGATGCTGGTGTGCAAATCCGACCTCGCCTACGTGGAGATGCGCCGTCAATTCGCGGAGCACGAGGTGGTGAAGACCTATCATGCGTTGGTGCAGGGAAACCTCAAGGAGGACAAGGCGACGATCGAGGCTCCCATCGGACGCGCCAAAGTGTCCGATTTCCGTTTCTGCGTGACACCGGCGGGGAAAGAGGCCATCACCCATTGGGATGTGATGGAGCGTTTCGGAGAGGCGACCTTGGTTTCCGTCAACCTGGAAACCGGCAGGACCCATCAGATCCGAGTGCATTTCTCGTCGATCGGACATCCGCTGGCGGGAGACTCCATGTATGGGGCCAACCCGCAGCTCAGCGAGGCTTTGGGGCTTGACCGCCAATGGCTGCACGCCATGCAACTGGAGTTCCGGCACCCAAGAACCCATGTGTGGACCACGGTGAAGTCGAAATACCCTGCGGACCTCAGCCATGCGCTCGAGGTGATGCGTGCGCGTCACCGGGGGCGTGAATCCTCGCACGACGCGGACTGATGCCGGTTCGCGGATGCCTCGCCCATGCCGTCGGGGGTTTCCTGGAACCGCTCCGGGAGCGGTTGCGGAGGAAACGGCCTTTGCGCGCACGCCGGAGACGCGAATGGCTGGATGGATTGCTGGCTAGGAATCGGCTGCACGAAAGATGACCTGTTTGGAGTCGGCTGCATGGGGGATTGCCATGTGGCCGGTGGATTCATCGGCCACGCCCTGCCGGGCTGATTCCCATACGGCGTCTGGTTCCCTGCCACAGGCGACGGATGGTCCACAGGCGGCGGGCATTGCGCGAAAATCCGCTCCTGCTGTATCTCCGATTTGACGACGATCGATACGATGAGCAATACCAGCGACGTCAGAAACAGGAACGGGCACAGTATCGTCAAGGCGATGGCTCCGAGGAACACGAACAGGTCCAGGGGATAGTACTCGCCTCGATGCAGATACCGGGAGCAGTCGTATATGCCCAATCCGGAAAGTACGCCCGCTATGAAGAACGCCGCGCATAGGATGCGCAGGACGCGAAGTTTTTTGGTTTTCATGATTCCTCCGTTGGCATGTCGGCATTTGCGTGACGGTGTCCGATTGATACGGTCTGGCCGGTATGGATACGGGATTTTCCGGCGTTGGCGAAGCAGATGGTTGACGGCACTATAGAACGGCGACGACGTTGGTGTCCAGCTCGATGGCGAATGTGTACAAGTCGGCGGACTTTTCATGGTCCTTCGGCGCGTCGCACGCAGCACTACGAGATTCGATGACGATTCGACCCGCGCGTCAGACCGATGACCTTGCCGCGTTCCGGAGCATTCGCCCATACGGGCATGACGGGCATGGGAAGTCAGCAAGCGCAGGTAGATTGGAACGCATGGCTACTTCCGGAAACTTCGTACATCTGCACAACCATACGCATTATTCGTTGTTGGACGGCGCCTCGAAAATCCCGGATCTGGTGAAGCGCGTCAAGGAATTGGGCATGCCCGCGGTGGGCCTTACCGACCACGGAAACATGCATGGCGCATACGAACTGTGGAGCAACGCGGTCAAGGCCGGCGTCAAGCCGATCATCGGCATCGAGGCCTACGTGACGCCGGAAACCGCCCGTCAGGATCCGACGCGAGTCAGCTGGGATACGAATTGGAATCCGGATGTCGATCCGATGCATCGCAGGCGCAACCCCGACGACGTGTCGGGCGGTGGCCTGATCACCCACCTGACGATGTGGGCGGAAAACGACGAGGGCCTCGTCAATCTGATGAAGGCCTCCACCGACGCGAATCTTGAGGGCCGCGTCATGCGTTACCCCCGAATGGACAAGGAGATCCTCTCCAAATATTCGAAAGGCATCATCGTCGGCAGCGGATGCCCCTCGGGCATCATTCAGACCAGGCTGCGTCTGGGGCAATTCGACGAGGCGCTGCGCGCGGCCGGCGAATTGCAGGACATCTTCGGACGCGACAATTTCTATGTCGAATTCATGGATCACGGGCTGAACATCGAACAGCAGGTGACCAACGACCTGCTGGAGATCGCGAAGAAGCTGAACGCCCCGCTGCTCGCCACCAACGATTCCCACTATGTGCGCGCCGAGGATGCCGGCGCGCAGGACGCCATGCTGTGCATCAACTCCGGTTCCACGCTGGACGAACCGGGACGGTTCAAATTCGACGGCACCGGCTATTACATCAAACCCGCCGAGGAGATGCGCGAACTCTTCAAAGACCTGCCGGGCGCCTGCGACAACACGTTGGAGATCGCGGAACGATGCAACGTCATGTTCGACGACCACGAGGACGGCGCGTTCATGCCGCAGTTCGACTGCCCCGAAGGCTGGGACGAGACCTCGTTGTTCCTCAAGAAGGTCGAGGAGGGCCTCGAAAAGCGCTACGACGGCAATCCGCCCATCGAGGTGCTCAAGCAGGCCGATTACGAATGCGGCGTGATCTGCCAGATGCAGTTCTGCGGCTACTTCCTCGTCGTGGCCGACTACATCAATTGGGCGAAATCGCACGGCGTGATGGTGGGGCCGGGCCGTGGCTCCGCGGCAGGCGCCATGGTGGCGTACGCGATGGGCATCACCGAACTGGACCCGATCAAGCATGGTCTGATCTTCGAACGATTCCTCAACCCGGAACGCGTCTCGCTGCCTGATATCGATGTGGACTTCGATCCGGACGGCCGTGGCCGCGTGCTCGACTACGTCGGTGAAAAGTACGGGCGCGACAAAGTGGCGCAGTGCGTGATCTACGGCACCATCAAAACCAAGCAGGCGTTGAAGGACTCCGCCCGAATCATGGGATACGAGTTCTCGGTCGGCGAACGCATCACCAAGGCGCTGCCACCCGCGCAGACCGGCGGCAAGGACATCCCTCTGCACGACATCTTCGACCCGACGTCGAAACGATACGCCGAGGCCCGCGAATTCCGCGAGCTGTACAGCTCCGATCCTGACGCGAAACGCGTCACGGACGAGGCGATGGGCATCGAAGGCCTGATCCGCCAGACCGGTGTGCACGCCTGCGCCACCATCATGGGCAGCGAACCGATCAGCAACACATCCCCATTGCTGGAACGAACCGACGGCACCGTCACCACCACGCTCGAATACCACACCTGCGAAACGCTCGGACTGGTCAAGATGGATTTCCTCGGTCTATCCAACTTGACGGTGATCCGCGACACGTTGAACAACATCGAGGCGAACGGCAAGCAGCGCATCGACCACACGAAGATTCCACTGGACGACCGCGCCACATACGACCTTCTGTCGCGCGGCGACACCCTTGGCGTGTTCCAGCTCGATTCCGACGGCATGCGCTCGCTGCTGAAGACGCTGAAACCGAACAACTTCAACGACATCTCCGCATTGATCGCGTTGTACCGACCGGGCCCGATGGATATGGACTCGCATACGAACTACGCGAAGCGCAAGAACGGATTGCAGAAGATCACGCCGATCCATCCGGAAGTGGCCGAACCGCTCAAGGAGGTGCTCGATGAGACCTACGGTCTGATCGTGTACCAGGAGCAGGTGCAGTCCGCCGCGCGAATCCTGGCGGGATATTCGCTGGGCAAGGCAGACGTGCTGCGTCGAGCGATGGGCAAGAAGAAGCCCGAGGTGCTGGCCAAGGAGAAGATCCCGTTCTTCCAGGGCATGAAGGAGCATGGATACTCCCAGGAGGCGGCGCAGGCCGTATGGGATATTCTGGTCCCGTTCTCCGGCTACGCCTTCAACAAGGCCCATTCCGCGGCATACGGCCTGATTTCCTATTGGACCGCGTACCTGAAGACGCATTACCCGGTGGAGTTCATGGCGGCCCTGCTGCAGGGCGCGAGCACCAACAAAGACAAGACCGCGCTGTATCTGGGCGAGGCACGTCGCATGGGCATCCAGGTGCTTTCCCCCGATGTGAACGAATCGGTCTACGAATACTCCGCCGTCGGCGACGTCGTGCGATTTGGCCTCGGAGCCATCCGCAACGTCGGCAAGAACGCCGTGGACGCGATCATCAAGGAACGCAACGGCGAACGTGGCAAATACGTGAACTTCATCGATTTCGTCAGACGCGTGCCCTTGGAGGCGCTGAACCGGCGTCTGGTGGAATCACTGATCAAGGCGGGCGCGTTCGATTCGATCGACCCGAACCGTCGCGCGCTGTTCACCATCCACGAGACGGCGATCAATTCGGTGGTCGGATTGAAACGCAAGCAGGCGGAGGGCCAGTTCGACCTCTTCTCCGATCTGGAGGATTCCGGCAGTGACGATTCCTCCATGGGCGACGCCATGGTGAACGTGCCCGACGTGGAGGAATGGGACAAGAAGACCAAACTGAACTTCGAACGCGAGATGCTCGGCCTGTACGTCTCCGACCACCCGCTGAGCGGCATGCAGTCGGTGCTCGCCTCGCTGCGCGACATGTCGATCGCCCAACTCGTCAACCGCGCCGACACCATGCCCGATGGACAGCAGGTCACCGTGGCCGGACTGATCACGAATGTGGACCGCAGGGTGTCGAAGAAGGGCAATCCGTGGGCCATCGTGACCATCGAGGACCTGGAGACCTCCATCCAATGCATGTTCTTCGGCAAGGTGTACGAGGCCGCGGCACCCGAACTCGCCATCGACACGGTGGTGCAGATCCGGGGCCAGGTGGAGAAGCGCGACGAGACGGTGAGCATGCGCGCCACCGAATTCACCGTGCCCACATTGGAGGCGCAGGACGAGCGTCCGTTGATCATCACGTTGCCGCCGGTGGCGTTGGATCGGCCGCATGTGATGCAGCTTGGGCAGATCCTGTCGAACCATCCGGGGCCATGCGAGGTGAAGCTCGCGCTCATGGACGACAAGGGCAACGCCAAGGTGCTGACGTTCGGCGACCGTTTCCGCGTGAAGCGGGACACCTCGCTGTTCGCCGAGATCAAGATCCTTTTCGGCCCCAGCGCCCTGCCGCTTGCCTGATGAGGATTTCGGAATAAGCTTTTCCAGCCATGGCGGGTGCGTTTGCCGAAACCGCACCCGCCATACGTGACCCTGATGAGAACGGTGAAAAGGCGTCGGTCATCTCACAATGCGACTGAACGTGAGATTTCATGGCGTTCTCGTGACCTGACGTTGTTACCATTGGGCGTTATGAGCGAAGAAAACTACATGCGAATTATTGACCTGCGTGGCAAGAAGCTGACCCGTGCCGAAATGCTGGAAGCCATGCCCCGAGCCGAAATGGGCACCAATGAGGCGACCGAACTCGTGCAGCCGATCCTCGATGACGTGAAGGCCCGCGGCGCTGCGGCCCTGCGCGATTTCGCCGAGAAGTTCGATCATATCCGTCCGCAGAACCTGCGCGTGCCGGTCGAGGCCATGAAGGCGGCCGTCGACGAGCTCGACCCCGAGGTGCGTGCCGCCATCGAGGAATCCGTGCGCCGTTGCCGCGCCGTGTCCGCTTCCCAGGTGCCGGCCCCGTTCCACACCGACCTGGCCGAAGGCGCCCGCGTCGCCGAACGCTGGATTCCGGTGCAGCGCGTCGGCCTGTACGTGCCGGGTGGCAAGGCCGTGTACCCGAGCTCCGTCATCATGAACGTCGTTCCGGCCCAGGCCGCCGGCGTCGAATCCCTCGCCATCGCGACTCCGCCGAGCCGCAACAATTCCGATGGATTGCCGGACAAGACCATCCTCGCCACCTGCGCCATCCTCGGCGTGGACGAGGTGTACGCGGTCGGCGGCGCCCAGGCCATCGCCATGTTCGCCTATGGCGCCAAGGGTTCCGAGCCGCAGGACGGCGAGATCCTGTGCGATCCGGTCGACAAGATCACCGGACCGGGCAACATCTTCGTCGCCACCGCGAAGCGCATGGTCTCCGGCATCGTGGGCATCGACGCGGTCGCGGGCCCGACCGAAATCGCCATCGTCGCCGACAAGGGCGCCAACCCGAGCTGGCTCGCCGCCGATCTGATCGGCCAGGCCGAGCATGACGAGCTTGCGGGTTCCGTGCTGATCACCGACAGCGAAGACATCGCCGAACAGGTTCAGGAGAACCTCAAGCACCGCGTGCCGCGCACCGAGC
>ERZ808245.1065-NODE-1065-length-11795-cov-3.269506_pt1 | contig 11795 bp, 9 predicted proteins | sample MGYA00521243_ERZ808245 | MGnify/ENA primary metagenome ERZ808245 (study PRJEB31516, sample SAMN03275576) | gut metagenome | biome: mammalia-associated habitat; material: feces | host: Papio cynocephalus | place: Kenya | collected 2012-07-07 ... | reverse complement strand
ATAATCCGTCACCTTGTGGAGGGAAACGACGCGTTCGTTCTCATGCCCACCGGCGGCGGGAAGAGCATGTGCTACCAGCTTCCTGCCCTGCTGATGGAGGGCACGGCGATAGTCATATCCCCGCTGATTGCACTGATGAAGAATCAGGTCGATGTCATACGCGGCTTCGTCTCCGGAGACGAGGGCGTGGCGCATTTCCTTAACTCCTCGCTCGGCAAGGCTCAGATTGCGGAAGTCCGCTCCGACCTCCTTTCGGGCAGGACAAAGCTTCTCTATGTAGCCCCGGAGTCTTTGACGAAGGCCGAGAACATAGCCCTACTCAAGGAGATACGCATTTCATTCTATGCCGTCGATGAGGCGCACTGCATCTCCGAATGGGGACACGACTTCCGTCCGGAGTACCGGCGCATCCGCTCCATAGTCGATGAGATCGGGCGGGCTCCTATAATCGCCCTCACCGCGACGGCCACGCCTAAAGTACAGAGCGACATAGTCAAGAACCTCGGGATTCAGGACGCCAAGGTCTTCAAGTCCTCGTTCAACCGTCCGAACCTCTACTACGAGATAAGGGAAAAGGTCGATCCGAAGCGGGACATAATAAAATATATAAGGCAGAATCCGGGGAAATCCGGAATCATCTACTGTCTCAGCCGCAAGAAGGTCGAGGAAATAGCCGAACTGCTGAACGTCAACGGGATAAAGGCCCGTCCGTACCATGCCGGGCTTGACGCAAAGACGCGGGCGGAGAATCAGGACGCGTTCCTCATGGAGGAGGTGAACGTCATCGTGGCGACAATCGCCTTCGGCATGGGCATAGACAAGCCGGACGTGCGCTTCGTGATACACTACGACATCCCCAAGAGCCTTGAAGGCTACTATCAGGAGACCGGACGTGCCGGACGCGACGGACAGGAGGGACAGTGCATCACCTACTACAGTTACAAGGACATCCAGAAACTGGAGAAGTTCATGCAGGGCAAGCCGATAGCCGAGCAGGAAATCGGACGGCAGCTGCTGATGGAGACCGTGGCCTACGCCGAGTCCAACCAGTGCCGCAGGAAGCTGCTGCTCAACTACTTCGGGGAGGACTATCTTCCTGACAACTGCGGAGCGTGCGACAACTGTCTCCATCCGAAGAAAAGGTTCGAGGGCTCGGATCAGATGTGCATGGTCATAGACCTCGTGGAGGCCCTTCCTGAACGATTCAAGACGGAGCACCTCGCCAACATACTCGCGGGGGAGAGCAACTCTCTGATAAAGTCCTACCGGCATGACAGTCTTGAATTTTTCGGGGCCGGGCGCGACCACAGCTTCCGTTTCTGGTGCGCCGTCATCCATCAGGGGCTTGTCCTGCATCTTCTTGAAAAGGACATCGAGGCCTACGGGCTCATCAGCGTGACCCCCGAGGGCAGGAAATTCGCCGAATCCCCGACCCCTCTGATGCTCACTGAGGACAGGGTCTTCGCCGAGGGGGAGGATGACGATGACGACGGTATGCCGTCTGCTGCCAGGGCAGGCGGCGGAGGCGGTGACGAAAGGCTGCTTGCCATGCTGAAGGACCTGCGGAAGAGCCTGAGCCGTCGTCTGAAGCTCCAGCCGTGGGTGATTTTCAGCGATGCGGCTCTCGACGATATGTCAATCATGTATCCCGTCACCCTCGATGAACTCCAGCGCTGTCAGGGTGTGGGCGATGGAAAGGCGAAGAAGTATGGTAAGGAATTCGTTGAGCTGATTGCCAGATATGTGGAGGAAAATGAGATAGAGCGGCCGTATGATTTTTCGGTGATGAAGACCGTCAGACATAATTCGGACAACAGAATCACGATTATCCAGAACATCGACCGCCGTCTCGCGCTTGAGGACATAGCCGAGGCCCTCGGTCTTGAGTTCGAGGAACTGCTGACAGAAATAGAGATGATTGTGCAGTCCGGCCTCAAACTGAATCTGAACTACTATGTGCAGCAGGTCATCGACGACGATGTGGTGGAGGAGATTTACGAGTATTTCCGCGACGAGGCGGAGTCCGATTCCGTCGAGGATGCCATTGCCGAACTCGGGGCGGACTATGAGGAGAATGAGATCCGTCTTGTGCGGCTGAAGTTCCTCTGCGAGGTCGCGAATTAAGATTTGTTTTTAGTAATTTTGTGAATTAAAAATATAAGGACATGATAACATTCGGTTTCAAGACACCATGGAGCGGGGCCGTAAGAGCCGCCGCTTCTCTGGGACTCGGCGTTCTCGCCGTCGCATATCCCGGCGACGTGATTCCTCTTTTAGTGAAGATTTTCGCTGCCGTTCTCTTTGTCTATGGCTGCGGAATGCTGGTCTATGCATTCTTGCACAAGGCGGAAAAGTCCTTCTCTCTCTGGCTCTCCAACTCAATCATAGAGATTGTCGTCGCTGTGCTGGTGTTCGTCTTTGCGACCTTTATCTCCAACATTGCGGTCAAGCTCATCGGACTTGTCCTTCTTCTTTCCGGAATCTATCAGATTATAGCACTGCTGAGCGCCGAGAGAGTGTCCCGCTTCGGATTCTGGTTCTTCATCCTGCCCTTTGTCGAGGCTATCGGAGGCGGTCTGCTGATGTTCGCGTCGCAGCTATTCACCAATGTGGTCGGCCTCATAGTCGGAATCGCGCTCATAGTTTCGGGACTTTCCGAACTGTTCTCTTCGATTAAGATTTTCCGCATACAGAAGAAATTCGCGGACGACAACAAGACGGAGGAGCAGGACGCTCAGGTGAAGACCGTCGAGGACGGCGGCAAGGGAGAGGAAAAGTCCCGCAAGGAATAGGAAATTTCCCAAGCCGACGGACTATGATTCCACGCGACACGGTAGAGCGCATCCTGGACGTTGCCCAGATTGTTGATGTGGTCGGCGATTTCGTCGATCTGAAGCGTCGTGGGGCAAACTGGATTGCGTGCTGCCCGTTCCACAACGAGAAGACCCCGTCGTTCTATGTTTCTCCGGCAAAGGGCATCTACAAGTGCTTCGGCTGCGGAAAGGCAGGCTCGGCAGTGGATTTCGTGATGGAGCATGAGAGCATGACCTTTCCGGAGGCCATCCGCTATCTCGGCAAGAAGTACCACATCGAGGTGAACGAAGAGGAGGAGACCGCCGAGGACCTTGCCCGGAAACAGCACAAGGACAGTCTCTACATAGTCTCGAAGTTTGCCGCCGAGTTCTTTCAGAAGTCGCTCCATACCCCTATGGGACAGGCGATTGCCTATCAGTATTTCCACGGAAAGCGCAAACTCGACGACTCCACCATAGAGAAATACGGGCTCGGCTGGGCGCCGCAGTCACGCGACGAGCTGAGCCGTGCGGCGAGGGACGCCGGATATAAGGAGGACTATCTTGTCGAGACGGGGCTGAGCATACGCCGCGACGACGGCTCTCTGGTTGACAGGTTCTTCGACCGTGTCATGTTCCCGATACATTCCGTCACGGGGCAGGTCATCGCCTTCGGCGGTCGCACCCTCAAGACGGACAAGAGCGTCGCCAAGAACGTCAATTCGCCGGAGACGGAGATATATGTAAAAAACCGTTCGCTTTACGGAATCTATTTCGCGAAGAACGAGATTGCCCGGCAGCGCAAGTGCATACTCGTGGAGGGTTATCTTGACGTGCTTTCGATGCACCAGCTTGGCATACTGAATGTTGTGGCGTCGAGCGGAACCTCGCTCACGACGGGGCAGGTGGCTCTGATAAAGAGGTTTGCGGACGACGTGACCATCATCTACGACGGGGACAGCGCCGGAATCCATGCGGCCCTGCGCGGAATCGGCCTGGTGCTTAAGGGCGATTTGAATGTTCGCGTTGTTCTTTTACCTGACGGGGAAGACCCTGATTCATTTGCCTGTTCCCATACAAAGGCCGAGGTTGAGGATTATATAAATACGCATGAACGCGATTTTATTGGGTTTATGACGCAGATGTTACTTGACGATGTCGGGAATGACCCGCTGAAAAAAGCCGCACTTGTAAACGATGTCGCTGATACAATTTCACTAATTCCAGATCAGATAACACGAGCTGCATATATTCAGTTTTGTTCATCAACATTCGGCATGGATGAGCAATTTTTGTATGATAGGGTTAAGGCAACTCGTGCAGATATGTTGATTTCAGAAAAAAGACAACAGGAACGTGCCTCTTCCCATGATGAAGAATCGGATAGCGAAGAGATTGTTATGGCGGCAGCATCTTCTGTGCCGGAAGAACAGAATGTTATAAAATATAGGGAAGAGGAACCTTTTACGGCTTCTGGAGAGCGGGAAATCTTAAGTTTCTTGTTGGAATATGGTGATTGTGAGTTGAAATTTGACCGAAATTCACAATTTTGGACAGAAGAGACGCCGACAGTAGCGGACTTCATCCTTAATACATTGGAGGATAATGGTATGTCATTCCACAACTCTATGTATGCTAAAGTTCTTGACCAATATACGACATTCTACGACGAAGGCCTCCAGCAGAACCAGATTCTCGCCAGATTGCGTGATAGTGCAGAACTGGAAATCAGTGCTGTTACACGGGACCTGCTTGTCGATAAGTACAACCTTACGGTGAAGAACTTCGAGAACTCGCTCACCTCGACGGAGACGATGCTTGTGACCTATGTCCCGAAATCGCTGATAAAGCTTCAGCTGCTCAATGTCGAGCTTGAACTCAAGGCTCTCCAGAAGGAACTCATGACGACGCGGGATGCGGCCCGCATGGAGGAACTGATGAGGAAAATCACTGAACTGAACAGGATGAAGTCGTCGCTTGCGTCGGAATTCAGAAAGTAGCAGGGCCTGTGCTGCCGGAAATTGATTTCTCCGGAATGTGCGCAGTATGTTATATTGAAGCAGTGTTATATTAAAGCGGTGTTATTTTGAACAAATAAAGGAATATTGAAATATGGAAAACAAGGATTACAGAAGACAGTTGGTGACCTGTGCGCTTCCGTACGCGAACGGTCCGGTTCACATCGGCCATCTTGCCGGGGTCTATGTCCCGGCGGACATATATGTGAGGTATCAGAGGCTCCGCGGACAGGATGTCCTCTTCATCTGCGGCTCGGACGAGCACGGCGTTCCGATTACCATCAAGGCGAAGAAGGAGGGCGTGACTCCGCAGGACATCGTCGACAGGTATCATTCCCTCATAAAGGCGTCGTTCGCAGGGCTCGGAATCAATTTCGACATATATTCACGCACCACGTCCAAGGTTCACGAGAAGACCGCGTCGGATTTTTTCCGAAAACTTTATGACGATGGCAAGTTCATCGTGAAGGAAAGCGAGCAGTACTATGACGAGGTGGCCAAGACCTTTCTTGCGGACCGCTACATCGTAGGAACATGCCCTCGCTGCGGCTCTGAGGGGGCATACGGCGACCAGTGCGAGAAGTGCGGAGCCACCCTCAGCCCGGACGAACTCATCAATCCGAGGTCGGCTCTCAGCGGGTCGCCGCTTGTGAAGAAGCCCACGAAGCACTGGTATCTGCCTCTGAACGAGTATGAAAGCTGGCTGTCGGAGTGGATTCTCGACGGGCACAGGGAGTGGAAGCCCAATGTCTATGGGCAGTGCAAGAGCTGGATTGACGGCGGGCTTCAGCCGCGCGCGGTGAGCCGTGACCTTGACTGGGGCGTTCCGGTTCCGGTTGAGGGAGCGGAGGGAAAGGTTCTCTATGTCTGGTTCGACGCTCCGATAGGATACATCTCCAACACCAAGGAACTTCTTCCGCAGTCATGGGAGAAATGGTGGAAGTCGGAGGACACGAAGCTCGTGCATTTCATCGGCAAGGATAACATCGTGTTCCACTGCATCGTGTTCCCGTCCATGCTCAAGGCTCACGGCGGCTACATCTTTCCGGACAATGTCCCTGCTAACGAGTTCCTGAACCTTGAGGGCGACAAGATTTCGACTTCACGGGGATGGGCCGTGTGGCTGAACGAGTACCTTGAGCAGTTCCCCGGACAGGAGGACGTGCTCCGCTATGTGCTCTGCGCCAATGCGCCGGAGACCAAGGACAACGACTTCTCATGGAAGGACTTTCAGGCGCACAACAACAGCGAGCTCGTGGCGATTTTCGGAAACTTCGTGAACAGGGCCGTGGTGCTCACCCACAAGTATTTCGGGGGCAGGGTGCCTGCGGACCTGAAGCCGGAGGCGATTGACCGCGAGACGCTTGCGCAGATTCCGGCGATTGCCGCTGACATTGAGTCCAACATCGAGCAGTACCGTTTCCGTGAGGCGCTCAAGGCGGCGATGAACCTCGCTCGTCTGGGCAACAAGTACCTTACCGACACCGAGCCGTGGAAGGTCGCTAAGACCGACATGGACAGGACCGCGTCGATTCTCAATGTCTCGCTCCAGATTTGCGCCGCGCTTGCGCTTGCGTTCGAACCGTTCCTGCCGTTTTCGGCCGAGAAGCTCCGCAGGATTCTTCGCGTGGGCATCATCGCCGGAACAGACCATCGCGCTGGCGAGGAGGGCACCTGCGGCGAGAACATCTTCACTCCATCCGAGGCTGCCGCTCTGCACACCGTCGATTCTCTGGGCGGCGCGTCCGAGGTGACGGACTATCCGATTGCTCTTTCCTGGAGCGACCTTGATTCCGAGCGGATACTTCCCGAGGGTCATGGGCTCGGCGAGGCCGAGCTGCTGTTCTCCAAGATTGAGGACGATGTTGTCGATGCGCAGATTGACCGCCTGAACGCAATCCGGGCGGAGCGTGAGGCCGCCGCTGCCGAGGCTGCCGCCAAGGAGGCCGCCGCGAAGGTCGAGTCCCAGAAGCCGGAGTGCTCCTTTGAAGATTTCGAGAAGATGGACATCCGCACGGCTACCGTGCTTGAGGCGGAAAGGGTTCCCAAGACCGACAAGCTGCTCAAGCTGACGATTGACACGGGCATTGACAGGCGCACGATTGTCTCAGGCATCGCTGAGTACTATTCTCCTGAGGATATGCTCGGCAAACAGATTTGCATCCTCGCCAACCTCGCCCCGCGTAAGATTCGCGGCATAGAGTCCAAGGGAATGATTCTGATGGCGCGTCAGGGCGACGGCAAGATGCGGTTCATCACGCCGCAGGAGGTGCTGACCAACGGCTCTCAGATCGGGTAAAAGGTAAAAGTCCACTAAAAAGCGAATTGCCGCGTTGGACTTCGATAATTTAAATCCTCACAACCATAAGGTTGCTGCGGTTTAAATTTCTCGTCCGCCTTGCACTTCATCTTTTTATTGAACTTTTACATCTCAGCCGTTTGATGATGTTGATTTTGCTATGATATTGTATAATAGGAATATACGGAATACCTTCGGGATGAAGGTGCGGGCGGCGGCATATGCCGAATGGGGGAGTGAGGACGCGCTGCGGGAACTGCTGAAGGACAGTTCCCTGCCGTGTCCTTTTCTCTTTGTCGGGGCCGGAAGCAACCTGCTGTTCACAGGCGATTTCCCCGGGACGGTTCTTCATTCAACGATGAGGGACATCCGGGTTCTTACCGGCGGCTCTGTTTCCTGCTCCGGCGGCTCTGCTTCCATTCGGGGGGAATCGAATTCGGACACCGACGCAGACCCCGAGGTTCTTGTTGAGGTCGGTTCGGGAGTCGTGTTCGACGACTTCTGCGCGTGGGCGGCCGGGCGCGGTCTCTGGGGAGTCGAGAACCTTTCGCACATCCCGGGAGAGGTCGGCGCGAGCGCCGTTCAGAATGTCGGGGCTTATGGCGTTGAGGCGAAGGATGTGATTGTCCGCGTGAACTGCCTGGAACTCTCGACCGGCGCCTCCGTCACTTTTGACAATTCCGAATGCGGCTACGGCTACCGCGCATCCAATTTCAAGACCGTCTGGAAAGGCCTCTACGCCGTCACCTCGGTCGTGTTCCGCCTTTCGTCAGTCCCTACCCCGCATCTCGACTACGGTCATCTCCGTTCCGCCGTTGAAGCCGCATCCTGTCATTTCGAACGAAGCGAGAAATCTTTAACCCCGTCCCTCATCCGTGAGGTGGTGACAGAAATCCGCCGTCAGAAACTCCCCGAACCGTCTGAACTTGGCTCAGCCGGCAGTTTCTTCAAGAACCCTGTGATTCCGCAGGAACATTTCGACCGCATTCTCAATGACTTCCGGCAATCAAACGGCTCCGAAGCCACTGTTCCTCACTATGTTGTGGAGCAGCCTGGCGATGCGGCTCCCATGATTAAGGTTCCGGCGGCCTGGCTGATTGAACAGTGCGGCTGGAAAGGTCGGCAGACCGGCAATGTCGCCTGCTGGTCCAAGCAGCCGCTCGTCATCGTGAACCTCACCGGTAACGCCACTCCGCAGGAGGTGATTGACCTCGAAAACTCAATAATCTCTTCCGTCCGCGCCAGTTTCGGCGTGACCCTCTCTCCCGAGGTAGAACACATCTGACGCCAGAATTGCACCGTCAATCGTGCAACTTTTTTCAAATATAGCACGATAAGCAATGCAAAAATCAATAAAAGTTGCACGAACTATCGTGCAACTTTTGTATATTTATTTCTCGGCTCACACATTGGTTGATACGGCAAAAAAGTTCTACGCCGAGGGAGGCCGGGCATTGTATATAGACGAAATTCACAAGTATCGTGGCTGGAGTACGGAGATAAAGATGATGTATGATCAGCTTCCTCTGCTCCGCGTCGTGTATTCGGGGAGTTCAATCCTTGATTTAAGAAAGGGCGGGGCGGATCTCAGCCGTAGGGTCATTGAATACAAACTGCCGGTGTGGTCGTTCCGGGAGTATCTTAACCTCAGGATGGGCTGGAACCTGAAGCCTGCGACCCTTGAGGAGATTCTCAATGGAAAGGTTGATTATCCATACGGAGAGCATCGTCCTCTGGCCTATTTCAAGGAATATCGGCAGCATGGGTGTTACTATTCCGACATGGAGCGTGACCTTGACATTCCGAGGAACAGTCTTCCGACATATCTGGAATATCTTGAGAAGGCGGAGCTCGTGTCCATGCTCAGTATGAAGGCGAACGGGGACGCGGTGCTCCGCAAGATGGATAAACTCTATCTGAACAATTCCAACATGATGTATTCTATGTCCGACCATGAGCCGAATCCGGGCAATGTGCGTGAGACGATGTTCCTTTCATGGATGAAAAACGCCTTTGATGTCGTCGAATCCCCGATCTCGGACTTTGAACTCGACGGCAAGACCTTTGAGGTCGGCGGCCGGAAGAAAGGCAAGAAACAGATTGCCGACGCTTCGGAAGGCTACATAGTCGCCGACGACATTGAATATGCCTACAAGAACAAGATTCCCCTCTGGATGTTCGGGTTTATATATTAGCAGTATTGGTCGGCGTGTCCTCACATCTGCTCCATTGGCGGTGTTTGTGTGGTTTCCTGTATTTTTATTGCCGTGACATTTGCATTTTTTGCAAATTGTTTTGCTCGTTTTGCAAATGTCTTGTTTTGCGGCTTGCGCGTACTATCGCGATTGTTGATAAGTTGTTTAAAACCATGGCGTTTTTACTTGTTTATTTTGATTACGTCACTTAATTTTGCATTATGAAGAATTCTGATAGAGGAATATAGGGGATTTAAGCTGTTTGAACAGAACTTGTTCTGATTGAAAATTTGAAAAGTGCAAACAAGAGATGATACAAAGGATTTGTTATGGGAGGAATAAAAATTTTTAGCGCGAAACAATACAGCGCAAAATTGAAAGTTACAATTCAGTCTTCAGGCAAACTCGGTTTTACAGACGAGACTGCCAAGGAACTGCAATTGTCGCCTCTGACTTATATAAAACTCGGTGCGGATGAGAGTGACCGTGACGTCTTGTATATGGTCGTTTGCGGATGTCCTGATGAAGACGCATTCAAGGTTTGTAAAGCCGGAGACTATTACTATCTTCCGACAACTGCACTGTTTATGTCTCTTGGTCTCGATTTCAAGAACAAGACAATAATATTCGACCTGACTCGTTCTATGGAATTTGATGATGAGTTAGGAGGCAAGGTTTATAAGTTGAACAAACGCGAAAGCGATAGAAAGAAGAAAAAATGATGATGTAGGATATTATAATACACAGATGCCCTATCTTCTTGGCGGGCGATAGGGCAAACAATCTCTTCCGAAAAGAAGAGTTCAAAACCTTTTGTTGGGAACAATAAGGATTCTGCTTGCAAAAATATGATATTTCGTATAGACTTGCAAGTGAAATCCTGAATAAAATCAAAGTATCAAATTAAATGAAATTAATTCAAGGTGTTCTTTTTCAGGATTTCTACTCCGATAAAAAGAAATCTGACCGGTCGTCTTCACTCGATTTGCGGAATACAAAGATTCTGAATCTCCATTGGCATAGTGGGTTTCAAACTGATGGACGGGAAGAACTTCCTCAGGTGTCTGCATTCAATGCAGCGCTGCCAGACAGTTTTATTTCCTTCTCGGACAGGCGTAAAATGCTGTTTTCTTGTGGTGTTCATTGTTATCTGTACGACTACAAGATTGAATCTGTGTGGAATACCCCGTCCAGTGCCATATCATGTTTGAGAAAGTACCAATGCGTAATAGCCCCGGATTTCTCTGTGTTTGTTGATATGCCTCGTGCATTGAATGTATGGAACATTTATCGCAACAGGTGGGTTGCTTCATATTGGCAAAGTGAAGGCATAAATGTGATTCCGTCGGCAAGTTGGGGTAATGTCGATTCTTTTGAGTATTGCTTTGACGGACTGCCGGAGAACAGTGTAATTTCCGTGGGGCACGTAGCCGTGGGAAGAGATTCGAGTTATCGGAAATTGTATCGTTTGGGCATCGAGACGCTGATAGAAAGGAAGCATCCGGATAAACTGATTGTGTATGGAGAACCTCTTGGTTTTTATCCCGAGACTGAGGTGGTTTATGTGGAAGGAAAGATTCAACAACTGAGAAAGATATGAAAAATACGAATATGGTAGAAAATGATCAGTTCCCTATAAAGGATAAAGAACTGTCTGAGAGAATGAAAGCAGAGGCAAGGACTGCCAATGAGAAGGAATTCTTTGAAAGAATGTGCTATAAGGAACAGCATGAGTTCCCGGTGTCTACATTTGATGTCATATTGTCTGAAGACGACAATAGGGATGGATTGTATTTCGTAAAGTGTTATTATAGCGAATACATTGTCGGAATAAATAGACCTGACAAAAGAATGAAGCTTGATTACATTCCATCGTCACTGCAAGACGCATTGGATGTAGATTTGTTTCCTCTTCTGAACTTGCATTTAAGCTTGTTGGAGTGGTTTCGGAAATATGACTATAGGGGTGTAAGATATGACTATGAATGGGAGGAATAGTTATGGGCGGACAACGTGAATATATTCATTCGGGCGGATTTTCCCAATACTTGTATCATTAGGTAGGTGAGACACTTTCTGCCAATGGCGAGGTCGGGAAAGTGATAGATAAAACAGGAGACGGGCGGTCACATGACGGACTTCCCAAATACTCAAATACATCCAAAGTGTATTTTAAGTTAGATGATGTCTCAAGAATGGTCGAGCAGGCTCGTGTTTATGAAAACAGGCGTGTGGCTTTCGATTTTGACTGGGGACATAATCATGGAGAATTTCACGTTGGGGTAGTTCATGTGCACGAGTGGTATCTGAATAAGAACGGCAAATGGACGAGAAGCGGCAATCCTCGCCTTATGAATGATTCCGAAATGAAAAAATATGGCGAACTTTTCAAGAAAGCCAACCCCAATGTGAAATTCCGGTAAGACTTACTTCGCGCCTTTGCGGCGGTTGCAGTCGCGGCAGAGTAGCTGGCAGTTGGAGGCGACGGTGC
>ERZ808245.1064-NODE-1064-length-11796-cov-6.580530_pt1 | contig 11796 bp, 17 predicted proteins | sample MGYA00521243_ERZ808245 | MGnify/ENA primary metagenome ERZ808245 (study PRJEB31516, sample SAMN03275576) | gut metagenome | biome: mammalia-associated habitat; material: feces | host: Papio cynocephalus | place: Kenya | collected 2012-07-07 ... | reverse complement strand
AAATGTGCCAGCATACTCTTTTTCTGCGTATACTTCAATCGAATATAAAGTAGTTCCTAATATATACGTATGTATAGGTTCAAAACCACTATTTAACTTTAATTTTCCATCAATCTCTAAATTTTTGGCAATTTCAACGCTTCCATTATCTTTAAATCCAATGTTCTTTTTTAATTTTTCTATTAATTCACTAGGTGTTAAAATTCTCATATTTAATTTCTCCTATATTTAATAAAGGGGAGTCTTTCGACTCCCCTAAAGACTTACAAATTTATTCTGGCTTTTTCCAAATATGTAAATAAGTCGAGGCTGCGTAGAATGGGATATCTCTAGATTCCTTGTCGTATTGAGTCATATGATCAGCAGTTTCGACTGCTATAGTTTCCATAAATTGATTTCTCAACTTAACGCCTCTAGAGTCCACTAGCATAGCCCATACGCCCTTTTCATCAGCTTCTTTGCCAAATGAATCGACTTCTTCAATTTCTACGCCACTAGTTAATCTATCTTCATGAAAAGCTCCTGCATATGTTTTAACATCAAGAGTTGGAACAACACTTAAATTAATAACTAATTTCATCAAATCTTGTCTAACATTTGGAATTAATCCGCCACTTAAACAAGAATGATTTTTCGATTTGGTGGCTTGCTTAACTTTTAACTTAAAGTCGATAAGTGTATTTTCGCCAGTTTCAGTGTCAGTTGGAATTGCCATTTCAGTGACAAATTCTGGTTTAACCAAAGTGCCATCTTTTAAGGCGTCCGTCCAAGTCTTGCTAGTTGCAGTTTTAGTTTTAAAAGCAATGGCAACTTCATTACCAGATTTATAGTATTTTCCAACTTCGTTATTTGTAATAACAACAGTATTTGTATAGGCAGTGGCATTTGCTAAATTATCAAGTGCCTTGCAAGCGAACTTACCTAATAATGCTTTTTTGGCATCGTTTCTAAATAAACGATATCCAGTTTCTAGTTTATAGGCAATGTCGGCGAAATATTTAGAAGCTTCTTCCTCGTTTCTCATTGCTTTTTGAATTGAGTCGTGTTTACGAGTTTCTCTCCATCTTTCACTGCCTAAAGAATAAGAATAGGCAGCTTTTCTATAAGTTGGATAAACTGGTACATCATTTCCAACAATCCCATTTTCTGGAACATTTTCAAGGGGCATTGGGAAGTCTTTAATAATTTCTTCGATTGTCGAGCCATAAGGCATTTTTTCGCCATCTATCCAATCTAATTCATTTACGACATCATAATCAAAAGAAACGACATCACCAACTTTATTTACGGCTTCGATGTAATCGTTAGTGGTAGGTGTAAAGGTGGGGTCTGCGATTTTAGCATTTGCAAAAATCGACTTAATTAAAGAAGATAATTCTTCTTTAGAAATAGGTTTATTTTTCATCTTTCTTTTCTCCTAGAAATTTATTTAGTTCCTTTTCAAATGCCTTATCGAGATTGAACTTTTCGCAATTTGGAGGGGTAGAGTTATCTTCTTTTTTAGAAGTATCTTTCACACCCATGAGACTATTTTTATAAGCCTCAGCCAATGCTTTATTGTCCTCTTCCATCTTTTTAAAAATGGATTCTTTCTCATTAACTAGAGTTTTTAACTCCGCCATTAACTTAATCTTTTCTGGATTTGTTTCATCTTTAAAAATCTCGTTAATTTTTTCTTCAATTGTCATTTTCGTTTTCTCCTTTACAATTATTTTTTAAATAATCTTCTGTTTCTTCCCGTATCGACTCTACAATTCTTTTGACCTCTTCTAAGTCTTCTTTTTCGATTTTGCCTTTTGCTTTTATTTTTGAATAAAAGGAGTAAAAGGTCATCGCTAAAGAAAATAAAGTAATGATTATAGAAAGTCCTAGATTTATATATTTTAAAACTTCATCTACTTGAATGGCGGTTAAAATCCAACACGCTCCAGCTCCTACATAATTAAGTATCTCGTTTTTCATACTAAATCAACTCGCTTTCTATACCACTATTATATACGATTAATTCGCATTCTAATAATTCTTTTAATTCTTTTGAAAGAGAATCCATAGACTCTTTAATTGAATTTAATTTATCAATCATTGGAGCATATTCGCTTTCATTTTCACTATAATTTAAATTTAAGAATGATATATAATCATCAATCGTAAATTTTTCATCGAACTTTTTATTAACTGGAGTGTCGGCGTTCGCTACCTTATTCCTAGTATAACTTTTTAAATTTAGTAACAAATTGTTCCTATTTTCTTCTAACTTATCAATATAAGTGCCATATTTCTCGCAAAATTCATCTACGTAAGGTTCTGCTAAATATAAGATACATTTATATTTATCAACTTCAGTATTCCACATGGTTGCATATACATATAAATCATTTTTGCTAAAATAAATTATTCTATTATATGCCTCAGTCACAAATGAATTTAATCCTTTCGCAACTACACTAGATACACTTTCACTTAAATTATAAAAAGATTTAACGCTACCTTTATCAATATATAGATTTAATAAATATTCACTGTCTCCAAAATCAGAGACTTTATAAATATAATATTCACTGATTGGACTAGTCGTTTGATTGATTATCATTTTCGTTTTCTCCTTCTTCATTTTCTTCTTTTTTATCTTCGTGAATTGATAAAACCTTTTCACTTATGAATTTAAAGTTTACATCTAATCCAAAAGTTGCTTTTATTTTCTTTTCGCTTTCTTTAAATCCACTTTTTATATTATTTGCGAATATATCAATACTCGAATTATTTGAATTAACTTCATCAGTGTTTAGATGTTCCGCTTTTAAAAATCCTCCAGCATTATCAATTCCAAGAAATGAATAAACTTCATTTTTTATTTGTTGGAAATGCGAATATAGATTATTGATCTCATTTTTCGCATTTGTATTTAACACATTATAAGTAGTCGAATCGTTCGCATCCAAAAATAACATTATTTCATCATTTAAAAGAGCATTAACTAATAAACTTGCATTAGTTTGTTTATTTGCTCTTCCTCTAATCAAAAATGGAACTTTTAAGGCATTTAAATTAGTATCGATGGTCATTAATATTTTTACCATTTGCTCAATTTTTGAAAAAACAAAAGTTTGAGGAATTATCCTATTTTTGCACGCGTGCATAATTACTACATCTTTATTTGGAGTTAATAAATTTTTATTAATAAATTTAACTCCGTGTGGGTTAATTAGTTGTACTTTTAAAGGCAAATCTAGATAACCAAATCCAATTGGACTAAACTCTGTTGCCACTAAAAAATTTGTCTTTTCTTCATTTGGTAAATAGTCCATTGCAGATTTTGCACCCACGGCAAGAGAAAGTGCTACTTCTCCATCACTATATAATTTGCGCAAAATAAAATTAAGCGTATCAGAGTCTATTTCATCACAATTTACGTTTGCGCTAAAAAGAGTAAATAATTCAGCTCTTAATGCTTGCCTAAATTCATCTCGTAAATTTTCTCGAGATTGTAATTTTAAATAATTTTGTTTTCCCATATTATTCTCCTTCATCAAATAAGAAAGTTTCCCAATTTTCATAACTGCCGTAAAAATCCCACTCGTTTTTATTTGTCGTGGCGTTTAAATTTGAATGATAAAATGTAATTCCTTCCCCTAATAAATTATCTAATTTATCTTTCATTTCTAAACTTAGATAACTAGGCATATTTTTAAATTTAAATTTGCCACTAACAAAATTTCTCCAAATTCGAGATTTTAGATTTATTTCTTCATATCTATTTACGGCATATCCATACCTAAAGAATAACTCGTTTAAGTCTTCTTTTATTTTATCAGTGCAAGTATATGTATATTTAGTTAATTTATTTGAGTAGGCTTCTCTAAAAGTTGTATCAACGTTTCCAGAAATAGTAACATTTCTTAAACTTCCTTCGCTTAATTTTCTTTCTAAACTTCTTTGGCTTGAAATTTCGCTTTCTATCGAATTATAGATTTGAGAAACGCCAGAAAATGCAGTTCCAACTCCTACGGCAAGCCCAACTCCTCCAGTTACCGCCCCTACTGCCAATCCAGCAGTTGCTTTACCAACGTTTAAAAAAGTATTTATTACATTTTGTCTTGTATTTTGTTCTTTTTCCTTTAAATCGTAATTATAACCATTCCTTAAATAATTTAAGAATGAGTCATTATATAAGGCAAGTTCGCCAGAATAATTACAAACTAAATATTTATCATATTCACTATTAAATTTATAAGACCCTTGAGTAAAATTAAATTCAAACATAATTGAAGAGTTTAATTCACTAGATACATAATAATTTATCTCTATTTTTGGAAGTGAATTCTCAGTATATTCTAATTTTTCTAAATCAAAGGAAATTGAAGAAGTATCAAATTTATACTCAATCCCGAAAAAGTCGGAATGATACAATTTAGAGTCCTCAATAAATCTATTTATAATTTTTGTAAATGATAAAGACCTAACTTTATAAACTAAATACTCTTCAAAATCGATAGCAAATAAAGAGTTAACTTTAAAATCAGGAATCTTTTTAACTATCGTTGGAGCGACATTTTCTGTAATTAAAGTATCATTTCTACTTGTTAATATGCCCGAGAAAAAGTTAACTGCCCAATCGCCAAATTTCTCAGAAAAAATATTATATTTTAAATTATGATATATATTTGAAGTATCTTTTGTGCTTAAAAATGTATCAAAAAGATAGGTGTTATCGCTATTTTTTGAAATTTTAACGGGGCAATAAGGTAAAGAAATAACTTTTGAAACCGCTTCACTCGCCCACGGAAAATAAGAATTATTACTAGATAAGTCGCCTAAAGTTTTCATTATGCCGTTTTCAGAATATAAAGGAATATTTGAAGACTTTTTTGTTTTTAATGTGCAAGTTAAAGACCCTGCATATTCTTCTGTTGCTTCTCCATTTTTCTTAAAATAATGAGGAGCAATATAAACTAGGCAAAAAGTGTCATCATCGAAATATTCTTGACTTAGTTTTTCTTTTAAACTTAAAAATTTAGTTGGAGTTAATCCCTCGCTAGTTTCATCAATTTTTCTATATAAAAATACTCCAGTATAACTAGTTGTATAATTTTTTAAAAATCTATCTTTATGCTGTCTATAAATAAAGGGCTTCTCCGCTAAAATAGAAGTAAAATTAGTAGAATTTTTTAAAATCGTTTGTGCGACATCCATTTCAATTTGACATCTGCAAGCGTCATTAGCAATACTCTCTATCTTATTTATAAAGTAGTAATAATATTGTGTCTTTTGGATACCTTCTTCATCATTAACTTCAATTTTTAAATAGTTATAAGTATGAGAAGTTGCTAAGGATACATCATCTCTAAAAAATGGTAAAACAACTGTTTGATTTAGCGTTAAGGGGAATGGCTTAGATGTGGAGTTAAGGCGAGGGAGAGGCGCTAAAAAGTCCTCGATAGAATCGATAACTTTATTTTTCTCAAAAAGAAATGAACTTAGATAAAATTTAAGATTGTAACTTTTCATAATAATTTATATACCTCCTCCATTATATAGTTTGCTTCCAGAGTTTCAAAGCCTACCTCTCTTCTTGCCATTGAATTTTTTAACGACTGGAAGCGAACTCTATCAAAGGCTGATAAAAGCGCACTGCCCTCGATTAAATCACCAAAATTAAACGAGAATATTTCTCTTCTTTTTCCTATCTTATTAACTTTTCCTATCCAATAGGATAAATTTTCATCAAAATTGTTATTTTGCCAAATGCCAAAACTTTTACCATTCGCGTAAAATATACAAATCAAATTAAAATCATTTGGGCATTTTTCTACGATTAATACATTACTATCATTAATTGCCACCCCTCCATATGCATATTTTGCATATTCTCCCTCTATTGAATATAAAGGATCTTTCTTTTTAATCTCTTCTAAAAGTAAAGGATTTATTTTATGATGCATAATACACCAATTATCAATAATTTGTACATTCCCTTGACTTTTTATTTTTTCGCAGTCAACGCCTAATTCGGCGTTGTAGGGGTTGTACCACGAATAAGGATTTCCAAATCCATAAAAACGAGGTCTAGGGATTTTTGCATTTTTAAATTCTCTATAAAATGTTTTATAGATTTCTTTAATTTTCATTGGTTCGCCTTTTAGATATTTTGACCCAGTCCTTGTGTTTAAAACTACTTCATCTAAGAAAAAGTCGCCTGGCCTTTCTATAAAATATTTTTTAACAATATCTACGTTTTTTGCTAATGAGACAACTCTAACTGCTTGATTTTGCTTCTTTTTATCAAAGTAAAGAGTGGCAAGCCCATTATCTAAATCTTTTTTAGAATAATAAAAAGAAATAGGAATTTTTAGCCATTTGTTCCACCTTCTTTTTAAAGAATCTACATACTCTTCGCTTACTTCGTTAACTTGTCGAAGAAACATAATTGGAGTAGCGTGAAACTTTCTTAATTTAGAAATAGCCTTTAAATCAAAAGAAGCTGTTTTTCCATCTTCACGAACAGAATAAACTAAATTAAAATCTTTATTAAATCCATCGACTTCTTTAGTAGAAAAATGGATATTATCTAATTTAGAGTAGTCAATTTCTAGATTGTATGGTGCAGTTGGATTTAAAAGTTCAATTTCCATATCTATATTATATCGGTAAATCGATAAAAATGAAAAATATTTAAAAAAATAGTTTTTACAAACACTAAAATCTAGCGTATATTATTCTTGTAAGCAAAAGGAGGAAAGCTTATGAAAATGATGTATTTTGAAAGGGTCGTTGTCGTTAAGGATTACCAGGGTAGATTTCACAAGGGAGTCTATGTCCCTCAACTTGAATTTTTCAAATCCAATAATGAAAAGTTCATCGCTAACTGCCAAAAAGGGAAAAAGATTAAATTTACTGAGGCTTCTGAAGAAGTTAGAAAAAGACTACGTAAATTATCTGCTAATACTCTTTATTCTGAAACTGAAAAATTAAGCAACTCAGAAATTTATTGGAGAAAGCCGTTACACAAATAAAGGAGAAAGAAAATGCTTGTACACGAATTTTTAAATGAATGCGCTTCTAATGTTAAAGTCGAACTCGATATTATAAGATATTCTGATATCCGCAAATTTGGCTATTTTAATGAGTTACCAGCTCGCATAATCGTGGGGTCTGCGCAACTACTCTTAAATCAACTCGAAGACAATATTTTATTAAGTAAAATTAGTATGATTAGATGCGTTAGGGAAAATGTTATAAAAGTTAATATAATTTCAAAATAAAGGAGAAATAAAAATGAAATTAAAAGATTTACTAGAGGCAATCGTAATTAATGGTGAAGGGTCATATGTCGAATTATGCGCCCTCTGCCATATCGAGGAAGAAACTATTATTTATACTTATGATGGGTGCTTAATTAAAGCAGAAGCACTTCTCGAATACTTACCAAGTTTTATTTTAAATAAAGAAGTAATTAACTATCGTAGTCCAAAAGAGTTTAAATTTGGTCTAAATTCTAAAAATCAAATCGTTGAATGCAAAAAGGAAATTTATATAGAGTATTGATTATGGATAAAGATAATTACATTTATTTTACAAGAGCAAAGGCAAGATTATTTAAGGAAGTATTGCTAGATTTCGTAGAAAAAGAAAAGCAATATCTAACATCTGATGAGCTTAGATATGGATACTGCGAAAAAACTAGCGAAATAGGAAAAAGGCTAGTTTGGAGTGTCGATTTAATTAATAAAATGGAGGATATTATAAATGAAGATTAGTGAAAAAAGTCAGAAAAATTACGACTTTATAGCAGTAAAAAATGGCATTAAATACTTTGATCCAAATGACAAATATATAGCGCTTTGTGAAGCAGTAACGGCTTCACATGAGCCAAATTGTCCCTTTCTAGGATGGCAAATAGGGGTGTATGAGTTAGTCGATATAAAAAATAGTTACGCATATTTCTACCATGTAGATACATTGTTAAATCAAGTTCCATATATTCAAATAAAATCTTTAATTAAAAAGAAAATTAGTATGGAAAGTGAAAATAGGGCTATTCTCTTATCATCAAAAACATTTGTACTTGTAAAAGATGATGAGTCAAATAGATAAAAGTAACGAAAGGAGAAAAAATGATTAATCAAGTTACTTTAGTTGGTCGCTTGACCAAAGATGCCGAAATTAAAAAAGTCGGCGAAAACCTAATTTTATTAGGTTCTCTTGCCCAAAATGTGGGCAAGAAAGGAGAAGAAAAAGCATACTACTTTGACTTCTTTAAAATCGTGGAAAACGATAAAATCGTATCTTATTTAAAAAAGGGTACGCTTCTAGCAGTTACTGGATCTTTGACTTATAAAGAAAAAGAAATCGAAAAGAAGCATATTAGATATTATTCGATTAGGGTTACTTCTATTGATTTTCTAGAGCCAAAAGAAACTGCTAAAAAAGAAGCCCAAGAAATAAAAGAAGAAGACTTACCATTTTAAATAGTCTATAATTAAAATCGTGGGAAGTGGAAAAAGAGAAAATCTTAACTTACATATAGGGCGAGGCAACTCGTAACGGAGCGCCCAGTTAAAATTTGGTTACTTGCAATAACTAGAAATTCTCTCCACTTTCCACTTTTTAAAAAGAGGAAAAGGAAAATGAAAAGAGTAAATAATTTAGATAGAATTTTTAAAGGAGTTAGAGAAATTAAAAAAGAGGTAACCCCTTTTAAAATTTTAGATGAAGATGAAATCGAAATTGAAGTTAAAAAAATTAAATATGTTGTAGAATTTTTTGAATATGGAAATTTAACAATAGAAATTTATAGTGAATTTCATAGCGAACTTCAAAAAGAATTAATTAATTATCTGGATAATTTAATAAAGGATTTAAATAAATGAAACAAGATAGAATAAATGTATTATATATAGATACTCTAATATTTAGGTGTAGTTACAATACTATTTTTAAAATTTATGAAAAGAATTTCGCGACAATGCACCCTTCTAAATTTTTAATCGAGGGAAGTGGCGTTAAAATTATCCAATCCCCCATTTTTGAAAAGATGAAGAAAAGAGTTTATAAATTGTGGGCGGAGTCTGATTATATAGTTGTAGAGGTTTATTAAAAATGACAAATAGAGAAGTTGTAGCTGAGTTAAGAAAAAAGGGATTTAAGGTTACTTTTCGCGCAAGAAAAGATGGGTCAATCAGAATTAAATCAATCGAGGGGGTTAAATTTTCTGGCAGTGAAGGAAATAATAGGGCTAGAGAAATACTAGGGCAAGAACTAAGCGAAAGAAAAAAGCAACAACGCTTGGATAATTTAGAAAAAGCTGAACGAGGAAAAGCGCTTAAGAAAAAATATAAAACCAAAAAATTAACCAAACCTCAAAAAAGAGCCTTAAATAAAATAAATAGGAAAATTAAAAAATATGGGGGTAAGGGGAGAATAGGCGCTACTTCAGGTAAAAAGATTATTAAAGAAAAAGGACTAAAAGGACTAAAAGAAAAAGGAAAAGAATTAATTAGAAAAGCGTTAGGGTTAGTCGCCCCAACTCGCGTTGATGGCGAGGCAAGCGCCATTTTAGATTTAGGAGGAACGCAAACTTATATAGTTGCCGATAAACTCTCAAAATCCAAATATTATATGATTGAGGAGTTTTTTAACGAAATTCAAAGACTGCGTTATGAAGTAAAACAAAAAGGCATTGAGTTAATAATGGCAAACGGGATAGGTTACGATTTAGAAAATGATAGTGAATATACTTCTTTAAGAGAGTTAAACTTAAATATGATTGATGGCCTAATCGAGTTAAGTGTACAACGCGCGAAAAACTTAGATAAATAAACTTATGATAAGGCAAATTGGAAAAAGGAAATATTCGATTTATGGCTTTGATGTAGAAAGTCATAATGATGAAGAAAGCATAAAGAAAAACGAGACTAGCATTTGGCTAGCTGTTTTTGCAAATGAAGAAAGTAAGCCAAATGATGAATCTTGCTATTTTTATAATATAGAAAGTTGGCTAGATAAATTAGAAAAATTATCCAAATACAATAAAAGAAAAGTATCTAATTTAATGATTTATATTTTTAATTTAGCGTTTGAATGGTCTTTTATTTTGCCCGTGCTTTTAAAAAGAGGCTTTATCTGGAAAGAAAGCCCAGAAAAAGAAGGAGAATTTTGTAGTGTTTCTACTAAAACTTGCTCTAGTGTTTGGCAAGTTAAATTAAAGTTTCATAAAGAAACTGAAGTAATATTAAGAGACTTAAGAAAAATTTTACAAGGAAGTTTAAATAGTATCGCTAAATCATTTAATACACCTACTCAAAAAGGGGTAACTGATATAGATTATACCTTAAATAGACTTCATAATCATATAGTTACAAAAGAAGAAAAATACTATTGCTTTAAGGATGTTAGAATTTTAATTGAAATTCTTTTAGAAATGGATAAAAGAAACGACAAGGAGTTTTGGAAAACTTGTAGCGCATCTTCTTATGCTTGCTCAAAAATGATTAGAGAAGGATATAAATGGGCTAAAAAGCCAATGAAGGCATTTAGAGAAGATTACCCATTACTTGATGAAAAAGAATCCTTATTTTTAAGAAAGGCGACAAGTGGGGGGATTACGTACGCCACGCCTAAATTTCAATTTAAAAATATTAAGGAAAGAATTAAGCATATTGATATTCATCAAGCACACCCAAATAGCGCGTACCGCTATAAATACCCCTTTGGAAAAGGCGTTTATTTTAGATCATTAAAAGATTATCCAAAAAGTGGCATGTCGTGCTTGCATGTAAAAGTAAGTTATACTGGAGTTAAACTACATAATATAATCGAGTTAATAACTATCGATACTGTCGATGATTATGAGTTATGGTTATGGGATTTTGAATTAAAACAAATGAAAGATTGTTATATTGATTTAAGCGTAGAATTTATTGAAGGATATAACTATCAAACTAAAATGTTGCCATGGAGAAAATTTTATAAAGATAATTATGAATTAAGGCTAATTGCAAAAAAGAAAAATGATTTATTTGAAGTGCATCAGCGTAAATTATTAAATAATTCTAGTTATGGCAAATTATTAGAGCATGGACATTTAGATTGTTTCGAAAATTGTATTGATATAGTAGGGGTCATTGACTCTTTAATCCATAAAAGCGAAAAAGGGAGCGAGAACGCAAAATATACTTGTTTACAAGTTGGAGGTGTTATTCCAGGTCGAACTCGACATTATCTAATTGAAACGGCATTAAAAATAGGGTGGCAAAATATAGTTTATTTTGACACTGATAGCATATTTTATTTAGACAATGAAGAAACTAGAGAAAATATAAAGAAAGTATCCATAGGGGATAATTTAGGGGATTATGGATTCGAAGCTGATATTATCGAGGGGCAATTTACTGCTCCAAAGCGTTATAAAATTAAAGAAGAGGTAGATGGAAAAGTAGTTAACACTTACCATTGCGCAGGAATAAATTTTGTTACAAAGCCAGTAAATGAAAAAGGATCAATTAAATATTATTGTGCGGGGCATGAAGTAAATAATGAATTTGACCAGATACCATATAACGAATTAAACATTGTAAATGGAAATTATCTAGTTCAAGGAACAAAAAGAGCAAAAGGAGGCACGTTAATAATTATGCAGAAAAAACAAATGAGTGTTCAATCTAAGTATTTAAGCGTGTATAATAAGAATAAGGGCGAGTAGTTTATCCCTTTGCGCTCGCCGTGCCTTAAGCATCTAGTTACCTCCACTAGGTGCTTTTCTTTTTATCTAGGAGGATAAGGTGAAGAGTGTATTATCAG
>ERZ808245.1063-NODE-1063-length-11804-cov-3.357307_pt1 | contig 11804 bp, 10 predicted proteins | sample MGYA00521243_ERZ808245 | MGnify/ENA primary metagenome ERZ808245 (study PRJEB31516, sample SAMN03275576) | gut metagenome | biome: mammalia-associated habitat; material: feces | host: Papio cynocephalus | place: Kenya | collected 2012-07-07 ... | reverse complement strand
TTAACTGATAATGGTGTAGCAATAACAGATACATCGTTAAAGAAACCCTTTGGGAATAATGGGCGTAGTGGTCTATCAATTAATCTACTTGTTAAAATTGCTTGGTCACTTGCTCTACCTTCTCTACGTTTAAATCCACCTGGAATCTTACCAACAGCATATAATTTTTCTTCAAAATCTACGCTTAATGGGAAGAAATCTTGTCCCGGACGTGGTTCTTTACTCATGGTTACATTAACCATAACTACGGTGTCATTACAAGTAACAATTACACTACCATTGCTTTGAAAAGCATATTTACCTAGAGTAATATCAACTTGCTTACCACCAATTTCTGTTTGATATTTTTTTACTTCGTTCATTTTCTCCTCCTTGAACTTCCCCTATAAATTACCTATATTTAAACAAAAGAAAAGGCGAAAGAAATCTTCCACCTTTACTTATTATCTAATACCTAATTTTTTCTTTAATTCACGGCATGCTTCAAGGTCTTTTTTCTCGTAGTATTTAAGTAAACTCTTACGATTAGATACCATCTGGATTAATCCACGACGAGAATGATTATCATTCTTGTTAGATTTTAAGTGTTCTGTTAATTCGTTGATTCTAGCGGTTAAAATAGCAATTTGAACTGCACAAGAACCTGTATCATTATCACTTAATTGGTATGCCTTGATAACTTCTTGTTTTTTGTCTTTCTTAATCATTGTGTTTTCCTCCTAATAAATTCGCTTTATACCAAGTTAAACGTAAATGAAGGATATGCGTTAAACCTAGTTTAAAGTACATATAATACTAACATATAAACTAATAATTGTAAAGATTAATTAAATATTATTTAAAAAAATCTTTCTTTTTCTCTATTATTTCATCTATACGATTAATATAATCAGTAAGATTTTTAACATTTGCTTGTCTTTCTATACGATTGGTTAAACTAAAAAATCTTTTAGATATAGCATTAGCACCTACTGCTACTATTGTAGCAACTTCTTCCATACTATCTATATTGAAAATACATTCCTTTCCTTTAAGTGTATATCCTATATTTTCAAGGTTGCCTACCATATTCTTTTGCTTATATAAATAATAAGGATTGTAGCCAGCATTGGTCAATGTACGATAGGAGTAATCTATCATCTTTGTAACATCTTCCGCATTACCCTTTTCGCCTTCGCCATCGCTTAATTTACTTGTACGTTTAACACTTAATGTATGAACTGTGATATTATCTGGATTAAGTTCAAGAGTATTTAACAGGCTCTTTTTAAATGTATTAAAACTTTCATTTTCTAGTCCAGCAATTAAATCCATATTGATAGAAAAATTGTATGGTAGTGCCATATTATATGCATTAATTATGTCTTGACTAGTATGTGCTCTACCGATTAATTTTAGTGTGCGATTAGAGAATGTTTGTGGGTTAATGCTAATACGTGTAACACCATGCTTTTTTAATACATCTAATTTCTCTTTTGTGATAGTATCAGGTCGCCCTGCTTCAACCGTAAATTCACTCACTGGATAAGTAATTTGAGTAAGTATACGATCTAATTGATCGGCACTTAACGATGTTGGTGTTCCACCGCCGATATATATAGATTTAACAATATAATTACGTTGATTAATTATTTGTTTAGTAGCATCTAATTCCTTAAGTAAGGCATCAATATAAGGTTCGACATATTGTTGACATTGATTGATAGGCGCAGATATAAAACTACAATAATAGCACTTGGTGGTACAAAAAGGAATATTAATGTAAAGGTCAACCAAGTTATCATTTATTTCAATACGAGACTGATTACGAGTTACTTCCATAACAACTTCTGCTTTTTGTGGTGAAACTCTAAAGGTTTTTATTAATTCGTTTTTTGCAAGCAATGAACTATTAAGTTCATTTTTAAGTTCGTAAAAAAGTTTTGTTGGTCTAATACCAGTTAAACTTCCCCATGGCATGGTTTTGCCCGTTAATTGGACAAGCATATCATATAATGATATTTTTAAATAACGCTTGATATACTTATCGGATTTAGTTAATTGTAATTTGGTCAAATTAACAGTGGTAGAATATTCTTTCGTATAATCACCAGTTATAGATATGGTATAACTTAATTGATCATTATTAAGTTGATAATTAATATTAAAATTTAAGTTTAAATTTTCTATTTCTTCTACAGGATAAAATAATTTAACCACAAGTAAAAGTTCATCATTAAATTTTTCATTATTACAAATTAATTGCATAACTACTCCTAGTGTGTTTCTTTATATAATTTAACAAAATTGTAAATTGAAGAATTGTTAAGTTGGCTTGTAACTTTATTATTAATAGAAATGTTATAATAATCAAGTTGAGAATTAATATTAATAATATTAAGTTGACTTAAAACTTGAGTAACGAATATAAATTGATTAAATTTAAGATTCTTGTAGCCACTATTAAATTTAATAAGATTAAAGTATTCTTGTTCGGAATACGAATGTTGTTCTTTTGCATTAGTTATTTTTATTGCAGAGTGATAATATCCAAATTCTTTTCTAGAACAATCTAAAGTTGTAAGCATATTATCATCATGATTAATTGAACATAAATAAACGTTTGATTTAAAACCTAAAAGATAATCTTTATTTATAATATCGTCTAAAAATATAACATTATTAAAATTAGAAAAATTAACAGTAGATTTTGCCATAAATAATAATGTATTAGAACCTGTATAATCTTTTACCGAATATGATTCATAATTAATAATATGGTTAGAAAAATGTTCAATAGCAAACTTATATGATTCAAACGAATTGGTAACAATTAGTGTGCCAAAATTACTATGCATAATAGATTCAATATCATTAACACTTATATCAACAATATTGTTAAATTCCCTATATGTAGGCGAAATTAACTGTTTTGCATAATACCCTAATACTACATCTTTTCTTACTGATGTAGATAATTTTTCAAACATTAAGTTTTTGATAATTCCCTTTAATCTTTCACGATTATTATAAGTTTCTATGTTAATGTCCAATATCACATTTTTATTACAATTGGTCAAAAGAGAATCATAATATTCACTTAAATTAAAAGTCATTATTTCTAATTTATCAGTACGAATTTTTATGTAGTTGGGATAATTTTTTAACCTTTCTGGTTTAATATTATTAAAGGTATACATAAAAACTGGCTTTTCATTACCGAAACCGAAAGGTTCTAGTACTTGAAGCGATTTAATATAGTCAATGGTAACATCTTCTTTATTAAGATTAAAATCATAATACTTAACCGGTTCGAAATAAGAATCATCATATGTATTTTTAATATTGTCATTTAGACGTTGTTTGAACAATTCTAAATTAGACTCTTCAATAGTTAAACCGCCTGCTCCACTATGTCCACCAAATTTAACTAAAATATCGCTACATTTTGTTAATTCTTTAAATATATCAATACCTGGTAAACTTCTTATACTACCCTTATATACATTATCTACTTTAGTAAGAAGACAGACTGGTCTATTAAATTTTTCTGTAAGTTTAGCACATATAATACCTAGCACTCCAGCATGCCATGATTGAGAGTATAGTACAATGGCACGCATATCGGATATACATTGATTTTTTAGTTGGTTAATACAATCTTCATATATGCTATTACCTGCTTCAATACGTTGATTATTTTGTTGTTCGAGCAATGTTAATATTTCTAAAATTTCAGTAGGATTTTTTTCAATAAACAATTTAAATGCTACAGTTGCATCTCCCATACGTCCTGCTGTATTAAGTTTAGGAGCAATTTTAAATGCAATATCAGAAGACGATAGTTCTTTTATTTTTAAATTTTCTATTAATTGAAGTACTCCTACTGGCAGACTATTAGCATTAGCAAGTCCATGCTTTACAATTGCCCTATTTTCGGATTTAAGCGGAACAATATCAGCAACAGTTGCTAATGCGGCAATATTGGTGTATTTTAGCGCTTCGTTAAGTCCTGATAAGGCTTGAATTACTTTTAATGCAACTCCCGCACCACAAAGTTCCTTGAATGGATAATCACTTTGAAGTTTAGGGTCTACACATATGCAATCTGGTATAATTTCGGGTATTTCGTGGTGGTCAGTGACAACAATGTCTATACCTAGAGATTTAATATAATCTACTTCTTTATAGCAAGAAATACCACAGTCTACTGTAATAATAAATTGTGGGTCAAATTTCTCTACTATCTTATTAACTGTATCAATTGTTAGTCCGTAGCCATCGGCAAATCTATTGGGTAAAAAGTAATCTACTTTTTTACCTATACTTTCAAAGTATTTATATAGTATGGCTGTTGAACATATACCATCGGTGTCATAATCTCCTACTATAAGTATCTTTTTATTATCTTTTACAGCCTGTTGAATTGCTGATACTGCAGAAGACATACCTGATAGTTGAAATGGATTATAGAACTGGTTAATACTTGAATTAAGAAACTGGTCTATATCTGTTTTGTTGGTTATACCACGTGAAAAAAGAATTTTAATGACTTCATTAGAAACATTAAATTCTTTGGCTAGATTATTAACTAGTTTGTTATTAAATTTTATATCATTTAATCTATTAATAAATTTCATTAATTTTTACACTTTTAATTAAATTAAAAAACAAAAGCCCCTACAATATGTGAAGGGGTTTTTGAATTAAACAACGATTTTGTCGTCTGGGTTATCTGTATTATTTTTCTTTAATTTATTCTTTTCATCTGCAATACGTTTTTGTAAACGTTTGTCTTTATCTTTCTTATAGATAAATGACCAAATTGAACCAGAAATAAATATTGAAGAATAAGTACCAGCGAATAATCCAATAATGATTGGGAATAAGAATTCTCTAATTGAAGATACGCCGATAATAGCAAGCAATGCAACAGATAATATTGTTGTTAGAGAAGTATAAATTGTACGTGTAAGAGTTTGTTTAATAGAAATATCAAGCATTTCTGCGTTGGTGGTCTTTCTATATTCTTCTTTACGTAAATTCTCTCTAATACGGTCAAAAATAACAATAGTGTTATTGATTGAGTAACCTATAATTGTAATTAATGCTGCGATAAATGAAGAATTAATCTGAATACGGCATATTATAACCATAGCACACATAATTAATACATCATGTAGTAAGGCTACTATAGCAGCAATACCGCTAGCAAATTCGAATCTAATTGCAATATAAATAAGCATTAATACTGTAGCAATAGAAACTGCAAGTAAAGCATTTTTAACAAGGCTAGAACTTGCACTAGCACCTATACGTTGACTATCTTCAACTTTAAAGTTTGCGATAGCATCGTCAGGATTAATTTTTGCTATAATATCATCTTTTATATCAGACAATATTTCAGTCATTTGAGTTTCATTTTTGCCTTTAATATCTTGGAATTTAATAGATATAGCGGCTTCATCATTAGTACCTTCCTTTTGTAAACTATAGTTAACGATACCATGATCTTTTATAATTTTCTCTAAATCAGACTTGTATTGATTATATTCGTTATTGGTAATATCTGTACCAAAGTTAACTTTTATAATTGTACCGCCGGTAAAATCTATACCTAAATTAAATCCAATGCAAGCAAACACAATTATTGCAACTAGTATAAGAACTAGTGGAACAGCAAAGTAATATTTCCAATTCTTTGCTATGTTGAAATCTTTCTTTAAAAACTCTTTGTATTTGTTTGATAAGGAAGTCTTTTTATTAGAATTAGACATTTTTAACCTCCTTAACTTCTTCTTTATTAGTATCTTCTTTTACTTCGATTACTTCAGTGGTTGCTGTCTTATTAAGGTCAACACCTTTAGTAAGTCCATAGGCTTTATAATTGGTGCAATTAATATCAAGTGCGATATTAATAAATCCACGAGTAACCACAAGAGTTGTAAACATAGATACTACCATACTAATAAGCAATGTATAAGCAAATCCCCTAATAGCACCTGTACCCAACCATGCAAGTACGATAGCAGCAATTATTGTAGTAATATTACTATCTAAAACTGCTACAGATGCACGTTTGAAACCTGATTTAACACTTGCTGGTATTTTCTTTCCTGCTTTGCATTCATCTTTAATACGTTCGAAAATAACAATATTTCCATCAACTGCCATACCTAAACCAAGTATAATACCTGCAACACCTGGTAATGTAAGTTGAACAAATGGTAATACTGAAAGTAAGAACATAAGGATAATTGTGTAGAATATTAAAGATAAGTTGGCAATTAATCCTAAATTTTTATAAATGATAAACATAAATGCAAATATTAATACTAAACCAATTAGTCCAGCAATAATGCTTAAAGTTAATGCGTCTTCACCAAGTGTGGCTGTAATAACATTCTTTTCACTTAATGATAAATTAACTGAATAAGTACCACTTAATATTTTTGTAGCATATGCTTCTGCTTCTGCTTGTGTGTTCATGCCACCAGAAATAAATGTTTTTCCACCAGAAATAACTTCTTTAACTGTAGGAGAACTAAATAATTCCCCGCCTAAATAAATATATAATGGACTTTGGCTAGTAGCAAGTTCGCTAGTTAAATTGTAGAATTTTGTAGCACCTGCAGTGGTAAATGTAATACTAACACCATGTTGATTGCTGCTAGAATCATATTGATATTCTGCACTCTTAATATCTTTACCAGTTAATACCGCTTCGGCAGTATCAGACTCTTCTTTCTTAAATTCCAATTTGGCAGGTTCGCCAATTAAATCTAATACTTCATCAGGGTTATCGACATCTGGTACTTCAATTCTAATTTGACTATTACCTTGTTTAATAATAGTTGCTTCTGGATAATCGGCAGTGATTAAATTGGTAAGTCTAGATATAGTAGCATCAATCTGATCATCAAGCGAACCTTCACTTTCACTAGATTTTTCACAATCGTATACTGCCATAACTCCGCCCTTTAAATCCAAGCCAAGTTGAATGCCTTTTGCAAAACCATTATAAGTATAATAGGTAAAAGGAATGTCAAAACTGAAAATTGTTAAAACAAGTCCTATTAATGCAACAATACCGATAAGTATAAAATTACGGATTGCTCTTTTCTTTTTCATTACTTTGTTTACTCCTTAAAAGTTGCTGAAATTATTATATATAAATATATAATATAAGTCAAACATAATCGTTTAAATTGTTCCCAGATAAATGAAAATAATAACACTAAATATTTACTAAATAAAAAAAGACTAGAAAATTTATCTAGTCATTGTAATTTTTACATATTTTTCTAATTAAAAAACTAAAAATAGATTAAATATTTATAATTAATTACGAATCTTTTTGTTTACAGCAAAAATACCACATAATCCGCCTATTAACATAGCAAACCCCATATCAATAAACAAACTTGCATCTAAAGAAAATGTATTGCCAAGTATGCTAAAAATTAAATAAGCCAAGGCTGTATATACTAATCCTATAAGAATGCCTGTTACTAGTCCTTTTTGTTGGACTTTTTTAAGTGTAAGATAGCACCCTAGAAAAATGCTTAATATCTTGATAAATTGATTAATAGGCATAATAAAATTGTCTGGAATATTGGTAAGTTTGATTATTACAGCGAATAGTAAAATTAAGATAAGTGTAATAGAAACAGCAATACCAGAACCTTTTAATACACTAGACAATACCACAAGATTATTTCTATTATGTTTTGTCATATTCACCTTCCAAGTTAATGTTATTATACAATATGTACAAGCACTTTAACTTATGACAAAAATTGATAATTATAAGTTATATTTATTAAAAATTTATCTTAAATTTATGTATTATGCAAGAAATAAAAAATCGCCTACAAATAGGCGGTTTTTTAATATGCATAGTACTACTTTGTTTCTTTTTTAGCAGTAGTCTTTTTTGTACTTGAAGTTTTGGTTGATTTTGTAGATTTAGTAGTTTTTGGTTTATTATCAACAGTCTCTACTTTTTCTTCTGCAGGACTTTCAACAACAGGTTCTACTACTTCTTCCTTTACTTCTTCCTTACTTTCACTTTCTTTCTCTTTTTCAGCAAGTTGTTTTTCAAGTTCTTCAAATTTCTTTTCACTTTCAGATTTTGTTTCTTTCTTTTCAGTATCAACTGGTAGACCATTTTCGTCTAAAGTTACTTCTTCTTTTTCGTCAATACCATATACAGCATTGATATGAATATTCATATAAGAAACTTTCTTATCTTCTCCAGTCTCGATAAGCAATATCTTACCATCTGTAGTTTCGGTAATTTTTAATACTTTACCATATAAACCATAATAAGTCTTAATTCTTGCACCCGGAATAACCTTTTTAAGAAGTTCATTCCTATAAGTGTCTTCTTTTTTACGGCGATTGAATGAAATAAACATTAATACAACTAATGCAACAACTAATACAATCAACAAACCGTATTTTGAAAAGAAATTAGTGTTATTTAATAAACTTAACATAATATACTCCTATAATTTATTCTTTGTGATTATAACAAATATATAATTTTTTAACAATGAAATATTTGTTATATTTGGTTATTTTTTGTAATAAATCTAAATTTTGTAATTTTTTAAATATTCTTCTTTAAACTCTTTAAACCTATCTTCCCTAATTGCTTGTTTAATTTCTTCCATAAGGTTGGTTAAAAAGTGAATATTATGTATGCTTAATAATCTAGCACCTAATATTTCTCCAGCATTAATCAAATGTCTGATATATGCTCTAGTATAGTTTTTACAAGCGTAACAATCACAAGTATCGTCAATTGGTCTAAAGTCTTCTTTATATTCGCCATTACGAACTACAAGTTTACCAGTACGAGTAAAAGCAGTACCATTACGAGCGATACGTGTAGGCAATACGCAGTCAAACATATCAATACCACGTTCGACACCTTCTAAAATACAATCAGGACTACCTACTCCCATAAGATATCTAGGGACATGTGTAGGATAATATGGATACATAGCGTCCATCATATCGTACATAATATTTTTTGGTTCGCCAACAGATAATCCGCCTATAGCAACACCATATTTAACATATGGTAAAACTCTTTGAACGGCTTCAATACGTAAGTCTTTATAGAAATTACCTTGAATGATTGGGAACAATGCTTGATTATCATTCTGGTGATATTTATAACATCTGTCTAACCAATTCATGGTACGTTCTAGTGCTTTTTCACTATGTTTTCTGTCTGTGCCATAAGTTGTACATTCATCAAATGCCATAATAATATCTGCACCCAAGGCTTCTTGTATTTCCATATCTTTTTCAGGAGTAATATAGTGCTTTGAACCATTAAGGTGTGATCTAAACTCTACGCCATCATCACTAATTTTTCTTAAATCAGATAGAGAAAATACTTGGAAACCGCCACTATCTGTAAGTATAGGTCTATCCCAATTCATAAATTTATGTAATCCGCCAGCCTTTTTTACAATCTCATGCCCTGGTCTTAAATATAAGTGATAGGTATTACTTAAGATTATTTGGGCTTTATTCTCTTTTAATTCTTCTGGAGTAAGACTTTTTACAGTGGCTTGTGTACCTACTGGCATAAATACTGGAGTTTCAATAACTCCGTGTGGTGTGGTAAATTTACCTATTCTAGCGCCACTTCTAGGGTCTTGCTTTATTGTCTCAAAACTAAATTTGTCCATAATGTTCCTTTTAATAAATGTTATTAAAGTCAAAAGAAAAGTTTCATTAACTTTATAATTTACTTTTGACTAATTTTTAATTCTGCACAAGACAGAACTTAAATAAGCAAAGTTGCATCTCCAAAACTGTAGAATCTATACTTTTCTTTTACTGCTGTATTGTACATATTAAGAGTGTTTTCAATACCTAAAAAGGCACTTACTAACATAATTAATGTGCTTTCTGGCAAGTGAAAATTAGTGATTATTCCGTCAACAATTTTGAATTGATAGCCTGGGTAAATAAAAATATTGGTATCTTCTTTACATTCACGCATTTTGCCATATTTTGTAGCCACACTCTCTAGAGTACGTATACTTGTAGTACCTACAGCAATAACTCTCCTACCTTCAGCCTTTGCTTTATTGATAATATCTGCGGCTTCTTTAGTAACTTCATAATGTTCGGTATGCATATCGTGGTTAAGAATATTATCTTCACTAACTGGTCTAAAAGTACCAAGTCCTACATGTAATAATACTTCAGCAATAATTACACCTTTTTCTTTAATTTTCTCTAGTAATTTTTTTGTAAAATGCAAACCTGCAGTTGGTGCTGCACTACTACCATCATATTTAGAGTAAACTGTATTATATCGTTCCTTATTAGCACATTTTTGTTTGATATAATGTGGCAATGGCATTTCGCCTATGCGATTAAGTATTTCTTCAAATATACCATCAAACTTAAATGTAATATTACAATTGCCAAAATCATTAATTTGTGTAACAACACATTTAAGTTCGTCACTAAATGAAACTTCAGTACCTACTTTAACACGTTTAACTGGTTTAATTAATACTTCCCAATCTGTAAGATTTTTACGTTTTAATAATAAAACTTCAATTTTTGCACCAGTATCAACTTTAGTACCATACAATCTTGCTGGTATTACTTTTGTGTTATTAACCACAAGTACATCACCTGCTTTTAAATAATCAATAACATCTCTAAATATTTTGTGCTCCATAACACCAGTGTCTTTATGGTATACTAATAATCTAGAACTATCTCTAGGTTCGGCTGGAGTCTGGGCAATTAATTCTTCTGGTAAATCATAATAATAAGTTTTTTTATTGTAAATATCCATTATTCTTCTTCCTTACTTACAAACATATCTATATATTTTTGACGATTAGCATTAATAGGTTTACCTAAATGTTTATAAGCATTAGGCAATGCAATACGTCCACGTGGTGTGCGAGCAATAAATCCTAATTGGATTAGATATGGTTCGTATACATCTTCAATAGTATTGGACTCTTCTCCAGTGGCAGCACTTAATGTATCTAGTCCTACTGGTCCACCTTGGAATTTATCTATTATGGTTAATAATAATTTTCTATCGGTATAATCTAGTCCTAATTCGTCTACTTCAAGCATCTCTAATGCATCTTTACATAGTTGTAAATTAATAATACCTTCGCCTTTAATTTCGGCATAATCTCTTACACGTTTAAGAAATCTATTGGCTATACGTGGTGTGCCACGACTCCTTAATGCAAGTTCGGTACATGCTTGGTCGTCAATTTTTATATTAAGAATTTTGGCAGAACGCATAATAATACGACTTAATTCTTCTTTAGAATACATCTCTAATCTACATACAACACCAAAACGATCACGTAATGGCCCAGTAAGCATACCTGCCTTTGTAGTAGCACCAATTAAAGTAAATGGTTGTAATTTAAGACGCATTGTCCTAGCACTTGGACCTTTACCTAATATAAAATCTAAAGCATAATCTTCCATAGCAGGATACAATACTTCTTCTACTGATCTACTTAATCTATGGATTTCGTCAATAAATAATACATCATTTTTATTAAGGTTGGTTAATATACTAGCCAAGTCAGCAACTTTTTCAATTGCTGGTCCACTGGTTATTTTTAAACTACTACCAAGTTCATTGGCAATAATATGACTTAAAGTGGTTTTACCTAGTCCCGGTGGGCCATACAAAAGCACGTGATCCAAAGTTTCACCACGATTTTTTGCTGCTTGAATGTAAATATTAAGATTATTTTTTATTTTTTCTTGACAGATACGCTGTATTTATGATTTTACATGCGGAG
>ERZ808245.1060-NODE-1060-length-11818-cov-2.734336_pt1 | contig 11818 bp, 7 predicted proteins | sample MGYA00521243_ERZ808245 | MGnify/ENA primary metagenome ERZ808245 (study PRJEB31516, sample SAMN03275576) | gut metagenome | biome: mammalia-associated habitat; material: feces | host: Papio cynocephalus | place: Kenya | collected 2012-07-07 ... | reverse complement strand
AACTTCATGCCGAACTAATCTTCAAACAGTGAACAAAGGTAAACAAAAAACGCTAAAACGAGAACCTGCAAGCCTATGAAACCTGCAAAACAAGTCGAAAAACAGATGTAGCCACAAAAAAGCAGACAAAAGAAATGCAGAACCTAAAATTAAATACTAATTTTGCGAAGCTAATATTTCGAACCGTTCTCGGTGACACACTTATCAGACAAAAGTTTTAATCATGAATAAAAGACTCATCATTCTCTTTATTGTCCTCACCGCATCAGTGGCAACTTGGGCAGCACAATGGTCGGCCAAATGGATTCAGGCCGCCGACAACAAAGACTCCATCAACACCTGGCAGATTTTCAAGAAAAGCGTTCATCTGAACGGCGTTCCAGAAAACGTAACTGCCAGAATCGCTGTCGACTCCAAATACTGGCTGTGGGTAAACGGGAAACAAGTGGTCTTTGAAGGCGGACTGAAACGCGGTCCTTCACCCAAGGACACTTATTTCGACGAAGTGGACATTGCTCCATACTTAAAAAAAGGTTCCAACACCATTGCCCTGCTCACCGTATTCTTTGGCAAAGAAGGATTCAGCCACAAGAACAGTGGTCACGGCGCCCTACTCTTTGAAGCGCAAGCCGGAAAGACAAAAATCATTTCAGATGAGAGCTGGGAAGCAGCCGTTTACAAGGCCTACGGCCGCGATGACCATCCCAAGCCCAATTGGCGACTGCCCGAAAGCAACATCTGCTTTGACGGACGCAAAAGTCTGGGCAACTGGCAAAAGCCGGGATACAGCCGCAAATTCCCAAAAGCAAAAGTTTTCAATGCCAATGCCATCAACGAAACCTACGGCCAACTGGTGCTGCGTCCCATACCACTTTTCAAAGAATTCGGTCTGAAAGACTATGTAAGCAGTAGTTTCGATGAAAAAACACGTATCTTGACATGCCGGCTTCCCTATGACGCACAAATCACCCCTTATCTGAAAGTGCAGGCCAAAGCAGGTGACACAATCGTCATACGCACCGATCATGACGTAGTAGGAGGAGAATCGTGCATCAGAGCCGCCTACATAACTCGCAACGGCATTCAGGAATACGAAAGTCTCGGATGGATAAACGGTGATTTGGTATATTATAAGATACCGAAAGGAACAAAAGTCATCAGCGTAAAATACCGCGAATCGGGCTACGATACCGAATTTACAAGCGATTTCAAATGCAATGACGAATTTTTCAATGAACTGTGGAAACGCTCCGTGCGCACCATGTACGTAAACATGCGCGACACTTATTTCGACTGTCCTGACCGTGAACGCTCTCAATGGTGGGGCGATGTGACCAACGACATACAACAAAGCTTCTACGTATTTTCGCCATCGTCATGGAAACTGGTTGACAAAGGCATTTACGAACTTGTCAACTGGCAGCGCGAAAACGGGACATTCTTCTCACCCATACCAACCGGCAATTGGAACCAAGAACTACCCTGCCAAATGCTAATGTCGGTGGGGTGGTACGGATTTCGCGCCCAAGCCTTCTACAGCGGAGACTACAGTTTTGTGGCACCAGTCTATGACCGCGTGCACAAATACCTGCACGATGTATGGAAAGTCGATGGTGACGGATTTGCCGAAACACGCAAAGGCGAATGGGCCTTCGCCGATTGGGGAGACCACATAGATCTGGAACTCATCACTGCCGAATGGTACTATTTGGCTCTGAAAGGCGAAAAAGAATTTGCCGAAGAACTGCAAAAAACTGCCGATGTAGCCCAAATAGACCAAATGATGAAGAAAATGGAACAGAACTTCAACAAACGCTTCTGGAAAGGCGACCACTACCGCTCGGCAAGCTACAAGGAAAAAGAACCGGACGACCGCGCACAGGCTTTGGCCGTATTGTGCGGATTCGTAGACAAGGACAAATATCCGGCTTTGATGAAAGTATTCGACAAGTCGCGCTATGCCAGCCCTTTCATCGAGCTATATGTGCAACTGGCCCTGTTCCAAATGGGAGAAGGAAAATTTGCCCTCGAACGGGCCAAGGAAAGATACTCGCAAATGCTCAAATATAAAGACAAGACCACCCTGTTTGAATTCTGGCAGATCACGGCAAGCGTCAACCACGGATGGTCAAGTGGCATGACAACCATCCTGGCACAGGAAGTATGCGGGATACGTCCCACCTCACGCGGATTCGAGACGTTCGAAATACGCCCGGAAATGGCTGGACTAACCGACATATCAACCAATGTGGAAACAAAATACGGATTTATCCGCGTACACCTAAAAAAAGAAGGAAACACCACCAAACTGAACCTGACAGTACCTCAAGGTACCCGGGCAACAGTAAATCTTGGAGGAAGCGTCAGCCAAGTGGAAGCCGGCACATACGAAATCAGCGCACAAACCGACTGAACATACCCAGTCATCCAAAATGCGGAAACAGGAACTTTCATACACCTGTTCCGCATTTTGAATTATAGCTAAGAAGTAAACCGGCCAAAGCATGCGATGCATGTCAAAAGCCATAGGTTAAGGACTTTAAAGCTTTGTAAGCACAAAAAAGAAGAGAAGATTTTGTCTTCATCTGATTTTCCACTATCTTTGCAACGCAATATTTATACATACTAAGGATATGGGTAAAATCATAGCTTTGGCCAACCAAAAAGGCGGTGTAGGCAAGACGACAACATCAATCAACCTCGCAGCGTCTTTGGCAACGTTGGAAAAGAAAGTTCTCTTAATCGACGCTGACCCGCAAGCCAATTCATCCTCAGGCATCGGAGTGGATTTCAATGATATTGATACATCTATATATGAGTGCATCATCAACGGTATCGACCCTCATGAAGCCATCTACACCACAGACATTGATGGAATGGACATTATACCTTCGAATATCAATTTGGTAGGAGCCGAGATAGAAATGCTGAACCTGGAAAACAGGGAAAAAGTGATGCAACGCATCATTGCCCCCTTGAAAGACGAATACGACTATATCCTGATAGACTGTTCACCATCATTGGGACTTATCACCGTGAATGCTCTGACTGCAGCCGACTCTGTAATAATACCCGTACAATGCGAATATTTTGCCCTCGAAGGAATCAGCAAGTTGCTAAATACCATCAGAATCATTAAAAAGCGGCTCAATCCGGATTTGCAAATAGAAGGATTCCTCCTGACCATGTTTGACAGCCGCCTAAGGCTGGCCAATCAGATTTATGACGAAGTAAAGCGCCATTTTCAGGAACTGGTGTTCAAAACAGTCATAATGCGTAATGTAAAACTCAGTGAAGCACCAAGCCACGGCATGCCTGTAATTCTGTATGATGCCGAATCAAAGGGAGCAGTCAATCATTTGGCTCTTGCCAAAGAAATCATCAAGAAGAACGAAAAATAATGGCCATACACAAAAAATACCAAGCCCTTGGCAAAGGATTGGATGCTCTTATTTCCAACGAAGAAGTGACCACACAAGGTTCTTCGTCAATCAATGAAATATCCATTGACCGTATTACAGCCAATCCCAACCAACCACGGAGAGAAATCGATGAAACTGCATTGGAAGAGCTTGCAGATTCTATCCGCCAGATAGGAATCATACAGCCCATCACACTACGTCAAATGGACAATGGCTCTTATCAGATTATCGCCGGTGAACGCAGATGGCGCGCGTCCCAATTAGCCGGACTCAAATCGATACCGGCCTATGTCAGGACCGCGAGCGACGAGAAGATGATGCAGATGGCACTTGTCGAAAACATCCAGAGAGAAGATCTGAATGCCATAGAAATTGCGCTGGCCTACAACAACCTGATAGAACAATACCACCTGACGCAAGAACAACTGTCAGAAAAAGTCGGAAAAAGGAGGACAACCGTTGCCAATTATCTGCGTTTACTAAAATTGCCGGCTGAAGTACAAATGGCCTTACGCAACAAAAGCATAGACCAAGGTCACGCACGGGCATTGCTGGGTTTGCAAAGTCCATCGTCTCAACTGAAACTGTTCAAGGAAATCGAGAAGAACGGATATTCGGTGCGCAAAGTGGAAGAAATGGTTCAAGCCCTCAACAACGGTGAAAGCATCGTAAGCGGAAAGCGCACGCTAAAAGCCTCCAAACAAGCATCAGAAGCATTTGCAACATTCAAGGAGCACTTGTCGGGAATCTTTCATTCAAAAGTGCAAATGACATGTACGCCGAAAGGAAAAGGCAAAATCAGCATACCTTTTGACTCGCAGGAAGACCTGGAAAGGCTCATGAGTTTATTCGATAAAATAAAGGAATGAAAACGAAGAATGCACTTATTCTTACAGTAGTCATTCTTCTTGCAGAAATTATCCTTGCGTCCTGTCCCTTGCACGCTCAAGAAGCAACCGACACTTTACATGTTGCCAATGACAGCACCATGCAAGTCGGCATGCTCTATACAGACAGTATCATCAATGCGGCAGGTAGTCATACACACAAAAAAGACACGCGGTTCGTTCCGGACCCCAAGCGGGCATTATGGCTGTCGTTAGTTATTCCGGGAGCCGGACAGATCTACAATAAAAAGTACTGGAAACTTCCCATCATCTATGGCGGATTTATCGGTTGCACATACGCTCTACTATGGAACCAGCAGATGTACAAAGACTATTCTCAAGCCTACATCGATATCATGGATGATGATCCGAATACGGCCAGCTACCTGAAAATGCTACCTCTGGGATATGACATAACAGGAAAGGAAGAGCAGTTCAAGAATATATTCAAACACAAGAAAGACTTCTACCGTCGTTACCGTGATTTGAGTATTTTTGCTTTTATAGGTGTCTATCTCATTTCCGTCATCGATGCCTATGTAGATGCGCAACTATCGACTTTCGATATCAGCAAAGACTTGTCAATGAAAGTAGGGCCGGCCGTATTCCAACAGGACAGACACTTGGGAAACAACATGCAAGCTGTTGGAGTGCAATGCAGTTTCTCTTTCAAAACACACAAATAAAAAATATGAAGAGCTTTAGACTATTTATCATTTTACTCGTAATGTCTTGTCCAGTAGCCTTGGCGCAGCAAGACAGCAATGAAGATCTGAACCTGCCAGAGGGTATGTTGGAAAACACAGACTCGCTCATTGCTGCTTGGAACATGAGCAAGTTTTATCAAATTGATACTCTCTCACAATTAGCAGACATCAATCCCTATTTTGAAAATGCCGTCTACATGGATCGCCTGAAAAGGATTCCGGCTGTCATGGACATGACATACAACGACATTGTGCAAAAATACATTGACCAATATACCGGGAGACTTCGCCACTCCGTATCCTACATGTTGGGAGCCTATAATTTCTATGTACCCATCTTCGAGGATGCCCTGATGCTCCACCAAATACCTCTTGAACTGAAATACCTGCCGGTCATCGAATCAGCCTTTAACCCTCGAGCCAGAAGTCGTGTAGGCGCGACAGGCCTGTGGCAATTTATGCCGGCAACCGGAAAGCGCTATGGATTGGAAATAAACAGTCTCGTAGACGAGCGATGCGATCCTATCAAAGCTTCATATGCGGCCGCCAAATATCTGAAAGATTTGTATGACATTTTCAATGACTGGACATTGGTTATCGCAGCATACAACTGTGGACCAAACAATATCGTAAAAGCCATACATCGGGCCGGCGGAGAACACGACTACTGGAAAATCTATCCATACCTGCCACGCGAAACACGTGGATATGTCCCTGCATTCATTGCTGCCAACTACGTGATGAACTACTATACAGACCACAACATTCTGCCGATGCACGTAAGCATGTCGACTAACACGGATACAATCATTGTGAACAAAGACGTCAAGATGGAAAAGATTGCCAACCTATGCAACATTGATATCAATGAGCTGCGGGCTTTGAATCCGCAATATTCCACTTCGCTTATCCCCGGTTACAAGATGCAGTGTACATTGCGGATGCCACAAAAAAACATACTTGCCTTCATTGACCTGCAAGATTCTATCTATAAAGACACAAAAGATGATATTGCCGTCAAGGCTGAAAGCAACATATCCATTTCGGACAACAAAACTAAAAAAATACGTTCATCGCGCAGTTCACGGCGCAGCCGAACAAGAACTGTAACTGTACGAAGTGGGCAAACTCTATCCGAAATAGCCGAGAGAAACAACACCACCGTTGCCAAGCTCAGACGACTCAACGGCATCAAGGGAAGCAACATCCGTGCTGGGAAAAAGATCAGAGTAAGATAATAAAACCGACAAGAAAGAAATGGCAGACGAGAAAATACCGGCCGAAACACCTCGGGAGCAAGAAGAGCGTGAGGAAAAAATGATTTATGATGCCTTCCGGAAATTGTTGGATACCTATCTGGCTTCAAATCACCGCAAGAAGGTCGACATTATTACTCGCGCATTCAACTTTGCCAAACAAGCACACAAAGGAGTACGCCGCCGCTCTGGTGAACCTTACATCCTGCATCCCATCGCAGTGGCTCAAATAGCCTGCGGAGAAATAGGCTTGGGTTCGACATCCATATGTGCCGCCCTCTTGCACGATGTGGAAGAAGACACAGACTATACCTACGAAGACATCCGCAATCTCTTTGGCGAAAAGATTGCCAACATTGTTGAAGGCCTCACTAAAATATCTGGTGGCATTTTCGGTGACCGCGCCTCATTACAAGCAGAAACATTCAAAAAGCTACTGCTAACCATGAGCGATGACATTCGTGTCATTCTCATAAAAATTGCAGACCGTTTGCACAACATGCGCACTCTTTCGAGCATGCTGCCCAGCAAGCAATACAAGATTGCCGGCGAGACTCTTTATATTTATGCACCTTTGGCCGACCGCCTCGGATTGAACAAAATAAAAACCGAACTGGAAAATCTCAGTTTCAAATACGAACATCCCGAAGATTACCAATCCATAACAGAGCAATTGGCTTCTACCCAGGCCGAACGCGACGACATCTTCAAGAAATTCACCCCACCCATCCGTGAGGCTCTCGACAAGATGCCTATAGACTATCAAATCGTTTCACGAATCAAAAGTCCCTATTCCATTTGGACAAAAATGCAAAACAAGCATGTCACATTCGATGAGATATTTGACATACTTGCCATACGCATCATCTTCACCCCACACAATCCCAAAGAGGAAATCAATGATTGCTTCAACATCTACGTTGCTCTCACGCAAATATACAAATCACACCCCGACCGCTTCCGCGACTGGGTAAGCCACCCCAAAGCAAACGGATATCAGGCTTTGCATGTAACACTGATGAGCAATGAAGGAGAATGGATTGAAGTACAAATACGCTCGCAACGCATGGACGACATCGATGAGCAGGGTGTTGCAGCACATTGGAAATACAAATCCCGCGATGGGAAGAACCAGGATGAAGATGACAAAATGGACGGATGGCTTCATACCATCAAAGAAATACTTGATGACCCACAACCCGACACGCTTGATTTGCTCGACACGATAAAACTCAACCTTTTTGCTTCTGAGATCATCGTATTCACCCCGAAAGGAGAAATCAAATCCATGCCGGCCAATGCAACTGCTCTTGACTTTGCGTTCAGCATCCACTCGTTCTTAGGCACTCATTGCATCGGTGCCAAGGTCAATCACAAGCTTGTTCCGTTGATGCACCACCTCAAAAGCGGTGACCAAGTTGAAATACTTACATCGCGCAACCAACAGGTAAAAAGCGAATGGCTCAAATATGTTACCACGGCTAAGGCTAAAAGCAAAATACAGACATGCCTGCGCAAAATGAACCGCGAGACAGAGCACGAAGGGCTAAAAATCATGCAGGAATATTTCGAGAAGAAAAACCTCGAAATAAACCCTGACAATATTAACAAGCTGCGCCAGCTCCACCGTTTTGAAAGCAAAGAAAGTTTCTTGCAAGCCATCGGACAAAAAAAATTCCTCCTAACTGACAATGATATTGACTACCTGCAAGGCAAGCATCATGCTTCGGGATGGCGCAAGTTCCTTCCGTTCATCAATCAGAAAAAAGAGGAACAAAATCTTGACGGAAACACAGACTTTATCAACAGCATTGACCGCAAAAAAGTACTGACGCTCACTGATTCGAACATGCATTTTTGCAAAATAGCATCTTGCTGTCACCCGATTCCGGGTGATGACTCCTTAGGATTCATTGACCAGGAAGAAAACAAGCTATACATTCATAAGCGCAATTGCAAAAAAGCGATGAAACTAAAAAGCAATTTTGGGAACAACATCATAGCGCTCAATTGGGATGTACATACACCTCTCTTCGAGACAACCATCAGCATTAGCGGAATAGACGAAAATGGCATGCTGCTTAAAATTGCCGAATCACTTTACAAGCAAGAACACGTAAATGTTGTATCACTCAACATTGCTGGCAACAACGGCATTTTTGAAGCAAAGCTCACAGTACGCGTGCACAATACAGATGAAGTAAAAAACATTTGTCTATGTCTCAAAAACATAGACAAAGTGATTAAGGCCGTCCGTTGTGACTAATTTTGCTTTTTTCTCAAAACAGCAAGCGTTTCCTTAAGCGTTGCCATCTTGCTTTCGGCATCGCTTTTCTTTTTTCTTTCAAGAGCCACCACCTGTTCGGGAGCATGAGCCACAAACTTTTCATTCGACAGTTTCTTTATGACACCTGCAAGAAAACCTTCAAGGTGTTTCAGCTCAGATTCGGCTTTTTCGATTTCGGCAGACACGTCTATCAAATCGCCAAGCGGAACGGCATATTCTGTAGTTCCGACCATAAACGCTGCAGCTCCTTCGTTCTTTGAAACCACTTCACAGACACTCTCGACATTGGCCATTTTCATAATTACCGAGTCATAGGCGGCAACAGGATTTGCGCCTGTCACTTCCAACTGCATGGCTTTCTTGGGCGAAATGTTCTTTTCGGCACGGATGCTGCGGATATTCGTAATCACATCCTTCACCACTTCCATTTCCTTCACTCTTTGCTTCCCTTCGTCAGATACCGGTGCAATGTCAAGAATGCTTATCATGATGCTGTCGCCATCCTTGCGCTCATATAGATGTTGCCAAAGCTCTTCGGTTATGAAAGGCATGAACGGATGAAGCAGCTGCAACAGTTTTTCAAAGAAGCGCAACACGACCTCAAAAGTCTGCTTGTCGATAGGAAATCCATACGAGGGCTTCACCATTTCAAGGAACCATCCCGAAAACTCATCGCGGAACAAGCGGAACACAAGCATCAAGGCCTCATTCAAACGATATTTTGCATAAAGGTCTTTCATTTCGGCCGAAGTCTCGTCTAACAAGGCTTCAAACCAGGCAATGGCCAATCGTGCCGTGGCCGGCTGCTCCTCATCAGCCGTCTGCCAGCCTTTGACAAGGCGGAATGCATTCCATATCTTATTACAGAAGTTACGGCCTTGTTCGCACAATGATTCGTCAAACAAGATATCGTTGCCGGCAGGGGCACAAAGCAACATGCCCATGCGCACACCATCAGCACCGTATTTTTGAATCAGCAGCAAAGGATCTGGCGAATTACCCAACTGCTTTGACATTTTGCGTCCTTGATTGTCGCGCACGATACCCGTAAAATAAACATTGCGGAAAGGCATTTTCCCCGTGTACTCATACCCGGCCATTATCATACGGGCTACCCAGAAAAATATAATGTCAGGACCGGTCACAAGATCGGATGTGGGATAATAGTATTTGATTTCTTCGTTTCCGGGATGCATAATGCCATCAAACAATGAAATCGGCCACAACCAAGAGGAGAACCAGGTGTCAAGAGCATCTTCATCCTGTCTCAAGTCGTCAAACTTCAAATCGGCATTGCCGGTCTTTTCAATGGCCATGCGCAAGGCCTCCTCGGGTGTTTCGGCAACAACAAAGCCACCTTCTGGCAAATAATATGCAGGTATGCGATGTCCCCACCACAATTGGCGGCTGATGCACCAATCCTTGACATTCTCCAGCCAATGACGATACGTATTTTTATATTTGGCCGGATAGAAGCGAATTTCGTCATTCATAACGGGTGGAAGAGCCAAATCTGCAAAATGCTTCATCTTAAGAAACCATTGCATAGAAAGCTTCGGCTCGATAGGCACATCCGTGCGTTCCGAAAAACCTACATTATTCGTATACGCCTCCACCTTTTCCATCAGTCCGGCCGCTTGCAAATCTTTTTCTATCTGCTCGCGAACGGCAAAACGATCCATTCCCACATAAATGCCGGCTGCTTCCGAAATAGTTCCGTCAGGGTTGAAAATGTCTATACTGGCCAAATTGTGCTTTTCGCCCAGCATGTAATCGTTTACATCATGAGCCGGTGTCACTTTCAGACAGCCGGTGCCAAATTCCATATCCACATAACTGTCCTCTATTACAGGAATCACGCGGTTGACTAACGGCACAATTACCTTTTTACCACGCAGCCACTGGTTCTTGGGATCATCAGGGTTGATACACATCGCCGTATCGCCCATAATGGTTTCAGGACGTGTGGTAGCCACAACAGCATATTTTCCGGGTTCGCCCTCGACGAAATAGCGCAAATAATACAGTTTGCTGTGTTCTTCCTTATAAACCACTTCTTCATCCGACAGGGCCGTTTGAGCCTTCGGATCCCAATTGACCATACGCACGCCTCTATATATAAGTCCTTTGCGGTAGAGATCGCAAAACACATGAATGACACTCTTGGAACGGATGTCATCCATCGTAAACGCCGTACGGTCCCAATCGCACGAAGCACCCAGCTTGCGCAATTGTTTCAAGATGATGCCGCCATGCTCTTCGGTCCAAGCCCACGCATGCTTCAAAAACTCCTCGCGGGTCAAATCTTCTTTTTTAATGCCTTGTCCGGCCAAACGGTTCACAACCTTGGCTTCCGTGGCAATGCTGGCGTGGTCGGTACCGGGAACCCAGCAAGCATTGTAACCGTCCATTCGGGCACGACGGACAAGGATATCCTGAATCGTCTCGTTCAGCATATGCCCCATATGAAGTACACCCGTCACGTTAGGAGGAGGAATCACAATCGTAAAAGGCTTGCGCCCGTCAGGCTTCGAGCTGAACAACTTATGATCCAACCAGTATTGGTACCATTTTCCTTCCACCGCTTCCGAACTGTATTTGCTTGCCAATTCCATATCTGTCTGTAATTTTTATCTGAATCGTTAAAACTAAAACCATGCAAAGTTAGCGTTTTTAACCGAAATCAAGCGCACACAGGCACTTCATCTTCGACCAAAAGACGAAGATAAACGAAACCAAAAATCTTTTTTCGGTCATTTTCAGCCTTTAGGACAAAAAATATTACCTTTGCCACACAGATACACCCTATTTACAATGCATTCAAAAGAAGAAAAGATGCAAGCTTTCGGGCGTTTGCTTGACATCATTGATGAATTACGCAAAAAATGCCCCTGGGACAGCCAACAAACCAACGAGAGCCTACGTGCAAACACCATTGAAGAGACTTACGAGCTCTGTGACGCACTCATAAAAAAAGACGACAAAAATATTTGCAAAGAACTGGGCGACGTTCTGATGCATGTATGTTTCTATGCCAAGTTCGGAAGCGAAAAAGGGGCGTTCGACATTGCTGATGTTTGCAACAAGCTTTGCGAAAAACTCATATTCCGCCATCCGCATATTTATGGAACTGTACAAGCGGAGACAGCCGACCGTGTGGCCGACAATTGGGAACAAATCAAACAAAAGGAAAAAGACGGAAACAAGACAGTACTTGCAGGAGTACCAGAAGCCCTGCCCTCGCTCATCAAGGCCTATC
>ERZ808245.1057-NODE-1057-length-11822-cov-7.080904_pt1 | contig 11822 bp, 7 predicted proteins | sample MGYA00521243_ERZ808245 | MGnify/ENA primary metagenome ERZ808245 (study PRJEB31516, sample SAMN03275576) | gut metagenome | biome: mammalia-associated habitat; material: feces | host: Papio cynocephalus | place: Kenya | collected 2012-07-07 ... | reverse complement strand
AGCGGTAGTCCACGCGCAACTTGAAGTCGCCGAAATCCGCCCGCTTCGTCCGCAAATAGCCGAACGGCGTGCCGGTCGTGCGGATGCACCCGTCCGAAACGGACCACGTCGGCTCCGTGGCGGAATATCCGCCCGTGACATCGTAGTCGAGGACGGCCGTCCATCCCGACAAGTCCTTGCCGTTGAACAGGGAAACCTCCGCCGCGCACGCGGCGAATCCCGCACCCAGGAGACTCAAAATCGCCAATTTCTTCTTCATGATTTCCTATTATACCAAATATCGCGCCCCGTTGCGATAGGCGGCGCGCAAAAGGACGCAATACTTCGATTCCGCGCGTCTCTTAAACATTGTTTGGAGCAATTCGTTGGGCTTGGGCGCCTATACTCTACGATTCTGTTTGACCGACGCAATGATGTGACATCCGTTTCTGGAGGTTCTTCAGCGACCCGTTTGGATCGAGCACCCCGAGGAAGAGTTTGTCGGCGTGGTCGAGGATGTAGCGGTTGCGCAAGGCGGCGGAGCGGGCATCCACGCGGCGTATGGATTGAGAGACGGGCGAAAGGACGAGAAGCCGTCTGTCGGCAAGTGGCTTGCGGAAGAGCGCGGGAATGTGCCGCGCATCCCACGTCCGCCGCGCCTAGACGAGAATGAGGCGTGAAGTGCCCTTCTGGAGGATGCCGAAGACTTCCCTTTCAAGCGGACTCTGAAATCCGCTCATCACGCACACAGTCTTACTACTTTACCAAGTTCGTGAACACTTGGCTCACCTCTGTCGAACTTGTCGCAAGAGATGCCGCCTTGTGCCCTTCCATTTTTTCAAGCAGCCCGCCAAAGTTGACCCCAAGGACGGTTTCCGTCTGATAATCAATAAGAGGCCCTCCACTATAACCACATTTCGTGCTTGTATAGTTGAGAATCGTCTCGAAAGATGTCGTTTGACCTCCATAGGTATAGTCACGCTTGAACAGTTTCTCCGCCTTTCCGTCAGTAAACGCTGGAGGTCCCATGCACACGGTCCCCTTGGGATAGCCAATGGCAAACACATGTCGCGCAGATCGCTCGCCAATTCCCTTGATAAGCTTGGCATCTGCCAAATGCAGATACCCCGGCAGACAATCGTCAACCGCTCCGCCCGACTGATCGCAAAGCCGCAAGAGCGCAAGGTCACGGCCTCGATCACTGCGCTCAACCTTCGCATAATACGTTTTCCCTCTCACGTTTGTCAGCGTGACAGGGCCAACCACCTTGTAATTCGTCGAATTGGCATAACATTCTGGGATTCCGCCGACAGCCACATGGTAATTCGAAAGCAACAACTTGTCGGAAATAGCAAATGCAGTCCCGTTGATCAGCGAACCGTCCTGCAACCGTGCGAGGCAGAAGTACACGTTGGGGATCACAACTTCATATTTTGCCTTTGTCAATCCATCCGCCGACGAGTCATGCGAAAACGGGAAAACCTCGACGTGCGTCGCCGCCCTTTCCTTGCCCCGAACGGAATACTGGATCTCTGCCGTCATTTCAACAAAGTACGCCCCTTTGTAACGCCCAATTCCCCAATCCAATTCCAATATGTCATCTCCGACCTGGCGTTTTTCCATCTCAAAGGAAAGGTTTTCTTCCTCGTGTCGCCCACCCGGCCTAAAAACGACCTTCCACTCTTTCACTGTCGGATGGATTTCCGAAGAATTGCAGCACGTCACCTTATATCGGCGCATCTCGCTAGACTGATCGCGACCGACTTCAAGAATTTGCCATGTTGGCATATCGATCGTGTTCCATTGAAACGGCTCGACTCGTTGCGGCTTTCCATCTACGGTGACAGTTGCTGTGACCGTATAAGTCTTGTCATATCTCAATCCATTCTCAGGGATGTACGTGGCCGAAACACCCTGAAGCTTCACGATGTCATTTACCCTCCAATCTGAAACGACAAACTTCTTGCCTTTCAATCCGTCGACAGGAGAAACCGAGAACTCCACACGAGCCACATCCGCATTCGACCCTGACAGCTCTTTCGAAGCGTCCACTTTGAAACGACGCATAAGCGCTTGCGTCGCCTCTCGATTCGTTACCAATTCCGGTGCTTTATCGCCCATGTCTGGCTCGCTGTCCAAACTCTCCGAATCACCAGCCGGCTCTGATGGCTTCCCGCCCCCCAAGTCCGCAGGAATCTTCGGAGCAATACCAGACGGTAGACCGCCGCCTCCAAGTCCGTGTTCAAACCGAGGAACGCACCCTCGCATACAACCCCTCATCAAGGACACGGCAAGAGCAACGAGAGTGAGCCTGATCAACCAACGCAGCAAACGGCCAAATCGTCCTTTCGAGTTTCTGCCACTTTCTGGATTGGGCACGTCCTCCGTCCCCGTTTCACCTTTGCAACCCGACGATGATTCCGTTTTCGGCAGACCCAAAGCATCGCACAAAGGTATTCGCTCAGACTTGTCCCCCCAACTCTCAGCGTTTGCAGATGCGGGCAAGAAAGTCGAGTGCCTGCCCTCCTTTGTGAGCCCCCAAATAATATGCAATTTCCGCCTAAAGAGCCCTGTCGTACGCCAACATTCCGGCATATACTGGGGATCCGGCAATTGCAGGTTCCTGAAAAACTCACGGCGATCCGCAGGGACATTCACATCATTCGCCATCGCGTGAAGCCGTTCTATCTCATCTTGAACGCGATGGACTTCTGATGCCGAGGGTTTTCTTTTGTCAAATGGTGTAGACCCTTTCAGGACTTCAAGCCCCAGCTTGTTGACCTTGTAAAACGTGACGTGAGGCTCGGGACCTTTAAGTTCGAAGTCTGCCTGCGGATATGTCTCGCCCGCGATGCCCCTCAACGCGAACTGAAACTCCGGCTCCCAGCACCTACGCGCGTTTAACGGCGAAATCGTCAACGGACGATATCCGCCTTTCAACGAAAACTTTAACCCTGAATGCATGAGTCGCCTTCTTTCCTCACTGCCTCATTTTCAGACTTCACGTCCGCCACCCTTTAGAAATACTTAATCGGAATGAACCTTGTCGCCTCTTTGTAAAGTTCCTTAAGCTTATTGTACTGTTCGACAATATCATTGTACATGCCTTTGAGCTCATTATACCTTGCATCTTTTTCAAGACCTCGCTTTTCGGTCTCTTCGACCTTCCTCTGCGCCGCTCTCCATTGCTTCGCGAGTTTGACGGCTTCGCTTTCCTTTGACAGGATCTTCTGGTTGGACGATGCCACAAGTGAATTGTACTTCTCGATCAATGCCTGACGGCTGGCTTTTGCCGCAACAAGATCTTCCATGCGTTTTCTGCATTCAGTCTCTGCCGCTGACACTTTGGCGTTTGCGGTGGCGAGATCTGTCGCAATATTCTCCACCCTTGATTTTTCGGCTGCCAACGTCACTTCCACTTGCCGAACGGCCTCTTCCGACTGCTTCAACTTCGCTTCAAAGACTTTCTGGCGTTCTGCTGCAGTCGCGATCTGCCGTTGGAACTCCGCGCGCACGACATCGAATTCAGCCGCATTCTTCTTCGCCTCATCCCGTTCCTCTTTCAATGCCCCCCGCAGCTGCGCGATATACAAGGCTACGTTTCTGAGATACTGCCTACCCATCAACCCTCGAAGAGCCGCAACATCGGCTTTCGCCGCAGGATCAACCGCCTCCTCTGCAACAAGCAAGCACCAAGCGGCCTTGGGTTCGTTTCCTTCGCGCTTGAAATAGATCTTCGCCAGATTTATCGCCGCCTGCGCATCGCCTCTCAACATCGCATTCTCAAGGAGTTCCTTTCCGCGTTCGCGGTCTTCCGCAACACCCAGCCCCTCATAATACATGACTCCCAACCGCCGCGCCAACCTGGGATTGGACGTGTCCAAACCATCGATTTGCCTCGCCGCTTTCTCGTACTCTCCGGCATCGTATGCGTCCACAAAGTCATTCTCGCTCGCAGAAATCGCGCCGCATAGAATCAGCATCCCTCCGCAGAGGCATGCACATTTTCGCCACTTCTGTCTCTTCGCCACGTTTATACTCCTCTATTTGATCGTCCAGAAACAATCATCGCAAACGCCGTTCCGCACACTGTCCATTGGAACCTGGCGTCCGCATTTGCTGCACTTGTGCGCACTGCATTTCCCGCTTGCATCAAGATGGCGATTGCAATTCGACAAGGCACAACGCTTCGGGCATCGTGCGCCAACCTGCAGAAAGCACAAGGCGCCTTTTCCGACGGCGCAATGGTGAACGGGGCAGTGGATTGGCAGGCAAAGCCCCACATAGACCACAACGGACACAAATGAAACAAGCAGAAGATTGCGCAACCGAATGAATCGCTTTACGCCGCTTCTTTTGCATTCTGCAAAAACGCTTTTCCGACTCGCCGCATCATCCCATTTCTCGGAAATCTTGGATTTCGGCAGGAATGCCTTGCTATCGGCTTTCTCATAGCCCCACAGTACATGGAGCTTGCGCGAGAAGATTCCACCGGTCATGCGATAGGCTTCTGGATCTTTCCTGGGATCGGGGAGGAGGAACCGCCGACAGAATTCCCGCTTCTCCATCGGGACCCGTGGATCGTCCGCCCATGCATGCATCTGGTCTATCGCCGCTTGCAACTTTCGTAGACACCGATTCGGGATTGCCTTGTCGCGGAGCGAAATCGACTTTCGCAGAACTTCATGCCCTTTCGTGTCTGTAAGCGCAAACGACACGGACTTTCCATCCGAAGCCTGAATCGGTTCAGGGAACAAAACCTCATTAACTGTCTCTAAACCGTTGACCCCGCGCAGAAGATTCACAAAGTCGATATGCCAATAGGGTGTCGTACCGGAACGCAGCAGGCACTCTGGTTCCGACAACTTTACTTGATATCCTTTGATACCCATGCCGCTACTCCACGATGGCCTTGCAGTAGACGTGCCCATCCTCGACAATGCACCAGTTGAGTACTTTGGCAATCGATGACCCGTTGTTCTTATGCTTAACCTCTTCGATATTGAAATCGCTTCCAATGGATGGAACTTTTAACACGATCTTGAGTTTTTTCAGAATCGGCATTTCCTGAAGTGCCTGCGAGAAATTGCGCAGAACCTTCAGAACATCCCCCTCGGCGGATCTCTTCTGGCGCATGTAGTTCGCCACGACAAGGCCGATGTCCGCCAACTGCTTTTTCCACTCAAAGCACGGGGAGACGGAGTTGCGCTCCATGACGGATAGCTCCGCCAACGAGGCAAGAACCAACATCGCCGGATCAAATATGGGATCTTTCTGCAATCCGGCTTTCATTTCTCCGAAGAAAGCGTCAAACCATTCCATTGAAGCCAGACACGCGGGCACGGAGGACTTCAGCATCCGTTCACCAACCTCGCATTGCGCAAACAGTTCGTTATTGGCCGAGATTGCCTCTTCCAGTTTCTCTGTCTTCTGGTCAAGTTCCTGACTCTTCAGTTCCAAATCATTCTTTAACGCGAGACATTTCTGATGTGTTTCAGTATACCTCTTCTCAATAGTTTCCTTTGTTTTCAGAAGCTCATTATAATCCCTTTGAAGTTTCTTCGCCTTTTCTGCTTCCGAATGATATTCGAGAACCTTCTTTACAAGTTCGTTGGTCTTCGCTGGCGAGCCAATGTCACCGACAATAGAGAAAATGGAATCCCTGATGTTGTCACGCGCCCGAGAATCCTCGCACAGAGACCGAATCTTCTCATTCTTTTCTTTCAGTACATTCTCAACTTCGCGCAATCGGTTCTCGCTGAACTGCCGATCGCGTTCATATTGGGACTTCAGCTGATCAATATATTCCTGCGAATAGACTAAAGCCTCTTTCTTGGGTGCTTCCTCCGTTTCCGCCATTGTCGAGGCATTCTCCAATGGCCCGTCCTTATCAACTGTGGCATCCTCGGAAGGTGAAACAGGGACACGGTTGGTGTCTTCGGGGCCAACTGCGTCCGACGCCGCAGAAACCGAATCTGCCGCTGGTGTATCTCCCGTCATTTCTGCTCCGGCGGTTTCAACCGCAGTATCCAAGCCATTACTCTGAGCGACGTCCTCTTCTCCATACACCTCATCAAAACCGGTATCTTTAGTAGCCATGGTTCTTCCTCCTTAAACTCTACGAAACGACACATCCGCTGTCTTGCCAGAATAGCTCATCACCCTGACAGACCGCCAGTTCATATTGCGACACATAATCAATGGACTCGCCCTCCTTGGTCAATGACACAAGATCAAGATACTCTGCCTTGGTGGACTCGTCGCGCCCTCGCCTGACACGCGCGAGAAACTTGATTGTCGGCACCTGCGCATTGGGGTCTCGTGGCTGAAGCCGATAGACGGCGGACGGGAACGTGTCCTGCGTCATGCGCCGGGCGATAATCTTGTGTACGTCCAAAACCACCGTTGTCTCGTTCTTGTCATCGAATGCAAACGGTTTGCCGTTCGGCTTCATGAAAGAATCCTGAAAGCCCCACTGACTATCGCATTCCGCCGCGAAAACCGTCTTCTCGATCTTCCAGCCCTGGATCTTCTGATTTGCCAGCATGAAATTGAGCGCCGCACCGACAGCCGTGATGCTCTTTGCGTCCTTGACCGTATTGTCGACGACATTCCCGTTCTCATCCGTCTTGACAAATGGATACCAATCCCCCGCACAATAGTTCTTGGCCGCCACGATGCGATCGTTCGTCACGGGAATGTACTTCTTGGCAAGTTCCTGAAGTTCGGGAATCTCTGACGTCTTGCCGCTCATGAAAAACAAGTCGATGTCGTGCAGGGACGCAATACGTGCCGCACTGGCAAAGGCATTCTCAAAGAATTCACGGATGAGCCTGTTGACGACCGTCACGTCATAGTCGATCTCAACGGCGCACCACTCTGCCTTTGATATCTCAGGAATCCCAAGGTGCATGTAGAGTTCGTCGTACCAGCTGCTCTCGCCCACGCCGGCATTTCTCGGCATGAAGCGCCCACACGGCGCACCCGACGCCAGATCGCGCATAATCTTGATCGCAAGCGGAACGATATTGAGCTTGAGGTCTTTTGAGCGCTTCTCCTGCTCGGTCGCCTTGGCAACACGTCCCGTAAAGTAACGGCGAATCGCCTCGCCAGCGGTCGAGTCCGCCTTTTCAATCGCCGGAAAGACAATCCGGTCAATGATTTGGCGCAGGAGTTCGTCGCCCGCCTCGGAATAGCCATCACGAAACAACAGCTTCGGCTGAAGATCAACCACCCCCTCTTCTCGTGTCTCAAGGCAACCGTACTCAACAACTGAAATGTCAGTCGTTCCGCCGCCAATGTCGAAATTCATGATACGAAATGTGAACAGGCCGTCCTCGCGCTTCTTGCCCGCGAACTTCAGCCATCCCTGCGCGTTGTCTCCGAACTTGTGAATCTCGGAAAACACGAATGGAAGCTGACTGGCGACTGCCTCATCGACGCTCATGTCGAGCTTGATCTGGTCGTATGAGGAAAAATTGGTGCGCTCGAAGATGCGAACCGCCTCCGAGCATCGTTGCCTGTAGATAGCAATCTCGTCACGGGTCCAGCCCGATGGATAGGTCACGATAACGTCGTGAATGGCATAGGGCGTGAACGCGCCATTCGCGTCCGTCAGGCGATTGCACTGGTCCCACGCTCGTTCAAGTATGCCAACCAGCATCCACACGAATGTGGCCGAACGCGGATAGTTAGGCATCGACGGTTCGCGCAACGGGCGCAAGAACGCCTCTGTCCTGTCGGGATCGACGAATCCACCGGCTTCGTTCATCCAATAAAGCAGATCTGAACGCAACTTGTTGGCCCGAATCTTGTCAATCTTTGTCCAGGCATTCGGGATCATGCTCCACGCAAGATTCGTCTTTTTCCGCTCCGCAAAATAGCGCTTCGGAGAGCTTTGCTGAATCTGAAGCCCTTGCTCAATGAGTCCAGTGACGCTGTTCGTCTTCAGAAAGTTCGTTGCCTCTTTGCCAAGGACGACCGGTGAATACCGAACAAACATCGTCGGGATGCGTTGCTCTTCCCTGTCGTTAAACGTGTCGGTCTTCAGTCCGAAGAACTTCTTGACCGTCTTCTGGATGTACTTGCGCTGCAGCACGCTCGGCTCGTCCTCGTCGAACTCGGTCTGGTGCAGCATGATCCATGAGCTGACGATACCATTGTCGACATTCGCGATGTCAGCCTTTGTCACGGCGTCGGTCTTTGTCGGCAGATCCAGCATGACCGGCGTACAGCAGCTGCGGATGGCGTCAACCTCATTGACCATGCCCGTCGGCTCGTCTTTGAGGAACAGCGCTCCCGTGCGCGTATTGCCGATGTCGATAACGATGTGAGCGCCCAACGCTCCGTTGGCAATGATTCGCGCACGAAACCCGATCCGAATGTCGATACCGATCAGCGGAGGGTTCTCTCCGACCTCGAAATGGCAGGCATCCTGCTCTATTGGCGGGAAATAAGTGCCATCCGGGATCTGCTGATAAACGGACTGGAATGGCGGTGCGTGTCTTGCGCTGTCAAGCACGGTTTGCGTATTCAGGAGGAAGCCGCATTCATTGAAGCGATCGCCGGGAGCCGTCGTTTCAATGGACAATTCAACGCCAAGAACCTCATACGTGGCTTGCTCGCCTGGATTCCTGAAGTTCTTGACCGCAAGACGCATCTTGACAAAAGCGCAATTTCCCCACGAATCCCATCTCTGCTTCTTGGCATCCCTTTTCAACTTGTCGCGGAGATTGGCAACAGTCTCGTCAGCGATCAGTTCGGCGTGACGCGCCCTAAACGTGTCAACCTCATCCCAAAGCGTCTGCGAAAGGTCCGGGGCCTCGTTGACGTCGAAAGCCAACAGCGGATAGAATCGGAACTGGCAACCGGTATTTGAAAGGACTGTCGGCATCCATTCGTAATTTATCATGACCGTTCTCCTAAAGCATTAGACCATCTGAAGGGATTTGGCGATTTCAAGCAGTTCTGCATCGCCTTCCAAGTCAGAAGGACGAGCCCCGCCCTGCGCATACGTGGTCGTCGACAGCTGCACAAGCCGCGCCACAAACGGTGCGCACAACATGCCATAGGCATCCGTCCGCTTCTCGCACCCCCGACGCTCGTAATCCCCCCAAAGGAAGCAGTTGTTAAAAATCATCGCCAGAAATGTCCTTGACATCTTGGGCGAATGATTCCAGAAATCGGTCTTCAGCACCTTGACGATCCGATCTGCATCGACAGTCGCGAGCGCCTCCAAAAACGGATAGGTCTCTTCCTCGTTAACTAGCCAATTGAATTCCGGGGTGCCTGTGAGTTCTTCTTTTCGTATCGATATCCACTTGTGGATCTGATGCAGCAAGTAGTTCCTGAGATCCTCATCGTGAAGCCGATGTGGCATTTTTGGGACGGGATCGAGCGATTGCGCCTCGACCACAAACACGTCCTTCACGAACGCCGCCAACTTGCGTATCTGATCCGGATTGTCCTCGGAGACCTGTTGCGTGACTCGTCCAAAAACCTTCTTCACCACTTCCTTGCGAAGCGCCTCAGCGCCGTCCTGGCTCGACGGCAATATCCGTGCAAGTTCCGCCTTTAGATTGCTGACATCCCGCGCCTCGATCAGATCATAATGCGACATGCGCGAGGTCGTCGTCACGTCCCGCGCCAGACGATTGAACATGTAGTCCGTGCCAAGCCCATCGCCAAAGAGCGCGTTCAGCGATTCCTGCCCAAACCCACACAAGAACGCGCTCTTGAAATCGGCATCAGCCTCGAAGTACCGCTTCTTGCTCTTGTCGGAACATTTTGCGAAGCAATTTGTCGTGAAGAAGCAATCGACATAAGGCGACTTGGCAAACTCAAGCGCCGTCGCTTTCTCGCAATAGTTGTTGAGCCCCCCTCCGCTGACAGCCGCCGCAACCTTGTCCATCAATTTGCCGAAGAGTGAGCAGTTGAGGTAGAGCTTAAGCGGCGGACATGCGTTGAACGAACTGAACCCAAACGGAGATAGCCATGCCTTGATGCCGCTTGTGATCGTTGTCGGACGCGAGATGCCTCCCGCCCGCTCCAGGTCAACGAAAATCACGAAGGAGTCAATCGAGCAGCTTTCCGCCTGACCGTAGACGATCGAGAGCGTCTTGCCGGACTTGTACACACGAGACAGCAGAACAGACTCGGCCACGTCCTTCGTGAGATCAATCTGGTTCTCAATCCCCAAGGCTTCGCCAGACGCTTTATTCGTCACGCCAGGAATATCGAGAAGATCGCATGTCTCAAGGAAATTAAAGAAAGGTCTCGCGGCGACACTTTCATTCTTGCGCAACGGGATTCGCAATTCGCCGATCAGTGCCTGTAGACGCCCAAACGCCGTCACCGAGACCTTGTACGCACGGATCTTGTCATGCGGCGGCTTCTTGTCGCACGTATAAATGATGCCCCGAGGCGTAACGTACATCCTCACGCTGTTCAGCGCGTCTACACGACGTTGCGCCTCCACGCTCGGATGCCCGTTGTTGTTCTGCTCGTAGAACGCCAACACGCCGATATCCTCAAGCAGTGCCGCCACTTCCATCGACACGAAAATTCGGTTTGGCGCAGACTTGTCGCGCACCTCGTCCATCATGTCACGAACGGACATCACATTGTTGAACAGTTCCGTCAACTTGGCATCGCCATCCCAGAGAAGATAGGCCGCGAGGCCAAGTGCATCCGTTGCACTGTCCGCATAGCTCGAACCGAGAATTTGCTGGCGCAGTTTTGGGCCATTGGCAAATTCGCGGTAACGCGAAATCTCTCTGGCCATGTTCTCGCACACGTCACAGACATCATAAAGCAGCTCAAACGCCTCACGGTCAGGATGTACACTGGGCGTACCGATCTTCTGACGAAGCTGATCGAGGCCCCACGGGTTCTCCGACTCCTGACATTCCATTCGATATCCGACGGCAATGGACTGAAGAACCTGCTTGCGGTTGGCGAGAATCACCTCGACTGGCGCTTCAGGACAGATCTTTTCCGCCTCTTCAGCCGAAGGCAGATAGAACCGCGTCACCAAGCCCGATGCGTCCATCGCGCAGTTGAACGGGTTGAACACCACACAATCGGCATCCTCGCCATCCCCACCCTGATATGCGGAAAAACGAACTTTCTGGCTGGGATCCCACATGAGCGCAAGATCGTTGTCGCACTTTCCGTCGATATAGTGTGCAAGCAGCGACGACTTGCCCGACTGCGATGGTCCCCAAAACGCGACGCACGCTTTCTTGCTCACGGCGGAACGCATCTTGGCAATCGTCGCGTTGCGCTGGGCAATGCCCATAATCGCGTTCAGACCAGACGGCGTAATCGTCCATTCCATCGGACGGTTGACGCCATGGCTCCAATACCAATCTACAAGCCGCTCCACCTCTTGTTCTCCTTTACGCCGTCCCTTTGCACAGAGCAACACTCTACAACGGCAAAAATAGCGCGTGCCTCGTTCAAGATATCTCGTCAGAGGCACTGGTAAGCCCGTGGGTGAAATACCAAAGAACGGGCACGCAGAGCGGGCATACTGAGAAAGGGCACAATGAACCAATGCCCCTGTATGCAGGCCTGCGCAGCCACATTCTCTGCCTCACCCGCGAAAATTACCAGTTTTCTGACGAAGCAAAAAATGCGCTTACGCACATTTGATGATGGCGGCTGACTCCCTATAGGCGCGGCCGCCGATATCAAAGATCAATTTTCACGGATATCCATCCATGAATGGTCAGTAGTATACCATATTTCGCTCTGGGCCGCAATAACGTTCGCGCCGATTGCCCAGACCGGGGTTTGCCATAATAATGTGTACCGGATTTTCAAAATGGCATATCAGGGGA
>ERZ808245.1051-NODE-1051-length-11842-cov-5.033596_pt1 | contig 11842 bp, 12 predicted proteins | sample MGYA00521243_ERZ808245 | MGnify/ENA primary metagenome ERZ808245 (study PRJEB31516, sample SAMN03275576) | gut metagenome | biome: mammalia-associated habitat; material: feces | host: Papio cynocephalus | place: Kenya | collected 2012-07-07 ... | reverse complement strand
TTTAGACAAAGAAACTTCTACTTGGAATAAAAAAACTTGGAATGGGTTTAATAATATTTATGGTGAGGATGTTTGGACAGACGGAGAAAATATTTATTATTCTCATGATGGCAAAAATTATATCTTTGTTATGGACTACAATATTTAATGATAACGATAATCTTTGCACCACCAAGAACTGGTAAGACCTGTTTTATGACACACTGTCTTAATGTCCAAGCATTTAATAGACAACGAAACAGACAAATGCAAGTTGAACTTACAAACAAAGTGCAAAACGGCTTTACAAATATAAAGACTATACCTATTCATTGTGTTTCAGCAAATTATGACTGCAAATTCAAAAAGTTTGGGTATAGTCCAAGATTTAGCCGTAGAATAAACCCATATAGACTAGGCTTTGCAAATAAGTTTGTAAAAACACACTTTAATTTACCTTATGAATGTATCGGGATAACGGAAGCCCAAAAGTATTTGAATAGCCGTATGTCAATGTATTTCCCCGAATGGCAATCAAGGTGGTATGAACAGCACGGACATAACAATTTGGACATCTTCCTAGACACCCAAAGACCAATGTTAATTGATGTAAACATTCGAGAACTAGCACAGTTTATTGAAATTGTAAAACTTGATATAGATTATGACGAATATGGCAAAGTTAAAAGTTTGACTTGGAAAATAAGAAAAATTGATAACAGTAGCCTATTTGACAGATATATGGCAAGTGGCAAGAAAGATAAAGAGTGCTATACCGAAGAAACTGTAACAGCAAACTACAATGTATTTGAGTGTTATGATAGTCAAAATTGCAAGCCAAAGTTTTATGAAGATCACTTTGACGAAGACATAGACTACAACGAAAGCAAAGACACGGAAGAAACATTGCAAGGCTATAAACAATACTTACAAGAAATGGACGACGAACTGCCCGAAAACTATTATCAAAGGAGAAAAGCAAGTTGATAAATTTTAATAAAAACAAACTTATAAACAAAACCCTAGACAAGTATTATGAAACCTTTTCTCACACCCTAGACACTGCCGACTATGTTCCAGAAAAGTTTAATAATAAGATACATAAATACATTTACAAAAATATGAAAAAAGCCTTTCGCAAAATAGATAAAGAAGATTACAAGTATCAGAAAGACTTAAAACAAAAATTAAAACTGAAAACACAAGAAGAAAAAGCAACCGAAGACAAGCCAAAGAACAAACTTGCTTTATTCTTCAAAAAGTTGTTTTCACGCAAAAAGCGAAGTGAAATTGTCAAGGAAATAGCAGAGAGTGAGCAAAGCGAACGAATAAATAGCGAAAGCGGTTTATGCTCTGCCCTTGACAAAGGCACAAGCGAACTAAACTCTTGCGACACAAACCCAGAACAATAACATTGTTTCGGGGTTTGGTTGCCTAACGGCGAGTGATAAACGGGTCAAGGGACTAGTTCCTTGCGGGTTTGGGCAGAGCCCAAGAAAAGAAAGCAAGTAGTCTAACGATAGCATTTTCGCACTGGGGCCAAGGGCTTGCCCGTGCCCCGTGCGAGAGTGTTACTCTACTTGACAATAGTAACACTCAACGGAATACATTTTTAATTTAATATAAAAATAGGAGTTTTTATGGAAGATAAAGAAAAACAAAAAACTGCCTATTACTTGTTCCAAAAAGATAGAATATATAGAGATAAAACATTAACATCACTATACTTTAAGTCGAATAAAGAACAGGTAGAAAAGAAAAGCCAACCTTACGATATTGACGGCATCAGATATAAACTAGATTTAGAAACTGGCGAAATACTTACTTATAAGAAAAGCGAAGTCCAAAATTCAATGGCTTGTTCATTACGAAGAACAAAAATTTTAATGAATATGCTTCTTGAAATGAATGACTTTGATTGGTTTGCTACTCTTACTTTTGATAAAGAAAAGATAGACAGAACCAATGACGAACTTGTATATGGTGTTTATGTTAAATACATAAATAACATAAAACATCAATACCCTAGTTTTAGATACTTAACTGTCCTAGAAAGACACGAAGACGGTTGCATACATTTTCACTTACTTATAGGTGGACTTACAACAAAGCAGTTAGGACTTGTAAACTCTGGAAAAGTTTGTTGTTCTTGGGCTTACTACAAAAACAAAATAGCAAGCCGTGAGTTCTTTGAGAGAACAAAAAGCGAACACGAACTACAAGACACTGATGGACTGTCCGTATACAATGTAACAACATTCCCATATGGACTAACAACAGTAACAAGAATTGCAAGTCGTGAAAGGTGTAACAGTTATGTAAAAAAGTATATTAACAAAGACATAGGAAAATCGACAGAGATATTTAAGAAAAGATTTTTCTATTCTAGAAATCTGAATAGACCTGCTGTCCTAGATAGGCTTATAGGTGCAGATTTTGACACACCAAAAAATATAAAAGACATTATGTCTAATAACCCACATTTTCAAAATGCTGACTTCACTAACTACAATGAAGAACATAACATTTTGCAATACTGGGAAGACAACAGTGTCAAAAATTGTATTGATAAAGGTTTCATTCCTTTATCACAAAAAGAAATTGAAGAATTAGGAGATATATTTTAGTGGAAGAATTTATAAAAAGTGATTTAGATTTTGAAGATAATGAATTACATCTTTTAATGCTTGCATTACAAGATTGTTTCGAAGATAATCAAATAAACTTTTGCCAAACTTGTAAAACTATATATGATATTTGGAGTTATTGCAAAAAAAGTTATTTCAAAGCAAAAAACAATGAATATTATAATTCATACAAGTTGCTTGCAAAGTTTGGCTTTGATAAAAAAGCAGTAAATAGATATAAGCAATGTTATGAAAGATTTGTTTTACAAGGTGCAAATGTTTTACTTAATGATTACAAAGACTTTTCACCTAGTAAGTTGTTTGAATTGTTAGTTCTATCTTCTGAAACATCAGACGAACTTGTAAAAAAACAATTCATAAAACCAACTATGACAGTTAAACAAATTCGTGAATACATTAAAACATTAAAAGACGGCTCTGACAAAGCCGAAAAAGTCATTGAAGATACAACAATCAATGAAGACGATATTCCAATGGCTTATGATCCAAAACAAGAATATGAATATTCATATTTTGAAACAAAGACAAAAAACCAACTATTGAACATAGTTTGGGAATTGCAAAAAGCATATCAAAAATTAAAATCAAACAAGGAGAAAAAACAAAAAAATGATTAGAGTTAATACAAATACATTAGATTACATAAAACAACTAGAAAATGAAATAGAATTATTGAAACATAGATTGATAGAAGAAATAAGAAGTTCCAATAGGCTCATTATGGGCGAAAAAATTAAAAATGAACAATTAGCAAAAGAAAATGCTTTTTTGCGACAACGAAACAGTTATTTAATTTTGCTTACAAAATAATTTAATATCAATAATAATTCTCTTTATAAACTAGGTTGTTTAATGACCTAGTTTTTTTTAGTTGTATAATAAGACAAAACATACAAAGGAGAATTAGTTATGAAGAAACGAAGAAATTTAACATTTACACAAAGATTACAAATAGAAACATTAAATAATGCCAAGAAGACTAAAAAAGAGATTGCCCAAATACTTGGCTTACATCTCTGCACTATTTACAGAGAATTAAAACGGGGTGCTTATGAGCATACCACAAAACAAGACACATTTTGGTATGGTGTCAGAATAAAGAAACAAATAAAATATTCTGCTCAAATATCACAAGATAGATACGACTTGCTATGCTCTGGTAAAGGCAGACCAATTAAACTTGGTAAAGACTTTGCTTTTGTTAAGTATATGGAAAAAAGAGTTATAGAAGACAAAATATCTGCTTGTGCAGTTCTTGGCGAGATTAAGTATAAGAATATGCAGTTTGATACAAACATAAGCAAAACTACTCTTTATAGATATATTGAAATGGGCTTGTTTCCACATATTAGATTAGAGAAACGAAAGAAAGAATACAAAAAAGTCAAAATAAAACGAGCACCAAAAGGCACAAGCATTGAAAGACGACCAAAAGAAATTAAACAAAGAAATTCATTCGGACACTGGGAAATGGACTGTGTTTGTGGTAAAACAAAGCCTGTGCTTCTAGTGTTAAGTGAAAGACTTACACGAAAAGAAATAATTTTCAAAATGGAAAATCAAAAAGCAATTAGTGTTGTTAAGTGCTTAAACATCTTAGAAAGAAGATTTGGTAAAACTTTCAAAAAAGTTTTTAAGTCAATCACGGTAGATAACGGAAGCGAGTTTGCAGATTTTCACGGCATAGAAAAATCTTCTTATGGACATGGCAAACGAACATCTGTCTTCTATTGTCACCCTTACTGTTCTAGTGAAAGGGGCACAAACGAACGACTTAATAGAGAAATACGAAGACTTATACCAAAAGGCTCTGACATTGGCAAATACACAATACAAGACATACAAAGAGTTGAAGACTGGGTAAATAACTACCCAAGAGAAATTTTTAACTATGCGACTTCTTCTGAACTCTTTGAGAAACACTTACAAGCAATAGCCTAAAAACCAAAATACACCCACTTTTTAAGTGTGTTAGATACACACTCTTTTTTGCATACCATAAAAAAGAAAAGTCAAAGAAAACTTGTCTATTCATACCCTTGCAAGGGTATGAATATATGGTTACAACAACCATTTTACACAATTCTTTAACTTTTTTTTAAATTTTTCTATTTTTTTGCTATATTTTCTTGACTTTTCATAAAAACCTTACTAACTAACATTGATTAATTTAACTACCTAAAATGATTAACTTATATAACTAAATAAAATTAATTAACTTATATATATAATTTGATTAGCCAGTATCACAAAGTTAAATAGCCTTTGAAACTGTATTGTTAACATAAAATTGAATTAAAGTATACTAAAAAATAGTTGGTGATTTATACAATAAAAAAAGTCCATCAATGATGGGCTTTTTTTATTGCAAAATATATTTATTAAAATATACTAATATCTACACCTTGTGTATTACTTATAGTGTGGAATGTTTCTACATAATCTGTAGTTAATTTAGCACTAACGGTAGCATTGTTAGGTTCGTTTCTGATAGAAATGTTAAATGCTTCTTGGTATTGAATGGTTTTAAAGTTACCATGTTCATCAAAAGTAACTGTAATTTCACAACTTTGATATTGTGCTGGGGCTGTACCATCGTAAAGACCTTTTATAAGTTTTGCCATTCTAGTAGCCGAATTTTTAACATTAAGTGTTGCTTTACCAATGTAAGTACGGCTTGTAGTATCATATATCATACTGCTACTTGTTACCGAATTTTTGTTAATAATATGGAAAGTTTCACTTGCGTCCCAACCATATTTTTCTTGCATACCACTATTAGAGATTGTTTCCCATTTTGGATTGTCTTGACCATGTGCAATTCTTTCTTGGCAGGTAGCACCTTGTTTGTATAGAGATGTCCAGTAGTTTAGTGGCATAGATGTACCAGCGGCAGAAATTGTACCTTTTACGTTATATGCGAAAAACTTTTGTGTTTTGTTTTTTGCACGTTCATACGAAATAGTAATTGGTTGACTACTTAAATTAACTTTTACTGGTGAAGTAACTGAACCAGATATAGTACCAGTACCTGTGGCAGTTGAACGAATGTAAGTTATTTTGTTAAGTTTGTTTTCAGCATAAGAATATACAGAAATAAAATCTGTAAAGTCTATATCACTTTCAGAAGAACCATTACTACCATTGTTGGCTTGGTTGTTTTTTTGTGTTTGTGAAGCATCGTCAAAAGTACTTTGGTTTTCGTTTTTACGTTGCTCTTCCATTTGTTTGTCATAGGCTTCGTCCAATTGACGTAACCTTTCATTTTTTATATATACCGAAACGCCAAATATTACACAAAACAATATGGCTGCTACGATCATAATTTTGTTTAATGTTTTACTTGTCATAACTTTCTCCTAATTTTGTTTAACATATTAATTTTACCCTTTATTTTGCTTTATGTCAATACCCAATTATAGTTAAATCATTTTATATATACTATTTATTATGGTAAAATAATAATAGTTTAATCACTAATATTATACAATTTATGTTTTTTGGACACTGTATGTGCTATTTCCAATAAAATATAGGTAAAATTTGTTATTTATATAGTGGTTAATTGTGGGTTACAAATGGATAAAAAATTACTTGATGATTATTTAGTTAAATTAAAAAAAGGCGAAGAAAATGCCTTGGACTCAATATATCACCTTACAAAAAGGGGTGTTTTTTCGCTAGCATTAAGTATTGTCGGTGACCCAAACACTGCTGAAGATATTATGCAGGACACATATTTAAAAATTAAAGAGAAAATTTTGTACTATAAAGATGGTACTAATGGTTATGCTTGGATACTTACAATATGTCGTAATTTAAGTATTAACTACCTTAACAAAAACAAACGTGTTGAAGTTATGGACACGTCCGAACATGAATATCTTAATCCTATAACGGATAAAAATATAGAAAAAGAAGATATGCCTATATTTAAGATAGCACGACAGCACCTTAACGAATTTGAAATGCAAGTGCTTATATTATATTCGGTATATGGGTATAAACATAGAGAGATAGCAGATATTCTTAACAAACCGCTAGGTAGTGTGCTATGGACGTACAATAATAGTATTAAAAAACTTCAAAAAATATTAAAAAAGGGGGAAGAGAAATGAAAGCAAGAGACATCTTAAACAAACTTAAACTCGAAGTAGAAAATCAGTTGCCAAACAATGATGTTTTGGACGAAGTAAAATCTACAAAAGTTGAAAAAGACTTAACCCCTGTGTATGAAGAAATTAACAATAACGACACAAAAGTAATTAACAATCGTACATCAATAATATGTTTTATGGGACTTGCCTTACTTATGCTTTTGCTTTTAAGTTGGCTTATGCCGATAATCGCCAAGTGGTTTAACCCAGAAAAATTGGTAGTCAGTAGATTAAGTATAGATATTAACCCTAGTATCGAACTTATGCTTGATGCTCACAATGATGTTATTATGTATATGGCAAAAAACAGACACGCAGAAGTATTGCTTAAAGACGAAAATTTGCAAGGTATGAGTGCCGAGAATGCTACCGAACGTATAGTTTCGCTTGCATTAAAATCTGGTTATTTTGATATGCAAGGTAAAGATAGTGTGGTTAATGCAGTTATGATGAGTGCGTACAATGATGACCAGAAAAAACAAGAAGAAATAGTTAGCAAAGTAAAAGAACGTATAAAAAATTTCTATATTACTAATCAAATCTATGGTGTTGTATTAACACAGTACGAGTCAAAACAAGATTTTGTAGATATGATAGCGAGTATGAATTCTAAAATAGATGGCAATGAAAAAAGCGATATGATTAATTATAGTGTAAAAAATCTTAACATGATGTTTGCCACTGCATATCAAAAATTACGTCATTGTTTCCGTAATGATTTTGCTTTATCTGATGTTGTTGATAATACACAACCATTATGCAGTCAATATTATCAAACTTATCAAAACTTGGTTAATGAACTTAATACTAATAGAGAGTTATATGACAACTTTGACAAAAATTGGGCCAGTGCGAAAAAGACTTGTCAAGACAATATTAGATTGTGGGAAAGTGAAATTCAAAGATTAAAGAATGAAAAAGAAAAAGAAGAAAATCCAGAAGACAAAAGTGACATTGCTGATGATATAATCGAGTCACAAGGGTTGTTACTTCAAGAACAACAACAACTTACAGAAAAATATAACAATGTAGAAGCGTATAATACAGAAAAACAAACTCTGCAAAACAATATACAATCTTGCCAAAACCGTATGACTAGCGAGTATCAGCAATATTGTGATGAGATACACGATAGTCTGAAGACTGTTAAATCTAAAGTAAATAGTGTTAATTCAAAATTAAGGAATGCTAAAAATGTTCTTTTGCAGAATGGTAGAGATGCGTACAATAAACATATAAATAGTAGGGGAGATTATAACAAATTCTACAATAGTTACTCTAGTTGGATTATCGTTAAGACTGAAGAAATTAATGACTTGTTTAAGAATTGGGAAACAGTAAGGAACAACTGGCAAACAACATATGCTGATACTCTATTGCAATTGTAATCAAATTATTAAGTAGTAAATAATTATTATGAAAAATATTTTATTAAAAAATGGCTTTATTTAGCCAATATTAAAAAAATAAAAAATATTTTTAAAAATTTTTTAAAATTTTCCAATAAAATCAATATTTGGTTTGTTGTATAAGTGTTGCAAGTTAAATTTAAAATATCTTGCATCCATAAATCCCTTTTAGCCAAAACATAAAAACGTCAACTTTTATAGTTGGCGTTTTTATGTTGTATAGAGATATTAACTGTACGTTTTGGGATTCCAACAACTTATGTTGTTGCCCTACGGGTTCGACTACACTACGTTTCGCTTTAGAACTGACATATATAAGTTGCACGTTTTGTATTGTTAAAAAATAATATGCCACACATTTTTTGGATTCCGAAAGGTGCTTGGCACACTTTCGATTTGACTATCGTCAAATTTCGACTACGCTTTCGCTACGCTCAGAATGACATATATAAAGTGTACGTTATGTATTGTTAGTGGTATATGCTTTACGACTACCATTAGAATAATCATGATAATAATAACAACACGCAACCTACAAATTAAACTCTATTTACAAATATGTGCTTGATACTGTAGCATATTATGTCAAGTTAAATTATTTCCCGCCTGTCATTATGAGCGACAGTCGAACTTGGGAGCGAAGCGGACAAGCGACAAACTTGTTTGTCGTAATCTAGGCGGGGTAAACTCGAAACAATTTAAAATTATAGTTGCCTTAAAAATTGTAAAAAAAATGTAAATATAACTTTGTTTAGGTTGTAATTTAAACTCGATTGGGTTATACTTTAAATGGTGACTAATAATGTTTATAAAAATTAAATGTAATTTTAAAAGAATTAATATTTCCCGCAAGGGATAATTTAGGGTAGTAGTTAACTATATATCCATACTTTTTTGGGCGAAAAAATATATATATGTATTTGTGTATATGTGCCTAAATAGGGGTATTATGGTTGGCTCATTTTTTTACATTTTATTAACATAAACTAAATTTTAGGAGTATATTATGATAGATATTAATTTAATTAGAACCAATCCAGATATGGTTAAAGAAAATATTAAGAAAAAATTTCAAGATGCTAAACTTCCTTTGGTAGACAAAGTTATAGAGTTAGATAATAAAAATCGTGCATTAAAAGCAGAAGGCGATGAGTTACGTGCTAGCCGTAACAAATTAAGTGGACAGATAGGTCTACTTATGAAAGAAAAGAAAGTAGACGAAGCCAATGCTATTAAGGCTACTGTTGTAAAAAACAACGAACGTATAGTAGAAATCGAACGTGAAGAAGAAGAACTTTCTCAAGAAATTAAAAAGATTATGATGACTATACCTAATATTATTGATAAGTCAGTTCCTATCGGTAAAGATGATAGCGAAAATGTCGAAATCCAAAAATTTGGCGAACCAAGAGTTCCTGATTATGAAATCCCATATCACGCAGATATTTTAGCCAAGATTGGCGGATTAGATAAAGACAGCGCAGGACGTACAAGTGGTAATGGTTTCTATTATCTTATGGGCGATGCCGCTAGACTAGTTACTGCTATGATTAACTTCGCTAGAGACTATATGATTAACCAAAACTTTACTTATTGCATACCACCATTTATGATAAGAAGTGATGTTGTTAATGGTGTTATGAGTTTCGCAGAAATGAGTGCAATGATGTACAAGATTGAAGGTGAAGACTTATTCTTGATAGGCACTAGCGAACATAGTATGATAGGTAAATTTAAAGACCAAATTATTAAAGAAAGCGAACTTCCTATTACAATGACTTCTTATAGTCCATGTTTTAGAAAAGAAGTTGGCGCTCATGGTATAGAAGAACGTGGTATTTATAGAGTACACCAATTCGAAAAGCAAGAAATGATAGTTATTTGTAAGCCAGAAGATAGTATGGACTGGTACAACAAGATGTGGGCTTATACTGTAGATATTTTCCGTCATCTTAATATTCCAGTACGTACACTTGAATGTTGTAGTGGTGACTTGGCAGACTTAAAAGTAAAGAGTTGTGACGTAGAAGCATGGAGTCCTAGACAAAAGAAATATTTTGAAGTAGGTTCTTGCTCGACTTTAGGTGATGCACAAGCAAGACGTCTTGGTATAAGATGTAAAGGCGAAAAAGGTAATTATTATCTACACACCCTTAACAACACAGTTTTGGCATCAACTAGAGCATTAATTGCTTTACTTGAAAACAATATGAATGAAGACGGAAGTATTAATATACCAGAAGCACTTCAACCATACATGGGTGGAAAAACAAAAATAGAAATTAAAAAATAGTGCAGGAAATTATGGTAGAATTTATTAACATTGATGAAGTAAATAGAAAGTTAAAAGCCAATGATATGAAAGTTATTTATGATGCTGAAAGTCAGTATCGTGGACAATTGTTTCAATTGGTACAAAAAATATTAAAACTTAAAGTGCAGCCACAAGTTATACTTTTGGCTGGGCCAAGTTGTGCTGGTAAAACTACCACTGCACGTTTGATAAAAGAAATTCTTGAATCTAAAAAGAAAAAGGCTATCATTGTAAGTATGGACGATTTCTTTGTTAATCGTGACGATACACCATTATTACCTAATGGTATGAAAGATTATGATAGTTTAAGAACAGTTAACTTACCACAGATAGAAGATTGTTTTAAGACTTTGTTTACATATGGCGAAGCAGGTTTTCCACGTTTTGACTTTATAAGTGGACTTAATCTACCTAACGAATATTATTTACATTTCGATAAAAACACTTATATTATCTTTGAAGGTTTGCATGCTCTTAACCCAGAAATTACCAAACACTTGGGTACAGATAAATTCTATAAAATTTATACCAATGCTTTGATGGGATTTAAGAGAGATGAGTTCTATAAGATTAATGCAGTTAATTTAAGACTAATAAGACGTATGATTAGAGACGTTAAACGCCGTGGTACAGCACCAGAAGATACTATGAAATCTTGGCATAATGTATGTGACGCAGAAGAAAGTTACATAACACCTTATAGAGATAGTGCCGATGCATGGATTAACACTACTCATACATACGAACTTGCTTTATACAAGAATGAGTTTTTCGAAATCGTTATGAAAAATCGTGAAATTATGCAAGACCTAGCATTTTTAGAAATTTTTGAAGATAGTACTAGTCTTGACAAACGTAAATTGCCAGATACATCTTTAATGTGGGAATTTATAGATAAGCCCGAAGTAGAAGATGAAGAAGAGAAAAAAGAAGAAAAACATCAACCTAAAACTGAAGTTAAAGTTGAAAAGAAAAAGTCTACAAAATAATATTTAAGAACCTAGTTATTGCTAGGTTCTTTTTGTGTAATAATATCAATAAAGTGTATTGATCACATAAATGTGTAGTAGAATATCATTAAGATAAAAATGTCTCTGCGATATGTATGATTTTGATAGTCCCGCCTGTCATTATGAGCGTAGTCGAACTTGGGAGCAAGGCGGACAAGCGACAAACTTGTTTGGCGTAATCTAGGCGGGGTTAAATTTTAAGTAAGTTAAAATTTAAGTTGCTAATCGCAACAACCATTGTTACACAATGCCCACCTAGATTTGATTCGGCGTCAGTTTATGTCAAATGCCACTACGTGTCGCTTGCATAAACTTCCTTGAGTAT